>ENA-OQDT01000130-OQDT01000130.1-human-gut-metagenome-genome-assembly--contig:-NODE-130-length-44565-cov-3.412507_pt1 | contig 44565 bp, 49 predicted proteins | sample MGYA00242786_ERZ504617 | MGnify/ENA primary metagenome ERZ504617 (study PRJEB26092, sample SAMD00036337) | human gut metagenome | host: Homo sapiens | study: EMG produced TPA metagenomics assembly of...
ACTTTGGCAGAAAAGTGCCATGCCTGAGGTGAAAGCGGGGAGTACGGTAGATCGGGTCGATACGCACACCGTAGCCGGATGCCGTACGTTTCAGGTCCGTTATTGGCAATCGGCTGTATGGCGGGAATACATTTGCTTCGTTCTTCCTGGTTCTTGCCCAATGTGATCAGCTCCTCCAGTGAGTTGGATTTGGACATAGAGCTGTTTGCTCAGCATGTCCATCTTCCTGGTGGTCGAGACGACCAGTTCGGGGTTGGACAGGTTCATCAGGTGTTCATACCGGTTGGTCCCGCCGAAACCGGACTTGCGGACGGATTCGGGGATCGATTCCGCCTGGAAGATCGCCCGGTATAAGTTCTCGTCGCGTTGCTGTATGTCATCCAAGACTTCCAGCGCATTGTTCAGGCGCAACGAAAGCACTTCGTATTGTGTCTGCAACAGCTTGTTCTCCTTCTTTAAAAGCGATTCGACCGGCGAGTCGAACGTGCGGGAAAAGATAAAGAAGATGCCTACGCCGATCACGATACCGATGCTCAGGTGGCGGAGCATACCGAAAAAACGGTCTTTGGCGGAGGGGTAAACGCGCTCGTAACTGAGCGTGTTGGGGTTATATAAGTAATATGTTTTTCTGCTTTTAAATAGTTTCATCAAATATTTTCTTGCTTGGATACGTGCAAAAATAATAATTTGCTGTACTTTTGCAAATTGTTTTTCAGAATATTAACGAGACTATATAGAATAGATTATGTTGACAGCAAAAGAAATCCGTGAATCATTTAAAGACTTCTTCGCTTCCAAGCAGCACCAGATTGTGCCTTCTGCTCCGATGGTTGTGAAGGGCGACCCTACATTGATGTTTACCAATGCAGGTATGAACCAGTTCAAAGATATAATCCTGGGGAACGTACCCCGTAAATATCCACGTGTCGCGGATTCACAAAAGTGTCTTCGTGTGAGTGGAAAGCATAACGACCTGGAAGAGGTCGGACACGATACGTATCACCACACCATGTTCGAAATGTTGGGAAACTGGTCGTTCGGCGACTATTTCAAACAGGAGGCGATCAACTGGGCATGGGAATACCTGGTTGAAGTGTTGAAACTGAATCCCGAACGTTTGTATGCCACCGTGTTCGAAGGAAGTCCTGCCGAAGGCCTTTCGCGTGATGACGAGGCTGCCGGCTACTGGGAGAAGTTCCTGCCAAAAGCTCATATCATCAATGGCAACAAACACGATAACTTCTGGGAAATGGGTGATACGGGCCTTGCGGTCCTTGTTCTGAAATCCATATCGACCTCCGTCCGGAAGAAGAACGTGCCGCTATCCCCGGCCAGGACATGGTGAACAAAGACCATCCGCAGGTGATCGAAATCTGGAACCTGGTGTTCATGCAATATAACCGCAAGGCCGACGGCTCGCTCGAACCGCTGCCTGCCCGTGTGATCGATACCGGTATGGGATTCGAACGTCTCTGCATGGCTTTACAGGGTAAGACATCCAACTACGATACGGACGTATTCCAGCCGATCATCAAAGTGATTGCCGATATGGCGGGTACTGCTTATGGCAAGGACAAACAACAGGACGTGGCCATGCGTGTAATCGCCGACCATATCCGTACGATCGCTTTCGCGATTACGGACGGGCAGTTGCCTTCCAATGCAAAGGCAGGTTATGTCATCCGTCGAATCCTGCGTCGTGCCGTCCGTTACGGCTATACGTTCCTGAATCGCAAAGAATCCTTCATGTATAAGTTGTTGCCCGTACTGATCGAAACAATGGGAGACGCCTATCCCGAACTGATCGCGCAGAAGACGTTGATCGAGAAGGTGATCAAGGAAGAAGAAGAATCTTTCCTGCGTACGTTGGAAACCGGTATCCGTTTGCTGGATAAGAAGATGGAAGAAACAAAGGCGGCCGGAAAGAACGTGATCAGCGGCGTAGATGCCTTTACACTATATGACACATACGGATTCCCGTTGGATTTGACCGAGTTGATCCTGCGTGAGAACGGCATGGAAGCCAATATCGACGAGTTCAACGTCGAGATGCAGAAGCAGAAGGACCGTGCGCGTAACGCTGCCGCCATCGAAACCGGCGACTGGGTGGTGCTGAAAGAGGGCGGATGCAATTTCGTAGGCTACGACTTGTTCGAATGCGATGCCGAAATCCTGCGTTACCGCCAGATCAAGCAGAAGAATAAGGTCTTATATCAGATCGTTCTGGACCAGACTCCGTTCTACGCAGAGATGGGTGGACAGGTCGGCGACACCGGTTGGTTGATTGCTGACGACGAGACGGTCGACGTGATCGACACGAAACGCGAAAACAACTTGCCTGTACATCTGGTCACTAAATTGCCGAAGGATGTGACGGCGACTTTTACTGCCAAGATCAACGAGAAGAAACGTATCCAGTGCGAATGCAACCACTCTGCTACTCACCTGTTGCACGAGGCGTTGCGTGAGGTGCTGGGAACACATGTCGAACAGAAAGGTTCCTATGTCTCTCCCGACTCTCTGCGTTTTGACTTCTCCCACTTCCAGAAAGTGACGGACGAGGAAATCCGTAAGGTGGAAAAGCTGGTGAGCGAAAAGATCCGTGCCAACTATCCGCTGGAAGAGCACCGCAATATGCCGATTGCCGAAGCGAAAGCATTGGGCGCTATGGCTCTGTTCGGTGAAAAGTATGGCGATGAAGTCCGTGTGGTCAAATATGGCAACTCTATCGAGTTGTGCGGTGGTACGCATATCCCTGCAACCGGCATGATCGGTTCCCTGCGTGTGGTCGGCGAAAGCTCCATCGCGGCAGGTGTGCGCCGTATCGAAGCGGTAACGGCCGAAGCGGCTGAAAACTACACTTTCATGTTGCAGGATTCCCTGCGTGAACTGCGTGCGATGTTCAACAATGTGCCGAATCTGTCTCAAACCATCAAGAAGGCCATCGAAGAGAATGCCGAACTGAAAAAACAGGTAGGCGATTATCTGAAAGAAAAAGTCCAGCAGTTGAAGAAAGATTTGATTGCCAAAGCGGTTGAGCGTAACGGCGTGAAAGTCGTCGTATTCCGGGGGGAGGCCAATGTCGATGCTATCAAAGACTTGGCTTTCCAAATCAAAGGCGAAAGCAATACGGACGAAAAGGTCTTCTTTGTGGCAGGAATCAAAGACGGTGAGAAATGCGCGTTGATGGTTATGCTGAGCGAGCCGTTGGTGGCTGAAGGCTTGAATGCCGGCAAACTGGTGAAAGAGGCTGCTAAACTGATACAAGGTGGCGGAGGCGGTCAGCCTCATTTTGCAACGGCCGGAGGCAAAAATGTGGCCGGACTGGGAGAAGCTGTCGAACACATCTTGGATGCGGCCGGTCTGAAATAAAGAAGAAAGAGGCGTTTCTCCTGCAAGAAATGATAGTTCCATGCAGGAGAAACTTTTGTTCCATGCCTATGAAACTTTAGTTCCATAAGCATGGAATTTTCTTTTCCTTGTTTTGATAATCGAATAACATATAATACCTTTGTCGCAACGATTATAATAAAAAAGAACATTATGGCTGCTCAAAAAGTAGTAATCAGCAAGGATCTCAAAGCCGATTTGCAGGCGTTCTTTGCTTCCATGAGTTATGATAGACTCTTTATCCTGACCGATACGAACACACAAGAAAGTGTTATCCGCTGATAAAAGATATCCCAGCCTTGCAGGATGCCCCGGTCATTACCGTGCAGGCGGGCGATACACATAAAGACATCGAACAGGTCGCTTACATCTGGTCGCGTCTTTCGAACGAGGGGGCTTCCCGAAATTCGCTTTTGGTCATCGTGGGGGGGGGATGATTACCGATATGGGAGGCTTCGCCGGTGCGACTTTCAAACGCGGACTGCGGACCGGTCAATATCCCGACTACCCTGATGGCCTCTGTCGATGCGGCCGTGGGGGAAAGACCGGGATTAACTTCAACGGTTTGAAGAACGAGGTCGGTTCTTTCTATCCTCCCGAATGTGTCTTTATCGATTGTGAGTTCCTGCGTACGATCGACCGCGACAACCTGCTTTCCGGCTATGCCGAAATGATTAAGCATGCGCTTATCAGTTCGATGGATATTTACGCTTCCGTCCTGTTGTTCGACCTCGACGCGAAGATCGATTATGCTTTTCTGAACAGGATGGTGGCCCAATCCGTAGCCGTAAAGGAACGTATCGTGGAAGAAGACCCGAAGGAGCATGGTATCCGTAAGGCGCTGAACTTCGGCCATACGATCGGTCATGCCTACGAAAGTTTGTCCTTTAAGAAGAACCGTCCTTTGCTGCACGGCCATGCTGTTGCCGCCGGTATTGTCAGCGAATTGTATCTGTCTCATAAAGTATGCGGTTTCCCGATGGAGAAATTGAGTCAGGTCGTTTATTATTTGAAAGAGTATTATCCGGCTTTCGTGTTCGATTGTAAGGATTATGATGCCCTATACGAGCTGATGACGCACGATAAGAAAAATGAAGCGGGAGTCATCAATTTCACTTTGCTTTCTCAAGTCGGTGACGTTCAGATAAATCGGCAGGTGAGTAAGGAGAAAATTCTCGAATCCCTGGATTTTTATCGTGAAAGCTTTGGAGTATAACGAAAAATAGTTACCTTTGCAGCCGTAAAACAAAAACGGGGTGTAGCTCAGCCCGGTTAGAGTACGCGTCTGGGGGAATTGAATAAGATTACCGATAATAAACTTACAACAATATATAAATCAAGGAGTTAAGTCAATACTTAACTCCTTATTTTTTACCTGCGAATATCCTACGAATAAGGTTTTCGGGAAACTTGGTTTATTTAATCCGATTATTGCCTTTTGCTATGTGGATTTTGCATTATTGCATAGCAAATTTTACAAGCATTCATTAATGGCTCTATTAGGGACAAACTCATTATAACAAACAGGGTAGGACAACCATTGCCCTACCCGTGTCTTAGACGCTCCGTTAGAAGCCTTACTACATATATCAGTAATGTGGAAATGTCAATTGGAATATTGTTTTAAAACTAACATCACCCAGCCCATTCTTTTCATAGATATAAAACTCTATCATATTTTTAGAAGGAAGGTCATTCCCAACAGTTGTATATGTGCTCAATTTATGAGGTGTATATACAACGACATTTGAATATAGCTCTAATTTATATGCCAATATACCTTTATACTTATACTCGCCCTCAAACATCCCAACATATTGCAATGTTGCGGAAAAAACATCCTCTTTCCCATCCCTGCTTATCCCGTCAATAGTATATACTCCTTGCCCCTTATTTACGAAATTAACCTTGCTTGTAGTGGACGAATAATTGTTCCCGAATTTTACATCAGTCATTTTATATCCTAAAATACCCCCTCCTTGACAAAAACAAGTAACGGAAACAACTAACAAGACCCAAACTAATAAAACTCTTTTCATAATATCGTAGATTTGCTTTCCACAGCCTCAACAGGAAAGGTTTATATAAAAAGATAGCGTGAGGCTGTTAGAATTATCTGTCTTTAGAGGTTCTGGACAAACCCACCACACGAGATAAAACGACACCCCACGCCAAGCCATATATATCACTGATATATACAAGATTAGCATGAGCGTTCGTATCGTCTATCCCCGTGTGGTTCGAAATTGTCCAGATTTCTAAATACGGGATAAAGCTAAACGCTTCCTTTAATTAATATGTCACCAACAAGTCTTTAACCTGTTAGCGGGACAAATATAACTAAAATCCAGCGTTCTACAAACGTTTTTAGGGATGTCGTGGAACAAATTTACTCATTTATTGATAGTTCACAAGATTTTAGGGAGGGAACTCTGATGAGGCTTTTATACGTCAGAACATCTAATCTTTTGCAAATACCTCTAAACAGCCTCATCATCATACATGTAAATCCAAGCATACCTAACATTCGATTTTATTCCACTCTTTTTAGGTGATGCACGATTATTTCCACTCCTATATCATAAGACCTCTATAGCATTGTACCCTGTCATCACAAGACTCATCACTATATAACGAAGATTTCTTAACCCTTACTCTTCTTTGATGGCAACTTGCATTGTTTCTATCGACTGTACACTAACAGTCTTATCACTTTTTATACTCCTCTTACAACTCTCTATTGATATTTTACTACCTAATTGGGCACAAGGTTCCGCGTCTGTATTTAGAATCTCGTATTGCTTCCTACAGACGCTCTATTTTAGTGACGACCTTTGGGCTATTATTTTAGTTCTTGTCATAAGCATCGGGAGATTCCGTAAATTTCCACGTCAAATAATCTTCTATCTTTTTATTTAACTCTATCACCAAATCAGACTGCCCCATTTGTCCCTCAAAATGTTGGAGAGCTTTCTTCATTCTGTCCTGTATCCTTTTATGATACTGAGCGTCTGTATCCTGCGGATTCTCCCTATTCTTAAATAGCTGTTCCTTTATGAAATTAGGAAGATTCATAACAGTATTAGCCACACATATACACCAATCTTCCATGTCTTTTGTAGACTTTATCTGTTCAAAGGATATGTCAAAGAGTTTGTCTGAAATTTTACCTATATCCTCATAAGACCCAAACCACTCTGCAATGAATTGCCAAAAGACCTGTTTGTCATATAGGTCACATGCTTTTAACTTTCGACCAAACACTTGCCTAATCATTGCCCCTTTAAACAACATCTCATATCTCAATAAATTTTTCTCTTTCCCCTCTGGCAGAGGGCAGCTTTCTCGCTTATGGCGATGCTTGCCCCTCTGCCGAAATTCCCTGCCCTTATCATAAAAACCGAAGTAAGCTACCCTTTTTCATAGGAAAATAAGTTGTACCACTTCCCCACTTATTAGGATGGGAAGTACCTAATGATTTCATTTTCGATATATAGAGTTCCGGAGGATTATCCATCTCAAAATTTTCAGCAATCTCCACTTTCATGACATCAGCCTTATCTATCGGCAGATTGAGCTCCTTACCCAACCGCTTTATAGCCTCTTTTGTATGTGCTAAAGTTAAGGTCATAATGTTATTTCCATAAAGATATTTAGAAAGACTTCCTCTTATATTGACTGTATTTTTCGTAACAGAAACACGGAGTCCGTCAACATAACCAAACCCACCTGCAAATCTTTTGAAATCACAAACTTGGTAAATCCTTTGGAATACAGCCTCCCATTTATACTTATCTCCTATATCCTCTTTTTTCAACCGTAATTCAACTGTGTCATACATAGCCTAACAATTTTGATATATACAAAATACCCAATAATTCGGGTGTTATTATTTCTTGTTACGAGCTAACAGACGTCTGTCCATGAACTCAATATACTCTTGAGTGGATTCTTGTTTTCGTTTTGTCATCCACTGATATATTTCCTCACGTCGAAACATAACTTTTCTACCATTATCACCTGGACGGAAACACGGTATTTGATTTTCATGTATCAACTTATAGACGGTATTCTTTTTATAGCCCGTTATTTCACAACACACATCAATCCAAATACTTCAGGAGGGTCTATCGGTTGTTTTTCGGGTCTATTGGTCTTCTGTCTTTCTGCTTTAGGCTCTATCGAAACTGTACTCAGCATTTGTTTTACAATTCCCTCTAACGACTTTATTTGGGCTAAAGCCAAATCTTCCCATTGAGCTTTTAAGAAGTCTATATCATTATTCAGACGCGCCATATCCATTGCATCACGACAATGTTCATTTATAAAGCCAATCTTCTCAATTTCATTATAGAGGACATCAGCAGTCAAAGCTATTTTTCCCTCTTTACGCAAGTTCTCTTCCTCCACAAACAAATCATCCAAATCTTGTGGAGTCCATTGGGTAATACCCGTCCGATAAGCACTCACTCTTTCATCATATACTGAAATGAAGTAGGAACGCTTCCAATTGTCTATAGCATCCTCTATTTCGTTTAAAGCCTGTTGAAGTACCTCATGGTTATTTCCCAACTTACTATTCACATAGGTACGAAAATCCTCGTCATGGATTTCTGCTGCTTCCCCTCTAAGAAACTTTTCTATTAAGCTGCTTAGAGGCATATCCGTTTCTATTCTCATTATTTTTTAAAGGAGTTTTGCAGCCTCGTCTACTACACTTGTTTCGAAGCTGTCAAGATATACATTTGTTGTTTCAAGGTTACTGTGTCCCATTACTTGACTGATTACTTCACGGGGAACTTTGTTGCTCTGTAATGTCATAGCCATTGTATGTCTACTCACATAGGTGGTCAATTTCTGACGTTCAATCCCCAATGCTACTCCTAATTTCTTTAAGTTCTTGTTATAGCGTCCATAGCGAGAACGAATGTGATTGTACAGTTGTTCTCCACTGTAATCCCTTGTTATGATAGGTGTTAAATAATCTCCAACAAGAGGTGTTTTTTGCTTAAACCATTCTATCAGTTCTTTTATCGTATCAGTCAGAGGTATTTTAATCGATTTTACTCCCCGTTGATTCTTTATCTTCTGCCTCTTGTAAACGATATGTTCACCTGTTTCAAGTTTTTCTATATGGTGCGTTGTCAAGGTAACCATATCCACATAACTGATACCAAAACAGTAGTAGGAAAATAAAAACAACCTCCGTGTATATTCCATTGTAAAATTCTCTTGTGGAGAGTTTTTAATCAAGTCCAAATCCTCAGCCAGCAGATACCTTTTACGTGTTTCCTCTTCTAATTTGCTAATTTCAAAGCCGCCATTTCCAAACGGATAGGTACTGACAGAAGCCTCTTTCTCTTTTATAGCCTTATTCAACACAGCACGCAAGGTCTTCATATAATACTTTCGTGTATTACCACAACAACCGTCTTTCTCCAAGGCTACATTAAATGCATTCACATATTTGATATCTATTTCGGGAAACAAACGTTCCTCAATCTTGTCGTCATATTTACCCATTACATGGAGGGTACGTTCATAGGCTTTAGCATTCCCATGATGATTCGTTGCCTTTAAATTTTCAATTTGGGTAAGGAAGAAGTCATAAACCTTCCCCTGTTTTGACATACCTAAGAATTGTTCTTTGAATAGGTTTAAGGTCCAATCCACCCTTTCCTCCGCAAACTTTCTTAAGATACTACTTATACGTTCCTCGTAGTGGGTTAACAGGTTGTTATCTTTTATATAATTAGGATTCAATCTCTTATCTCTTTTGAAGCGTTCCGAACTTTTATCCCATTGATTTAGTTGAGTAGTTACCCCTAAATCTATATATATCCTTTTACCGTCTTTTGTGACTCTTAGATATATAGGATAGCTCCCGTCTTTCTTTTGGTTACTCTTGTAAGCGACAATATTGAATTTTGCCATAACTAAATTATTTAATTGTTTTTCCTATTGCTTTAAGTACCTTAGGATGATACAAATATACTCATTTAGTTGCACAAATCATAGACTGAAAACCAAGTAGTTCGACTACTTTTCCATTTGTATATGCAAGACGTTTTTTACCTCTCGATTACATTTTTATTACACTTTTTCATCTCACTTAATCTCAATAGATATAACACATCATCCCATTCACAGGGTATTGTATCACTGATTTCTAACCCAATACCAATGAATACAAATATTCTTTCAACAGCTGGGGGGCGTGTGGTCGCTGGTTCGAATCCAGTCACCCCGACTGGTGAAAATGAAGGAGTTAAGTTTCTGCTTAGCTCCTTTTTCATTTCTTTCCTAAAATAAATCTACAACAACAGCTCAACGTAAAAAATCCCCGCTTCTTCCATTCTCTTTTGCCTAAGCCTAACCCGTTTTTCCCACACAAAAACAGCACTTTCCTTATTCTTTTTGTTGAAAAGCAGCATGATAAATGTAGCCGTACCACAATAAAAACCCCGTTTTCCAGTTGCGGGCCCTGCGGTTGCCAACTGCGAACCGCAGGGTTTGCAGCTACGAGCTCTACAGCCCGCAATTGGAAAACGAGGAATACTACATGCTGTTGCAACATTATACAAGGTGCGATAGCGGAAAAACAACAAGGCAACATCACATTTATCTTACGCATTCGGGATGCAAAGTCACGGTTTAACCTTTTTTAGCCCCTGATATGAACAAAATCTCCCCAAATGCAGGAAATCTTGTTTTAAACAATAATACGCTGATTATAGGATGATTAAGAACTGAAAGACGGATAAAAAGAGCCTTTTTCCGTGACGACCGAATTTGGTCGTCACCTGTCGTCGTCCGTGTCACCACGTCTGTATCGCTCTCCCACAAAGGGATAAAGACTAAAAGTGACGAGTGACGACCGTTTTTCTTTTTAACCCCTTTCTCTTATTCGGATAAGAATTGCTATTTTTGCAGATAAAAGAACAAAATTATGGGAGCAGGAAAATGGATTGGCGGTATCATCGGCTTCATGGCAGGCGGACCGCTCGGCGCATTGGCAGGATATGCACTCGGGTCGCTGATAGAGCTCGGTGGCAATACTGCAAGTTATACGACAGACTATGGCAACGGACAGACTGAGGAAGATGTCTTTGCCGGGCAACGGAACAGTTTTCTTTTTTCGATGCTGGTAATGGCCTCGTACATCATACGGGCAGACGGACGCATCATGCACAGTGAAATGGAATACGTCCGCAATTTCCTACGAACCAACTTCGGCGTTGCGGCAGTAGGCGAAGGCGAACGGATATTGCTCAACCTCTTCGAGCAACGCAAGCGAATGGACATGCAGAATCCTCTCGCATTCAGACAGACCATCCGTGATTGCGGCAGGCAGATAGCCGCCAACCTCACATACGAGGAACGCCTGCAACTGCTGGGATTCCTTGCCAACATAGCCCGGAGCGACAACAACGTCTGCCGCGAAGAGATAGAAGCGCTGAAAGAAGTGGCAACCTATATGGGACTGTCCGAAAAAGAAGTGGAATCCATGCTCAACCTGGGCGGCAACTCCCTGGAAGCTGCCTACAAAGTTCTGGAAATTCTTCCTACAGCCACCGATGAGGAGGTGCGTGCCGCCTATCGCAAACTGGTACTGAAGCACCACCCCGACCGGGTAGCCACACTGGGAGAAGACATCAAACGCGCCGCCGAAGAGAAACTCCAGGACATCAACAATGCCAAAGAGATAATCTACAAAGCAAGAGGTATCAAATAGCCGCGAAAGACTGTCTCACCGAAAAAGGCTTCAATCCCCCCAAGAATATTAATAGAACCCTATCCGATATGAAGAAAATTTTTGCTTATCTCACACTGGGTTTCACTACCCTCACCACCTATGCCGCAACTCCTCTCTGGATGCGCGACATACAGATTTCACCCGACGGTACGGAAATCGTTTTCTGTTACAAGGGAGACATCTACAAAGTTTCCGCAAAAGGCGGTACGGCCACGCAGCTCACCACGCAGGAGTCTTACGAATCGTCTCCCGTATGGTCGCCGGACGGCAAACAGATAGCGTTTGCCAGCGACAGGCAAGGAAACTTCGACGTCTTCGTAATGCCGTCCGATGGCGGTGCGGCACAACGCCTGACCACCAACTCGGCAGGAGAAATCCCTTCCGCATTCACGCCCGACGGCAAGTATATCCTTTTCTCCGCCGCCATACAGGACCCGGCCGGAAGTGCGCTCTTCCCCAGTTCTGCCATGACCGAGCTTTATAAAGTCCCCGCAACCGGCGGACGCACCGAACAGGTATTGGGTACTCCCGCCGAAGCCCTCTGCTTCGACAAAACAGGCGACATGTTTTTCTACCAAGACCAAAAAGGATTTGAAGACCAGTGGCGGAAGCACCACACCTCTTCCATTACACGCGACATATGGATGTACGACTGCCGTACAGAGAAGCACACCAACCTCACCCGCCACGCGGGCGAAGACCGCAACCCCGTCCTCTCGCCGGACGGACAGACCTTGTACTTCCTGAGCGAACGCAACGGCGGTTCGTTCAATGTGTACTCCCTGCAACCGGTACACCCCGAAGCGGTAAAAGCGGTAAGCAGTTTCAAGACCCATCCCGTGCGCTTCCTCTCCATAAGCGGCAACGGAACATTGTGCTATGGTTACGACGGTGAAATATATACCCAGCAGGATGGCGCCGCCCCGCAAAAAGTACAAATAGAGATTATCCGCGACGACCGGCCCGATACAGCCCGCCTGACCTTTACCAACGGAGCCACCTCTGCAACCGTTTCGCCGGACGGCAAGCAAGTGGCATTCATCGCCCGTGGCGAAGTGTTCGTCACTTCGGCAGACTATGCCACAACCAAACAGATAACCCACACCCCTGCCGGTGAAAGCGGCCTGTCTTTCGCACCCGACAACCGCACGCTGGCTTATGCCAGTGAGCGCAACGGCAACTGGCAGTTGTATCTTGCCAAAATAGTCCGCAAGGAAGACCCCAACTTCCCGAACGCCACCATTGTAAAAGAAGAGGCATTGTTGCCGTCAGCCACCGTTGAGCGTGCTTTCCCGCAATTCTCGCCCGACGGTAAAGAGCTGGCATTCATAGAAGACCGTACCCGCCTCATGGTGGTGAACCTTGATACGAAGAAAGTGCGCCAGATTACCGATGGCTCCACCTGGTACAGCACAGACGGCGGGTTCGACTATGCCTGGTCGCCGGACGGAAAATGGTTCACCCTCGAATTCATCGGCAACAGGCACGACCCGTATTCCGATATAGGTCTTGTCAGCGCACAAGGCAACAGCCCCATCATCAACCTGACCAACAGCGGCTACATGAGCGGTTCGCCCCGTTTTGCCCTCGACGGCAATGCCATTCTCTTCAAGACGGAGCGTTACGGCATGCGCGCTCATGCCTCATGGGGTTCGCAGGACGATGCCATGCTCGTTTTCCTCAATCAGGACGCCTACGACAAATACTGCCTGAGCAAGGAAGACTACGAACTGCGCAAGGAGCTGGAAGCCGAACAGAAAAAAGCGCAAAGCAAGGACACTGCCAAAGGTAAGAAAGGCAGCAAGAAAGATGCAGGAAAAGAAAAAGCCGCGGACGATGACAAGGCTCAGGTAAAGGACATCACCGTAGAACTGAAAAACATGGAAGACCGCATGGTACGCCTCACCCCGAATTCCTCGGACATGGGCAGCGTCATCATCTCCAAAGACGGTGAGACCCTTTATTACTTTGCCGCCTTTGAAGGCGGTTACGACCTTTGGAAAATGGATCTCCGCAAGAAAGACACCCGGCTGCTTCACAAAATGGATGCCGGCTGGGCTTCCATGGAAATGGACAAAGACGGCAAGAACCTTTTCCTGCTGGGCGGCAAAACCATGCAGAAGATGAATATGGCATCCGATGAGCTGAAGCCTGTCACTTACCAAGCACAAGCCAAAATGGATTTGGCGACGGAACGCGAATATATGTTCAACCACGTGTACAAACAGCAGAAGAAGCGTTTCTACAACACCGATATGCACGGTGTAGACTGGGATGCCATGAGCGCCGCCTACCGCAAGTTCCTGCCTCACATAGACAATAACTACGACTTTGCCGAACTGTTGAGCGAATGGCTGGGCGAGCTGAACGTATCGCACACCGGCGGCCGTTACTACGCTTCCGGACAAAGCGAACCGACTGCCAGCCTGGGACTGCTTTTCGACTGGAATTACCGGGACAAAGGGATGCGCATTGCCGAAGTCATAGAGAAAGGTCCGTTCGATAACGCCTCAACCAAAGCAAAGGCAGGCATCATCATTGAAAAGATTGACGGCACAGAGATTACCCCTGAAATGGATTACTACACACTATTGAATGATAAAGCCAAAAAAGGAAAAACCTCGTCTCACTCATACAACCCGCAAACCAAAGAACGCTGGGAAGAGGTAGGTAATTCCGATAAGCGGCAGCGCGCTGAATACCCTGCTCTATACCCGCTGGGTGAAACAACGTGCGGCAGATGTGGACAGATGGTCCGGCGGACGGCTGGGATATGTTCATATCGAATCGATGGGCGATGACAGTTTCCGTTCCGTCTACTCGGACATTTTGGGTAAATACAACAACCGCGAGGGCATCGTCATCGACACCCGCTTCAATGGCGGCGGACGCCTGCACGAGGACATCGAAATTCTATTCAGCGGCCAGAAATACTTCACGCAAGTGGTTCGCGGCCGCGAAGCCTGCGACATGCCCAGCCGCCGCTGGAACAAGCCTTCCATTATGGTGACCTGCGAAGCCAACTATTCCAATGCACACGGCACACCGTGGGTGTACCGCCACCGGAATATCGGCAAACTGGTGGGTATGCCCGTTCCGGGAACCATGACAAGCGTATCCTGGGAGCGTCTGCAAGACCCGTCGCTCGTATTCGGCATCCCCGTGGTGGGTTACCGCCTGCCCGACGGCAGCTACCTGGAGAACAGCCAACTGGAACCGGACATCAAAGTGGCCAACTCGCCCGAAACCATTGTAAAGGGTGAAGATACCCAACTGAAAGTTGCCGTAGAAGAACTGCTGAAAGAGCTGGATAAATGATGATTTCTTTTAGGCACGGATTTCGCGGATTTCACGGAAAAAGAACAAAGAAAATCTGTATTTTCCGTGTAATCCGTGCCTAAAAAGAAACAAATAGCAAGCGAATGTTAGTTTTGACACACCCTCTTTTTTGTATAACAATATGTCGGGGCTTCCGGCAGCTCCTTTTCAATCGCCCATATCATTCAGATGTATCTCCAATGCCTTCACCGAGATATAAATCTCATACACCGAAATTGCCAGCGAGATAATCAGCAGCACCAATGCCAGGCCGAAGATATAGACCGATACCAGATGAAGCCGGATATAGATAAAGAACATGCTGACCACACACAGCAGCAGGCTTGCTATGCCGGTTACCTGCATAGCCCGCGTCAGGTAAAGCCGTTGCCGCAGATTGGCAATCTGTGCGGCCGTCACCGATGAATGACTCTTCTGATGTTGCTCTTTCAAAGCACGTACAAGACCGGCATAGGACAGAAAACGGTTGGTATATGCCAACATTATCAAAGATATTGCCGAAAACAGCAAAGCGGGGGTAGTTAAATCAATTTCCATAAAACGTTTTTCTTCATTCTTTTAAAACCTGCAAAGGTAAGCAATAAAACCGAAAAGGAAAATAGCCTTCCCTATCTAACTTTTTTCCATTACCTTTGTTCCCAAGAAAAGACCTAATTCATCAAAGCCTATGTTCACAGACTTGCTCAATTCCTCTTATTTCGCCCTGTTCCTCATCGTAGCCCTCGGCTTCATGTTGGGAAGGATTAAAATCAAAGGATTGTCACTCGACGTATCCGCCGTTATTTTCATCGCCCTGCTATTCGGGCATTTCGGCGTCATCATCCCCAAGGAGCTGGGTAACTTCGGACTCGTACTGTTCATCTTCACCATCGGCATACAGGCGGGACCCGGCTTCTTCGACTCCTTCCGGAGCAAAGGGAAGACCCTCATCATCATCACCCTGCTCATCATCTGCTCCGCCGCCCTCACGGCAACGGGGCTGAAATATGCCTTCGACATCGACACGCCGAGCGTGGTGGGACTCATAGCCGGAGCGCTTACCAGTACGCCGGGACTTGCCGTTGCCATTGACAGCACCCACTCGCCGCTGGCATCCATTGCCTACGGTATCGCCTATCCGTTCGGAGTAATCGGCGTTATCCTGTTCGTGAAACTGCTGCCCCGCATCATGCACATCGACCTCGACCGGGAAGCCCGCCGCCTGGAGAAAGAGCGCCGCGGACAGTTTCCCGAATTGCTCACCTGCATCTACCGTGTCACGAACCCCGTAGTTTTCGGACGCAGCCTGATGCAAATCAATGCCCGTGCCATAACCGGTGCCGTAATCTCCCGCCACAAGCACGGCGAGCAAATCTCCATCCCCACCGCACACACCGTGCTCCGTGAAAACGACTACATACAGGCAGTGGGCAGTGACGAAGCCCTGAACCAGCTTGCCACCCTGGTGGGCGAACGCGAGGAAGGGGAACTCCCGCTCAGCCACACCCAAGAGATAGAATCCCTGCTGCTGACCAAAAAGGATATGATAAACAAGCAACTGGGCGACCTGAACCTGATGAAGAACTTCGGCTGTACCGTAACGCGTGTCCGCCGAAGCGGAATAGACCTTGCCCCCTCGCCCGACCTCGCGCTGAAATTCGGCGACAAGCTGACGGTGGTAGGCGAAAAGGAAGGACTGAAAGGACTGGCGCGCCTCTTGGGCAATAACGCCAAAAAAGCTGTCCGATACCGATTTCTTCCCGATTGCAAATGGGTATTGTGCTCGGAGTGCTGTTCGGCAAACTGAATATATCCTTTCCCGGCGGTTTGTCGTTCTCACCGGGACTGACGGGCGGTATCCTGATAGTGGCCCTGTTCCTCAGCGCAATAGGCAAGACAGGTCCTGTCATCTGGTCGATGTCGGGCCCTGCCAACCAACTGCTGCGACAGTTGGGACTGCTGCTGTTCCTCGCCGAAGTAGGTACGTCGGCAGGAAAGAACCTGGTTGCCACCTTTCAGGAAAGCGGCTGGCTGCTGTTCGGAGTAGGTGCAGCCATTACCCTGGTTCCCATGCTGATAGCCGTGATTGTAGGCAGGATGGTGTTTAAAATCAGTATTCTCGACCTCTTGGGAACCATTACCGGCGGCATGACAAGTACCCCCGGTCTGGCGGCCGCCGATTCCATGACCGACAGTAATATTCCGAGCGTGGCATACGCAACGGTCTACCCCATTGCAATGGTATTCCTCATACTGTCCATTCAAATCATAGCTACAATGATTTAAGACAATGAAAGCACTGGATAAAGAAACAGCTATTGCCCGGATGAATACGTTCGGGCGCAACGGTACGCCCTTCCTGTTTGTTATCGACTACATGCAGGAACATTCGTACGTAGAACCTCTCGACGGATAGATACGTCCGTATGCCTCTACCAGTTCAGAGGAACAGGCAATGCACCTGATGCCGATGCCCGGTATGCCGGAACGATAGACTGGGAATTCACGCCGCCCGCTCCCGCCGACTATCGCCGTTCTTTCGATACCGTGAGGCGCAACCTGCTGGGCGGCAACAGCTACCTGACCAATCTGACATGCAAAGTGCCGCTCCGCACCAACCTGACGCTGAAAGATGTGTTCCTGCATTCACACGCCCTGTACAAGCTCTGGCTGAAAGACCGGTTCGTCTGCTTCTCGCCCGAAATCTTCGTCCGCATGGAAGAGGGCAGGATAAAATCCTTCCCGATGAAAGGCACGATTGACGCCACCCTGCCCCATGCCGAATCAATCTTGCTGGACGATGCCAAAGAAGCTGCCGAACATGCCACGATTGTAGACTTGATACGCAACGACCTCAGCATGGTTTCCGAACATGTCACCGTAGCGTCCTACCGCTACATAGACCGCCTGCAGACCAACAAAGGGCCTATCCTGCAGACAAGCTCCGAAATATGCGGCATGCTGCCCGGCGATTACACAAAGCGTCTCGGCGATATTCTGTTCAGCCTGCTGCCCGCCGGCTCCATTACCGGCGCTCCCAAACCGCGTACCATGCAAATCATTGCCGAAGCGGAAGGCTACGAACGGGGATTCTATACCGGAGTCATGGGCTGCTACGCCGACGGACGGCTGGACAGCGCCGTCATGATACGCTTCATCGAGCAGGAAAACGGACAGCTCTATTTCAAAGCCGGCGGCGGCATCACCGCCCAAAGCCGTTGGGAAAGCGAATACAACGAAGTAATACAGAAAATATATGTGCCTATTTATTGAAACCATACGGGTGGATTGCGGAGAAGTGCGCAACACGGCTTACCATGAACAGAGAATGAACGATACCCGTACGCACTTCTGGCCTGAAAGCCCCGCTCTGCAACTGGCCGGCTACCTGCCCGCCATTCCCGGAAGCGGCGTACACAAGTTGCGTATAGTGTACGGGCAAAACGGCATCGAGGAAGTGACCTGTACCCCTTATACCCTGCGCCCCGTCCGCTCACTGGCACTGATACAGGCCGACGACATCGACTACGCCTGCAAAAGCACCGACCGCAGTGCGCTCAACCGGTTGTTTGCCCGGCGCGGCGCGTATGATGATATTCTGATTGTACGCCGGCATCTGCTCACCGACACCAGCATCGCCAACATCGCCCTCTTTGACGGCAGCCATTGGCATACTCCGCAACATCCTCTGCTGAAAGGGACCAAACGTGCCGAACTGCTGGACAAAGGTATTCTTACGGAAAAGGACATACGCATGGAAGAACTTCCGGCTTATTCCACCGTCCGCCTGTTCAATGCAATGATAGACTGGGGCGAAGTGGAACTGCCCGCCGATTGCCTGCATCCGGTATTCTGAAAAGCACGAATGTGGAGCCAACAGTTTCCATTTCCCAAAGATTTGTCTTACTTTTGCAAGCGGAGTATAAAGTCATCCGCTACCGTAACTTAACAAATACAACTATGCGTTATACCGTTTCCGCTCCCGATGTACCGATGCATGCCGCTATCCGGCTGCCGGCATCCAAAAGTATCAGTAACCGTGCGCTTATCCTGCACGCCCTTGCCCATGGCAGGCAGGCACTCTGCAATCTGAGCGATTGCGACGATACCCGCGTCATGGTGCGTGCGCTGCAAGGCAATCCCGAACATATAGACATCATGGCAGCAGGGACGGCCATGCGTTTTCTCACCGCCTACCTCAGCGTAACGCCCGGTGTCCGTATCATTACCGGAACGCAACGTATGCAGCAGCGGCCCATCCGTATTCTGGCAGACGCCCTGCGCCAGCTCGGTGCAAACATCGAGTACGCAGGCAATGAGGGCTTCCCGCCCCTGCGCATCACCGGTTCGGAATTGCAAGGCTGTGAAATATCACTTGCCGGAAACGTGAGTTCACAATATATATCCGCCCTGCTGATGATAGGAGCTGTTCTTCCCCAAGGGTTGCATCTGCATCTTACGGGCTGTATCATTTCCCGTCCTTACATCGACCTAACCCTCAAGCTCATACGGGACTTCGGCGGACATGCCGAATGGAGTTCCGAAAACAGTATCACTGTATATCCCGGCGGTTACCGGGATGTTCCGTTCACTGTAGAGAGCGACTGGAGCGCGGCATCCTACTGGTATCAGATATTGGCGTTGAGGGGGAATGAAAAACGGAAAACGGGGAGTGGAGAGTCACCGAAAGGGAATGAAGAGGAAACGGTAGAGCTGCTCGGACTGTTCCCCCACAGTTATCAGGGTGACAGCCGCGGTGCGGAGATTTTCTCCCGCCTGGGCGTACACACCGAATACACGGACAAGGGGGTGCGGCTCACACTTGCGGGGACGCCCGTTGACCGCCTTGAAGAAGATATGGTAGATATTCCCGACCTTGCGCAGACCTTTGTCGTCACTTGCTGCCTGATGAATATCCCTTTCCGCTTTACCGGCCTACAAAGCCTCAAAATCAAGGAGACCGACCGCATCACCGCCCTTATCGCCGAACTGCGCAAATTAGGCTATGCGGTACGTTCCGAGCAGGACAGCATCCTGCTGTGGGAGGGTGAACGCTGCCCTGCCGAAAGCGCTCCCGTTATCACCACCTACGAAGATCACCGCATGGCAATGGCATTTGCCCCCGCCTGCATCGCACTGCCGCAGATAAGGATTGACGAGCCCCAGGTAGTATCCAAATCCTATCCGGGCTATTGGGAAGATTTGAAGCAAGCAGGCTTTACCATCTGTCATTAACATCGCCCGACGCACCGCTGCGGACAGCCTGATTGCATGACAACCGAAAAGCATTCCGGCACACTTTCTTTTTGCCTGTTCAAAAGCGGGCAGATACGAAAACAATGTGTATCTTTGTCCGTTCTATTGTATAAGGACATTTTTTTCAAGGAAAGAGAACGTATGTGGATACTGATTATTAGCCTGATTGCCCTTGCCGTCGTAGCTGCCATAGCCGGAACCGTACGCAACCGCAGACTCCAGAAGAAAATTGACAATGGCGAACTGGACGCTATGCCCGAAGTACAGGAAGTGGATGCGGAATGTTGCGGACAGCACGAGGTATGCGAAAAAGAGAGCCTGCTCGCCGCCGTCAGCAAGAAGATAGAATACTATGACGACGAGGAGCTGGACAAATACATCGGAACCGCTCCCGACGAGTATACGCCCGAACAGGAAGATGAGTTCCGTGACGTGTTCTACACCATGCAGTCGGAAGACGTGGCAGGGTGGGTGCGCAGCCTGCAACTGCGCGGCATTGCACTGCCCGACAATATAAAAGACGAAGTATTCCTGATTGTAGGAGAAAGAAGAAATAATCACTAACCCCCGCCGCATGGAACTTTTACAATATACATTCTTTCAACATGCCCTTATCGGCAGTCTGCTGGCAAGCATTGTCTGCGGAATTATCGGTACGTACATCGTCACCCGGAGGCTGGTTTTTATCAGCGGCGGACTGACGCATGCCTCTTTCGGCGGTATAGGCCTGGGACTGTATGCGGGGATTTCACCGATTCTGTCGGCAGCGGTCTTTTCCGTACTGTCGGCATTCGGCGTGGAATGGCTCAGCAAGCGGAAAGACATGCGCGAGGACTCTGCCATTGCGGTATTCTGGACACTGGGAATGGCATTGGGCATCATATTCACATTCCTGTCTCCCGGATTTGCACCCGACCTCTCCGCCTACCTGTTCGGGAATATCCTGACTATTACGTTTGGCGACATCGCCCTGCTGGGCGGACTGGCAGCACTGCTCATCCTGTTCTTCTCGTTTTTCCTGCATCCGATAATCTATGTGGCATTCGACCGCGAATTCGCCCGCTCGCAAGGAATACCCGTACAGACCTTTGAGTATGTACTGATGATGTTCATTGCGCTGACTATCGTAGCCTGCCTGCGTATGGTAGGCATCGTGCTGGTTATCTCATTGCTGACAATCCCGCAGATGACTGCCAATCTCTTTTCACATAGGTTTCACCGCATCATCTGGCTATCTGTGGGCATCGGTTACCTCAGTTGCCTGGGCGGACTGCTCATTTCATACTATCTCAATGTTCCTTCGGGAGCAGCCATCATCTTCTTCTCCATTATTATTTATGCAATCTGTAAAGGGGGAAAAAGTTTTTGGTTATCTTTGCAGAAAAATACAAAATAATGGAAATCAAGATTCAGTCATTAGACCAGATTCATGAAGCCGCCCGCCGGTTCGTCGAGGCAATGGGCGACAATACCGTGTTTGCTTTTTACGGCAAAATGGGAGCCGGCAAGACCACCTTTATCAAGGCGGTTTGCGAAGAGCTCGGCGTATCCGATGTCATTACCTCCCCTACTTTCGCCATCGTAAACGAATACCGTTCCGAAATTGCCGGAGAGTTGATTTACCACTTCGATTTCTACCGGATCAAGAAACTGGAAGAGGTGTACGATATGGGATACGAAGATTATCTGTACAGCGGTGCGCTCTGCTTCATCGAATGGCCGGAACTGATTGAAGAGCTGCTGCCGGGAAATACCGTAAAAGTCACTATCGAAGAGATAGAAAACGGTGAACGGAAAGTTACACTGCAACCGCTGGATTAGTACCGGCCGTTAATCATCAACCACTAATCGCGCTACATGAGCCAGTACATCGTTCAGGGTATCTTTGCCGTTGCGGGAATTATCTCCCTGCTGGCTGCAATCTTAGATTGGGATTGGTTCTTTACCGCCCAGAACACGCAGTTTGTCGTACGGAATGTAGGCCGCCGGCAAGCACGCTGGTTTTACGGGGTATTGGGAATGATACTTATCGGCACGGCGGTATTCTTTTTTCTGAATACTCCGCCGGTAGCATAAACGGAAAGACTGATATACAACATACCGGAAAAAAGGAAAGGCGCAGGTTTTCATCCCGCGCCTTTCCTTTTTCATTATAATCCAAACTGTGAATTACTCATCCTCCAATGACTCCGTGTATTCCATTTCGCCCTGCACGATGAAAAGGATTTCATCCGGATCATAATCGCCCATTTCGTCTTTATGAGCTTCCTTGATGATGTAATCTACGATTTTTCCCAGATCGACTTCGATATATCCGTCACTGTCGGGCTGCACATCGAGGATGCCGCTCTCGGAATAATACTCGTCAATCAAATCGAGGAAATAATAAAACTCATCGTCAGAGAACTTCTCTTTCAACTCCTGCGGCAAATAGTTTTTGATGTACTCAATGGTCTTTTCATCATCGAGATCATTCTTCAAAAAATCGTCTTCCAGTCCCATAGTTTTATATTTTTAAAGGATTAATAGTACCACCAGCTTACAACAGTGCTTCAATTTTCGCTGCATAAGTCGGTTTAGGAGCAGAACCCACCTGCTTGTCCACCAGTTCTCCATTCTTGAAGAACAGTACAGTAGGAATATTGCGAATACCGTATTCGGCGGCAACATCTCCGTTTTCGTCTACATCGCATTTACCGATAAGCGCTTTGCCTTCATATTCGCCGGCCAGTTCTTCAATGATAGGCCCCACCATTTTGCAAGGTCCGCACCACGGCGCCCAAAAAATCAATTACCACAGGTTTACCCTCTGCCAGGATTTCCTTGAAGTTGTTGTCTGTAATTTCTAATGCCATTTCTTCTAAATATTAAGTTAAATATCAATTTCAACAGTACAGTATCAGCGTTATCCGCCTACTGCCATCAGTGAAGCAAAGATAATTAATTTATCCGAAAATCAAGCTCCGGACGTTCTTTTAAATAAGAGATCAGCTCACGGCCTACGGAAAGCTTCACCGGACGGGACACCAGGTCAAGGGTCATCTTGCTCTCCGGGTCGGTCACTTTAAAGTAAAGTTCCGTTGTACCGGGACGCTCCTTCGTCAGTTCCGCCAATTCCGTCACCAATGCCTTGTTCAGCACGCCGAGCGGGATAAGGATCGTTATCTTCTCTATCAGTTTTTCCTTTACATCGGGAAGCAGTTCCATTGAGGTAATCTTCAGCTCCAGTTCGTCCTGCCGCCACTGTCTAGGCTGGCAGCGCGCCTTTATATAAAGGAAGGTACGCTCGCCCAGGTATCCCTGGTAAGTCACCCAGTCGTTTCCGAAGAAAGGCAACTCTGCCGAACCGGAATAGTCCTCTATCTTGGCAATGCCGTAAGGATTGCCGTTTTTACTGATGCCCCGACGGACGGAAGTAACGATGCCCCCCATAGTTATTTCACGTCCCACAAGGGCGGTCTTGTCCTCCAGTTCCGCCATGTGTGTGTTACAAACATATTCCAGCACCACGGCATATTCATCCAAGGGATGAGCGGAGAGATAAATGCCTACCAAGTCCCGCTCCTTGTTCAACCGGTCGAGATCACTCCAACGTTCTGCCTGCGGAATTTCGGGAGTGGCTATGTCCACTACATTTTCTCCGCCGAACAGGGAGTTGACCGCTGCTGCCTTATCTGCCTGATAACGGTTGCCATAGCGTACCAATGTTTCAATAAAGACTTCATTCTTGGTATTGACGGCAAAATACTGTTCGCGCTTCAACTCAGGGAAGCTGTCAAAACCACCGGCAAGGGCAAGACATTCCAAGTTCTTCTTGTTGCAGGCATTCAGATTGACGCGCTGCACAAAATCGAAAATACCGGTATAAGGCCCGTTCTTCGCACGCTCTTCCATGATACTTTGCACAGCACCCTCACCTACTCCTTTCACCGCACCCAATCCGAAACGGATATTACCTTCGGGGTTCACGGTAAACTTCAGGTTCGATTCGTTCACATCGGGTCCAAGCACTTTGATGCCCATGGACTTACATTCGTCCATGAGTTTGGTTATCGTCGTTATATCGGACAAGCTTCGGCTCATTACGGCAGCCATGTACTCTGCCGGATAATTGGCTTTCAGGAACGCCGTCTGATAGGCAACCCATGAATAGCAGGTGGCATGAGACTTATTGAAAGCATAGGATGCAAACTTCTCCCAGTCCGCCCAAATCTTTTCGAGCACCTTCGCATCGTGTCCGTTCTTCTGTCCGCCAGCAATGAACTTCGGCTTCATATGGTCCAGCTTGTCGCGCAGTTTCTTACCCATTGCCTTACGCAAGGCATCGGACTCACCACGGGTAAAGTCTGCCAACAAACGGGACAGAAGCATCACCTGCTCCTGATAGACGGTAATGCCGTAGGTATCTTTCAGATATTTCTCCATGATGGGAATATCATACTCGATAGGCTTGCGTCCCCATTTACGGTCGATGAAGTCAGGGATATAGTCCATAGGCCCCGGACGATAAAGGGCATTCATGGCAATCAGGTCCTCGAAAGTACTTGGCTGCAACTCGCGCAGGTATTTCTGCATGCCGGCGGACTCGAACTGGAAGGTACCGATAGTCCGTCCGTCGCAATATAATTTATAGGTAGCGGGGTCTTTAATGGAAATCTTGTCGATATCCAACGACAGTCCCCGGTGTAAACGTACATTTTCAACGGCTTCCTTGATAATGGAAAGGGTCTTCAGTCCCAGGAAGTCCATTTTAATCAATCCGGTATCTTCAATGACCGAACCCTCGTACTGGGTAACGAGCATCTTCTCTCCCGTTTCCTTATCATCTGCCGTGCTCACAGGAACCCAGTCGGTGATGTCGTCACGACAGATAATCGTACCGCAGGCATGCACACCCGTACCGCGCACGTTACCTTCCAGCATCTTGGCATACTTCAACGTATCGCGCACCAACGGGTCGGGCGATGCTTCTGCAGCCTGAAGCTCAGGTACATAAGCGATGGCATTGGGAAGATTCAGTTTCTTATCGGGAATTTTATCGGGAACTAATTTTGCCAGACGGTCGGATTCCGACAAAGGCAGCTTTTGTACACGGGCGACATCCTTGATGGCCAGTTTGGTTGCCATAGTACCATACGTGATGATATGCGCCACCTTCTCCTGACCATACTTTTCCGTTACCCAGCGCAATACTTCACCGCGTCCGTCATCATCGAAGTCCACATCAATATCAGGCAAGGAAATACGGTCGGGATTAAGGAAACGCTCGAACAGCAGGTCGTACTGGATAGGGTCTATCTTGGTTATGCCCAAGCAGTATGCCACGGCCGAACCGGCAGCCGAACCACGTCCCGGTCCCACCGAAACGCCCAATTGCGTACGGGCGGCATTGATAAAGTCCTGCACAATCAAGAAGTAACCGGGAAAACCCATCGTCTTCATAATGTACAACTCAAAAACCAAACGTTCTTTCACTTCGTCCGACAACGGGTCACCGTAAAGCCGTTTGGCACCGTCAAATGCCAGTTTGGCAAGATAGTCGGCTTCCAATTTAATACGATAAAGTTTTTCGTAACCGCCCAAACGCTTGATTTTGGCTTTGGCGGCTTCCTCGTCCAAAACGACATTTCCGTTTTCGTCCTGCGTAAACTCATCGAACAAATCTTTTTCCGTATATTTCCGCCTGTATTCCTCTTCCGTTCCGAAATCTTCGGGAATGGCAAAAGTAGGCATGATAGGAGCATGGTCTATGGAGTAATATTCCACCTTGTCCAAAATCTCCAGTGTATTGGAAAGCGCTTCGGGAACATCGGCAAAAAGCTCGTTCATCTCCGCCTTGGTCTTCATCCATTCCTGCTTGGTGTAAAGCATACGGCTCGGGTCGTCCAAATCCTTGCCCGTACTCAAACAGATAAGGCGGTCGTGCGCCTCGGCATTCTCCTCGTCCACAAAGTGAACGTCATTGGAGCAGATTACTTTTATATTGTACTTCCTGGCATATTCCAACAGTTTGGCATTGGCTTTTTGCTGTAAAGGATAAGCCTCATGATTGGCACGGGAAACAGTTGCCTTATGACGTTGCAATTCCAGATAATAATCATCCCCAAAAAGATTCTTATACCAACGGATGGCTTCTTCCGCTTCTTCCAACTGGTCGTTGATAATCTTTTTAGGAACCTCCCCACCGATACAGGCGGAACAGACTATCAATCCTTCATGATACTTCTCCAATTCATTGCGGTCGGTACGCGGACGCATATAGTATCCCATAGTCCATGCACGGGACACCAGCTTTATAAGATTGTGATAACCTTTTTCATTCTTCGCCAATACAATCAGGTGATAACCGCTCTGGTCGGGCTTGCCCTCTTTCTTGTCCATTGTACGGCGTGCCACATACATCTCACAACCGATAATGGGCTTGAACAGTTTATTTTCGGCTTCCGTTATTTTTGCTCTGCAAGCCGCTATCTCCGCTTCCTTATCCTCACATTCTATCTCACCGCTCTCTATGCCGGCAATCCGTTTTTTCAGGTCTTTTATCTCCCCTTTCGGACCGCTGTTCTTCTTATTGACATAGTTGGTGAATTCCTTGATACCGAACATATTGCCATGATCGGTAACGGCTATACCTTTCATACCATCCTTCATCGCCTTGTCTACCAGCCGGCTTACGCTGGCCTGGCCGTCAAGAAGTGAATACTGGGTGTGTACGTGCAAATGAACAAAATCCTGCATAAATTTATCCTTTCTATAAGTGAGCATAAAGGTACGACCTATGCTACATCTAACAAAAATATTCCTCAAAAAGTTATCAACATCTGTAATTCTATGACTAAATTCTTGTTAGATTTTCAAAATAAGCCTATTTTTGCAGATAATTTGCATTAGAAAGAATAAAACAAGATACATGGGTCGACTTAAAAAATTAAAGAAAATACGTATTCACCGTGAAGGAACACATACATTGGCCGGCAGTTTATTGTTGATACTCGCCGTAAACGCAGGGCTTTACTTCGGTTTGGAATGTAAGATTCCCTTCTATGTAGTGGCAGTTATCAGCCTTGTGGTTTATGGCATTTTAGTGAACTTCTTCCGCTGTCCTATACGTTTGTTCGGCCAGGAAAATACTGAAAAAATCGTGGTTGCCCCAGCTGACGGAAAGATTGTGGTAGTGGAAGAGGTTGAAGAAACCGAATATTTCCATGACCGCCGTATCATGGTTTCCATATTTATGAGTCTGGTCAACGTACATGCCAACTGGTATCCGGTGGACGGAACCGTGAAGTCGGTATCTCACCAGAACGGCAAGTTCATGAAGGCCTGGTTGCCCAAAGCAAGCACCGACAATGAACGTTCCACTGTAGTAATCGAAACCCCCGAAGGTGTGGAAATCATGGCACGCCAGATTGCCGGCGCCATGGCACGCCGTATCGTAACTTATGCCGAACCGGGCGAAGAGTGTTATATCGACGAACATATGGGCTTCATCAAGTTCGGTTCGCGTGTGGATGTATTCCTTCCGCTGGGTACGGAAGTTCTTGTTAAACTCGGACAACTGACTACCGGCAACCAGACCGTAATAGCAAAACTCAAGTAACAATGGCAAACTGCATTACCCGCTCCATACCGAATACCTTAACCTGCCTGAACCTGTTCTCCGGGTGTATCGCCTGCGTCATGGCTTTTGAAGCCAACTATAACCTGGCGCTTGCATTCATTATCCTCAGTGCCGTATTCGATTTTTTCGACGGCATGATGGCACGTCTGCTGAATGCACACTCTCCCATCGGCAAAGACTTGGATTCGCTGGCGGATGATGTAAGTTTCGGCGTAGCGCCCTCACTAATAGTGTACTCTTTATTTAAAGAAATGCATTATCCGGTATCCATGGAGTTCATCGCTCCTTATATGCCTTACACAGCATTCCTCATTTCCGTATTCTCGGCGTTGCGTCTGGCTAAGTTCAACAACGACACCCGCCAGACCAGTTCCTTTATCGGCGTACCGGTTCCTGCCAATGCCCTTTTTTGGGCGTCGTTAGTGGCGGGGATACATCCCATACTTATCTCGGAGAGCTTTAATCCGCTTTATCTCTTAGCATTGGTTTGCTTGTTTTCGTGGTTGCTGGTATCGGAAATACCGATGTTCTCATTGAAATTCAAGAGCCTCTCATGGAAAGACAACAAAGTAAGTTTCAGTTTCCTGATTATCTGTATTCCGCTTCTTGTTTTTTTGAAAGTCAGCGGTTTCGCAGCGGTAATTGTATGGTACATCTTGCTGTCACTTCTCACAGGAAAGCGTAAATAAACATTTTCTTGGCACGGTTGTTGTATTATCGTTCGCTGAAAACGAACACATAAAAGACATTAGCCCATGTTTCATTTTTTAGGATTTTTATTTATCATTATAATCGCCATCCTGCTTATCGGACTTAGCATCATCGGCACTGTTATCCGGAGTATTTTCGGCTTGGGTAGCCGCCGCTCATCAAACACTTACCGGAACGACAATGGAAATTATCAATCCGGAAGAGGGTATTCTTTCAATGGCAGACAACAGTCCGGCTCTTCTTCCAACGAAGAACCTAAAACAAGGATAAAAGAAGAAACCGCACATGGCAGACACAAGAAACTGTTTTCCCAGGACGAGGGGGAATATGTGGATTTCGAAGAAATCAAGGAATAATAATAATTGCAGAGAGTCATATCATTACACAATAATTCTCCCGTAGGATAATTTATTTGTATTCCGCACTACAAGGCAAACCTGTTATAGCGAAATTTTTCAGAAAAGTATTATCTGCGTTTTGCAGCAAAAAAGTCTTTCATTAATGCAGCGCATTCATCCGCCAGTACTCCTTTCACTACTGCAGTTTTAGGATGCAAAGCCTTTGGTGCATAACGCTGGTATCCCCGTTTCTCATCTTCCGCACCAAATACCAGCCGTCCCATTTGTGCCCATGCTATGGCACCGGCACACATCACGCACGGTTCAACGGTCACATAAAGAGTACATTCGTTCAGATATTTGCCACCAAGCGTAGCAGCGGCGGCAGTGATAGCCTGCATTTCGGCATGTGCGGTGACATCCGTCAGCGTTTCAGTCAGATTATGGGCACGGGCAATGATACGGTCTTTGCAAACAACAACGGCACCAACGGGCACTTCACCCCGCTCACCTGCTTTTTGCGCTTCCAAAAGCGCCTGCTTCATATAATCCGTATCTGTCATAATTCTTACTACTTGCTGTTTATCTCATTCCACATCGCACATCATATCCTATTCCACCACTTCTTATCTTCGCATGTCATGCTCACCGAACAGTGTAGGATAATCTTCTTCCATATTCTTATGGATAAACATGAGAATGGTTTCCCTCAGCCAGCGCGATTTGTTCGTTATCTTATACTTCTCCAGATAACGATCCACAATCCGCAGCTCTTCTTCGCTCATCAGGCATACCATGCGCTGCTCGCGTTTAGGTTCTTCCGGTGTTGCTTTTGCACACGTTTTGTCTCTCTTTCTCATATTTCTTTGCAAAATTAGCTTTACTTCTGTAAAAACAAAACAGAAAAAACGTATTTTTGTACTGAAAGAAAGAAAATTGTACTATGGCAATACATAATGCTCTGGGAAAAGCCGGAGAAGATGCGGTTGCGGCTTATCTGGAACATAACGGATATGTGATACGCGACCGGAACTGGCGGAAAAACCGTTTGGAACTGGACATTGTTGCCACCAAGGACAACGGATTGATTATCGTAGAAGTAAAAACCCGAAGTAACACGGAATACATCAAGCCTCAAGATGCCGTCAACTGGCAGAAAATACGCCGCATTGTCATAGCAGCCGATGCTTACGTAAAACATTTCCGCATTGACGTCCCCGTGCGCTTCGACATCATTACAGCGGTGGGCGATGCCGGTGCTTTCGAGATAGAGCACATCAAAGAAGCATTTTACCCGCCTGTGTTTTAAAAGAACCATAACCCCTGAATACAATGAATATAGAAACCGCCCGCGAATATTGCCTCAGTAAAAAGGCCGCAACCGAAGATACTCCTTTCGGTGAGGATTTCCTCGTTATCCGGGTAATGGGAAAGATGTTTTTATGCATCAATCTCAACACTCCCGACCGCATCACCATGAAATGCGACCCGGAATACGCGCTGGAATTGCGCGACCGCTACAATGCCGTTGAAGGAGCCTGGCACTTCAACAAGAAGTATTGGAACCAGGTGCTCCTGGACAGTGATGCAGATGACAAACTGATAAAACATCTGATAGACCACTCCTACGAAGAAGTAATAAAGAAATTCACTAAAAAAATGCGCAATGAGTATGAAGCCCTGCCCTGAAACGTTTCCTTATCCGCTGATAGCGTTGGATGAAACCGACTCAACCAACCGGTACATCAGCCAGTTATGTAATGAGTTGCAAGAATCCGTTGCCGAACTGACTACAGTTACAGCCGAATTTCAAACAGCCGGCAAAGGCCAGCGCGGCAACACCTGGGAAGCGGAAAGAGGCAAGAACCTGCTTTTCAGCTTTGTCCTCTATCCTACTTTTCTGGAAGCGCGCCGCCAGTTTATCCTATCACAAATCGTGTCTCTTTCCATCAAGGAAGAGCTGGACAGATGGTCGGACGAAATTACGATAAAGTGGCCGAATGACATTTACTGGAGAGACAAGAAAATATGCGGCATACTGATAGAGAACGACCTATCCGGACACTTCATCGGACGCAGCATTTCCGGCATCGGGATCAATATCAATCAGAATGAGTTTCACAGTGATGCCCCCAACCCGGTATCGCTGAAACAAATTACCGGTCAGGAACACGACCGCTATGAGATTCTATCGCACATACTGAAAAGGGTACAAATCTACTACAACGGTTTGCAAACGGAAGACAGCGGTACTTATACCGCCGAAATAACCGCCCGTTATGCCCGCTCCCTATTCCGCCGCAGAGGTTTTCACCCTTACGAAGATGCCGGCGGCAAATTCTCTGCCCGCCTGCTGCGTGTGGAACAAGACGGACGTTTTGTCCTGGAAGACGAGAACGGCAAGGAACGGGAATATTTATTTAAAGAGGTGCAATACATTATCTGATTAGACAAATTGGCAAACATTATCTTTGTAAAACATGTTTTGTATAAAATCAATCTATAAATTCATGAAGATACAAGTCTTAATTGCAGCCGTTATATCAAGTTTTATTTTATATGGTTGCGAAGATAATGAAACTAATTATTTGGAACTCTCCGAATCGTCATTCAGCAATGTCGATGGCGACGGAGCCACATTGACGGTTTCCGTAACAAGCGATGTGGAGTGGCAAATATCCAAAACGGCACAATGGTGCAACGTCACTCCAGGCAAAGGCTCCGGAAATCAGACATTGACCCTGCAAATAGAAGCCAACCCCGACAGTAAAGAGAGAAAAGTTACAGTAACAGTCGCATCACCAGCCACCAAGATGAGCAGGAAAATAGAAATCACTCAAGCGGCTGGATATACACCCATAGAACAATATCACTACAATCTGCCGGTGGTTTTCCATGTGCTTTACCAAAACAAGTCCGACGCGCAACAGTATGTCAGCCCCAACCGCCTGTCTGAAATATTGAACGCAGTAAACCGGCTTTATAAGAAGAGCATGCAAAGTGCAGACATGAACCTTACCTTTACACTCGCCACCGCAAGTCCGGATGGAGAAAAGATGGACCAGCCGGGAGTGGAATACATTTCATGGCCGGGCAGCTATCCGATAGATTGCGATGCCTTTATGAATGATGATATAAACGAAACTGCGGGAAAAGGGTATGTAAGATATGTATGGGACCCCAACAGATATATCAATATAATGGTCTACAACTTTGCCAATGAGCCCGGCAGTAATACAACGACATTAGGAATATCCCATCTGCCGTTTACCACAAAAGGGGCGAACAGCCTGGCCGGTCTCAGTGAAATCAATGTATCCCGATTAGAACTGAAGAACTTGTCCTTCCCCTATTGTGTATCCATCAACAGCCGGTTCATCAACGAAGAAAGTACGGCAACCACATACAAACCAGCAGACATTACCGTTACATTGGCTCATGAATTAGGGCATTATTTAGGATTACACCATGTATTCTCCGAAACAGAAAGAGGAAACAGTTGTGAAGATACCGACTATTGCACAGATACCCCCACCTACAATAAGGAAGCATACGATATGAATTACGCATATATCGCGGCGAATGAACCGGAAAACTTCACATTTGCCAATTTGGTGAACCGTGAGAATTGCCTGACAGGCGAATCCTTTGTCTCACACAACATCATGGATTACGCAATCAGCCATTCCGACCAATTTACTCCCGAACAGCGGGCACGCATCCGGCATGTCTTGTTATACAGTCCTCTGATACCGGGCCCCAAAGCCGTTCAGGAAGCAGACACCCGTTCTGCACCAGACGGACTTATGGAGTTGCCAATCCGTACCGCCAAATAGACATTGCTACAGGCAGGAAAAGAAAAGAGATGAACCGTCAATTATTCATCTCTTTTTCCAATTTCTTTATCCGCTCCAAGGTCTTCCCCGCTTCGGTAGACGGGAAGAGTTGAAGCACCTTCTGCAAGTACCCCTTAGCCTTGCTATACCCATTGGAGTAAATATCCGACAATCCGTTACGGTAACCGGCATACTGCATACGTGTGGGCGCTACGATTTTCTTATAGTTGTCCTCTAACGTTTTCTTCTTTTGCTCGGCTTGCAGGTAGTAATAGTTGCCCAAAAATATATTTGCCTGAAGATTGTCGGCATCCAAAGCCAGCACTTTCTCATAGAGCTTCATCGCGTCTTTCGTTTCACCGCGCATCATCTGCATCTCTGCACAGGCTACAAGTGCGGAAACATCTTCCGGATAATACTGCAGCCACTCCTTATAAAAAAGGTATGCCTTGTCGTAATTCCGTTTGTCTCTGTAGCAAACAGCCAGTTCCTGCGCAAGCCGCGGAGCTGCCTCAGTGGCTTTTCCAACGCTTGTCCAATAGAACATCTCCGTCTGTCCCGCATCCGCATCGGCAGCCTGACGGAACAGACTCACGGCATAATCGTCCTTACCTGCCGACAAGGCATCAGCCACCTTCTGCAACAATACATCTGCCGATTGTGCCAAAAGCGTCATCGGACACAGCAGGAGTCCGAAGAAAAGAAAAGTCAAGGTTTTCATTTTAAAGTGTATATAGTTAAACAGCCTGAAATATCCCAATAGAAATTCATCTACAAATTTACGGATTTCCGCAGCAATCGTCAATAGATGAAAGTAGAAATATAGTTAATCTTTCCCACATGTTTTTCTTTTCTGCGTACCTTTGCGTTCTCTTAAATAAACATTGCTAATGAATCCTATAGACAGACAGATATTACAGATAGCCTTACCCTCCATCGTATCGAACATCACCGTGCCCCTGCTCGGGCTGATTGACGTAGCCATTGTAGGACACCTGGGTTCTCCTGCCTATATCGGCGCCATTGCAGTAGGCGGCATGCTGTTCAATATCATTTATTGGATATTCGGCTTTCTGCGTATGGGAACCAGCGGCATGACATCACAGGCTTACGGCAAGCGGGACCTGCCGGAAATTGTCCGCCTGCTGATACGTTCGGTGGGGATAGGACTTGCCGTGGCATTATGCCTTATCCTGCTGCAAGTTCCTATCAGGCAAGCGGCTTTCCAGATTATCCGCCCCACGGAAGAAGTCAGGGAAATGGCAACGCTCTACTTTCATATCTGCATATGGGGCGCTCCCGCCATGCTGGGGCTATACGGACTCTCCGGGTGGTACATCGGTATGCAGAACTCCCGCATTCCCATGTACATAGCCATTACGCAGAACATTGTCAACATCATGGCAAGCCTCAGCCTTGTCTGTTTCTTCGGGATGAAAGTGGAAGGCGTAGCCTTGGGAACACTGATTGCCCAATATGCGGGTTTTCTTATGGGGCTGGTACTGTGGATGAACCGCTACGGCAAACTGAAGAAGTATATCGTTTGGAAAGGAGTGCTTCAAAAAGAGGCAATGATACGCTTTTTCCAAGTGAACCGCGACATTTTCCTGCGGACATTATGTCTGGTAGCCGTTACGTTATTCTTTACCTCGGCAGGAGCCTCGCAAGGTGAAATTATCCTGGCGGTAAACACGTTGCTGATGCAACTCTTCACCCTTTTCTCTTACGTGATGGACGGTTTCGCCTATGCGGGAGAAGCCCTGAGCGGACGATACATAGGTGCCCGCAACCGGAAAGCATTTACCGATACCGTCCGGCATCTGTTTATATGGGGCGCCGGGCTGACCGTACTGTTCACACTGGTCTATGCCTCGGGAGGCAATGCTTTTCTGGCACTGCTGACCGATGACCGGAACGTAATAACCGCCGCCGACACTTACTTCTATTGGGCGCTTGCCATACCCGCTGCCGGAATTGCCGCCTTTATCTGGGACGGCATCTTTATCGGCGCAACGGCAACGCGCGGCATGCTTCTCTCCATGGCAGCCTCAGCCGTCAGCTTCTTTGCGGTGTACTACGGATTCCACACGGTTTTAGGCAACCATGCCCTGTGGCTTGCTTTTCTTGTTTACCTGTCCATGCGGGGCGCTATGCAGACATTGCTCAGCCGGAAGGTTATGGAAAAAAGCTTTCACTAAAGGCATTCCACGATGAGATTGCCATAAACCCCATTAATATTTATTCGCAGACAAATGAAAGCAAAAACAAACCATACCTATTATCTTTGCCCGAAAAAAAACGGAATGCCCGATATTACACCCAATCCCGAAAATACACTGCACATCAAGAACATGGTCTGCAACCGTTGCATCATGGTGGTGAAAAGCCAGCTTGAGCAACTGGGGCTGCACCCGCTTTCGGTAGAACTGGGCATCGCCGTCCTGCCCAACGCAATCAGCGACGAAACGTATCAGCGTGTAAAAGCCTCGCTTGAAACATTCGGATTCGAACTGATTGACGACAAGAAATCACAGACAGTAGAGCTGATAAAGGATGCTATCATCGAATTGGTACATTACGATGACAACGGACTGAAAACCAATCTGTCCGATTACCTGGCATCCAAGCTGCACCGGGACTACAGCGCATTAAGTAAGCTTTTCTCGGAAACAACCAACACCACTATCGAAAAATACCTCATCGCACAGAAGATAGAGCGTGCCAAAGAACTGCTGATGTACGGGGAGCTATCCCTGAACGAAATAGCCGATATACTGAACTATTCGAGTGTCTCCTACCTCAGCGCCCAATTCAAGCATGTAACCGGAATGACTCCCAGTCACTTCAAGAAAATAAAGGGGAACAAACGCAAGCCGCTTGACGAAATATAAGCAGAATCTTATAAATCATATCCCGAATTTTGCAACTATCGGACAACTTCCTTGCCGTATCTTTGTTTCATAGAAAAGTTTATCCACATTAAACTAACAGTTTATTCCTATTAAACTTCAAGTTTACTCCTATTGAACTTCAAGTTTATTCCCATTAAACCGGAAGTTTATCCTGGAAGAAATAAATTGTACTACTATTGATATGACAAACAAAAGCATCGTTCAAGAAACCTTTCCCGTAATGGGAATGAGTTGCGCCTCATGCTCCGCAAGAGTGGAAAAGACGCTGAACCGCCAGCCCGGCGTCCGAAAAGCAACCGTAAATTATGCTTCGGCAACGGCAACTGTGGAATATGACTCCCAAAATTGCTCTCCCGAAGCCCTGCAGCAGGCCGTGCAGAATGCCGGATACGACTTGCTGATTAAACAGGATGAGAATACACCGGATAAAGTGGAGCAAGGCGCACGACAAAAAATATCGCGCGCTGAAATTCCGCGCCACATGGGCCATCGTCTTGTCCGTGCCCGTTATGGTTATCGGCATGTTCTTTATGGATATGCCTTACGCCAATCTTATTATGTGGCTGTTCTCTACTCCCGTCGTATTCTGGTTGGGAAGAAGTTTCTTTACCAGCGCATGGAAACAACTGAAACACGGCACCGCCAATATGGATACGCTGGTAGCCAACAGCACCGGAATCGCCTACCTGTTCAGCCTGTTCAACATGCTGTTCCCTGAGTTTTGGCTGGAAAGGGGCATCCATCCGCACGTCTACTTCGAGGCTGCAAGCGTCATTATCGCCTTTATCCTGTTAGGACGGTTGCTGGAGGAAAAGGCTAAGGGAAATACCTCTTCCGCCATCAGGAAACTCATGGGTCTGCAACCCCAAACGGTAACCGTTATCACCGGCCCCTCATCTGAGAAGGTTGTTCCGATTGAACAGATTCGTCCGGGAGACATTATTTTAGTGAAACCGGGAGAGCGGATTGCCGTGGACGGCATCGTTACGGAAGGCAGTTCGTACGTGGACGAAAGCATGCTGAGCGGTGAACCGGTAGCAGTAGCCAAACAAAAGAACGCCAAAGTCTTTGCCGGCACTATCAACCAAAAAGGGAGTTTCCGGTTCAGCGCGGAGAAAGTAGGGACGGATACGCTGCTCGCTAAAATCATCCACATGGTGCAGGATGCGCAAGGCAGCAAAGCCCCCGTCCAGCAATTGGCAGACAAGATTGCGGGCATCTTCGTGCCGGTTATTATCGGCATTGCCGTGCTGTCCTTCATCGCATGGATGTTGCTGGATGGGCAGAACGGTTTTACACACGGATTGCTGGCGCTGGTTACGGTACTTATCATCGCCTGCCCGTGTGCCCTGGGACTTGCCACACCCACCGCCATCATGGTAGGCATCGGCAAAGGTGCGGAACGGGGCATTCTGATAAAAGACGCCGAAAGCCTGGAAACCGCCAAAAAGATTGATACGGTGGTGCTGGACAAGACCGGAACCGTGACCGAAGGAAAGCCGGTAGTCGGCGATTTGATTTGGGCAACGCAGACGGCAGCGCATGAAAACATCTTCTACAGTCTGGAAAAGTTATCGGAACATCCGCTTGCCGAAGCGGTAGTCCGCCATTTACAGAATGCCCGGGACGTAAGTATAGACAACTTTGAAAGTATTACCGGCAGAGGTGTGAAAGGCGAGTCGGACGGAAAGACCTATTATGCCGGCAACCGGAAACTGCTGGAAGAAAACCGGATTACCGTCAGCCGGTCGTTAAGCGATGAAGCCGCCCGCCTGGCTGCGGATGCGCAGACCGTCATCTGGTTTGCCGACAGTGAAAACGCACTTGCCATAGCCGGGATTACAGACCAAATAAAACAAAGCTCCATACAAGCTGTCAGCGAATTGCAAGCCGCCGGCATCGAAGTCTATATGCTGACGGGCGACAACGAAGCCACTGCCCGGGAGATTGCACGCAAAGCCGGCATCCTCCATTATCGGGCGGGGGTGCTGCCGCAGGATAAGGCCGCCTTTATCGGCAGCCTGCAGAAAAACGGCAGGAAAGTGGCAATGGCAGGCGACGGCATCAACGACAGTGCAGCCCTGGCGCAAGCCGATTTAAGCATTGCCATGGGCGGCGGCAGCGACATCGCCATGGATGTGGCCAAGATGACCATCATCTCTTCCGACCTTACAAAGATACCGGAAGCGTTGAAACTCTCCCGACTGACTGTGCGCACCATCCGTCAGAACTTGTTTTGGGCGTTCATTTACAATATAATAGGTGTACCCGTTGCAGCCGGCGTACTCTACCCCGTCAACGGCTTCCTGCTGAATCCAATGATAGCCGGTGCAGCCATGGCATTCAGCAGTGTCAGCGTAGTAACCAACAGTCTGCGGCTGAAAAGGAAAAAGATAGAGACTGCGGAAAGCCCTGCCTCCACCCCGGCAGGACAACCGGAAAATAAAGTAGAACCATCAACTGAAAACGTCATGAAAAAGAATTTAAAGTGGAAGGCATGATGTGCAACCATTGCCGCATGCATGTGGAAAAAGCATTAAACAGTATGGAAGGCGTACATGCCACCGTAACCCTCAACCCACCGGTAGCGGTCGTGGAGTTTTCGGAAGGCGAAAAGACACTCGACGAGTTACAGGCAGTGGTCACCGCCCAAGCCGGCGACTACACGTTGAAAGAATAACCGGAATTTGTTTATACCGATTGGCATTATTTTTCTATCTTTGCCGCTAAGCGAAATAAATTAATAAACTATGGCAACATACAAAAGAATCTTACTGAAACTCAGCGGCGAGAGCCTGATGGGAGAAAAGCAATACGGCATCGACGAGAAACGCCTTGCCGAATATGCGGCACAAATTAAGGAAATACACGAGATGGGCATACAAATCGGCATCGTTATCGGCGGCGGCAACATCTTCCGCGGACTGAGCGGCGCCAACAAAGGTTTCGACCGCGTCAAAGGCGACCAGATGGGTATGCTGGCAACCGTTATCAACAGCCTTGCACTGAGCTCGGCACTGGTAGCGGCAGGCGTAAAGGCACGTGTACTGACCGCCGTCCGCATGGAGCCTATCGGCGAATTCTACAATAAATGGAAAGCCATCGAGTGTATGGAAGCAGGTGAAGTGGTTATCATGTCTGCCGGAACGGGCAACCCGTTCTTCACGACCGATACCGGCTCCAGCCTCCGCGGCATCGAAATAGAAGCGGACGTCATGCTGAAAGGCACACGCGTTGACGGCATCTACACCGCTGACCCGGAGAAAGACCCTACGGCAACGAAATTCCACGACATCACTTACGACGAAGTGCTGAAACGCGGTCTGAAAGTCATGGACCTTACGGCTACCTGCATGTGCAAGGAAAACAACCTGCCCATCATCGTCTTCGACATGGACACCGTAGGCAACCTGAAGAAAGTAATGCAAGGCGAAGAAATAGGGACGCTGGTACATAACTGACATTCCTCGGCGTACATCCGCCGGTTTACATTAATGGATACGGATTTAGATTTACACAGATTATCGGATAAAATAATCTGTGTAAATCTGTGTAATCTGTCGTGAAACAATTATATTTGCAAAGTTTCAAACTAAAAGCTACTTCAAACAATAGAAATATGAAAGACGTAAAAGACATCTTAGACGAAGCACAAGAGAAAATGGATATGGCCGTAATGTATCTGGAAGAATCATTGGCCCACATCCGTGCCGGAAAAGCCGATGTTCGTTTGCTGGACGGAATCCGTGTCGATTCTTACGGAAGCATGGTTCCCATCAACAACGTAGCAGCCGTAACCACTCCGGATGCCCGCAGTATCGCCATCAAGCCGTGGGACAAGAGCATGTTCCGCATCATTGAAAAGGCAATCATCGACTCCGACCTCGGCATCATGCCCGAAAACAACGGCGAAATTATCCGCATCGGCATTCCTCCGTTGACGGAAGAGCGCCGTAAACAACTTGCCAAACAGTGTAAGAACGAAAGCGAAACCGCCAAAGTGAGTGTACGTAACGCACGCCGCGATGCCATCGACGCCTTTAAGAAATCAGTGAAAGAAGGATTGGCGGAAGACGCCCAAAAAGGCGGTGAAGAGAAGCTGCAAAAGATTCACGACAAGTATATCAAGCAGATTGACGATATGCTGGCAGCAAAGGATAAAGAGATTATGACAGTATAAATATAGTTGAGAGTTGAAAATTGAAAGCCGAGAGTTACCGTGCGGCACCGACCGCTCTCCAACGACTCCTTACTTTCAACTTTCAACTCCCAACTCTCAACTTTCAACTATTTTGAGGGGACTGGTAATTAAAAATACAGGAAGTTGGTATCTGGTAAAGACCGACGAGGGGACATACGTTGAATGCAAAATTAAAGGCAACTTCCGCCTGAAAGGTATCCGTAGCACCAATCCGGTGGCAGTAGGCGACCATGTGCAAATCATATTGAATCAGGAAGGAACAGCGTTCATCAACGAAATTGAAGACCGGAAGAACTATATTATCCGGCGTTCGTCCAACCTGTCCAAACAGTCTCACATCCTTGCTGCCAACCTCGACCAGTGTATGCTGGTGGTAACGGTGAATTATCCGGAAACCTCCACTACATTCATCGACCGTTTTCTGGCATCGGCCGAGGCATACCGTGTACCCGTTAATATCATCTTCAATAAAGCAGACGCTTACAACGAAGACGAGCTTCGCTACCTGAACGGACTTATCAATCTTTATACTACCATCGGTTACCCTTGTTTCAAGATATCCGCCAAAACCGGTGAGGGAGTCGACACTATAAAAGAAAAACTCAAAGGGAAAATAACGCTCTTCTCCGGACATTCCGGAGTAGGTAAATCCACCCTTATCAATGCCATCCTTCCGGAACTGGATATCAAAACCGGTGCAATCTCCGCCTATCACAACAAAGGCATGCACACCACTACTTTTTCCGAGATGTTTCCCGTGCCGGGTGACGGCTACATTATCGACACACCGGGCATCAAAGGCTTTGGAACATTCGACATGGAGGAAGAAGAAATAGGGCATTACTTTCCGGAAATATTCAAGGCTTCCGCCGACTGCCGCTATAACAACTGTACCCACCGCCATGAACCGGGCTGCGCTGTGCGCGAAGCGGTAGAGCAACATTACATCAGCGAATCCCGCTACGCCTCTTACCTGAACATGCTGGAAGATAAGGAAGAGGGCAAATACAGGGCAGCATACTAAGAGAATAATAAAGTGGCAGGTTTGCCTTACCGTTCTATTACCCTATCACTTTTATTAACTTTTCCCGTTTTAAACCTTCGGGTATATTTTCCGTCAAAATCTATGGCTAAATATACTACTAATACTACAACATGAATAAAAAAGTGAAATGGGGCATCATCATATTCATTGGTGCCGGACTGATAGGCGGAGGCATTTATTCCCAGCTTCCCAAGACAAATGAAGAATTGGCAGCTGCCGACAAGGTAATGACCGGTAAACGTGGCGGCAAAAAGGTGCTGAACGTAAATGCCCGAATAATTAAACCACAACTGCTGAAAGACGAAATACAAATCAGCGGCAGCCTGCTGCCTGATGAGGAAGTAGACCTTTCATTCGAGACATCCGGCAAGATTATCGAAATAAACTTTGAAGAAGGCAGCTTCGTGAAGAAAGGGCAATTGCTCGCCAAAGTAAACGACCGCCCTCTTCAGGCGCAATTACAAAGGCTGGTATCACAGTTGAAACTGGCGGAAGACCGCGTGTTCCGTCAAAATGCGTTGCTGGAAAGAGATGCCGTCAGTAAGGAAGCATACGAACAGGTAAAGACCGAACTGGCAACCCTGAATGCCGACATCGACCTGATAGAGTCCAACATTGCACAAACCGAACTTCGCGCTCCCTTTGACGGAGTGATCGGTCTGCGGCAGGTCAGTGTCGGGACATACGCGTCTCCCTCCACCATTGTAGCCAAGCTCACCAAACTTTCTCCGCTGAAAGTAGAGTTTGCAGTACCCGAACGCTATGCCCAATGACGTAAAGACAGGTGCGGGACTGGACTTCACGCTCGAAGGCAAGCTAAACACTTTCCATGCCACCGTCTATGACGCGAATCAAAGATAGACCCCACGACCCATACACTGACTATCCGTGCGCTCTATCCCAATGCCAACAGCGCCGTACTGCCGGGCCGTTATGCCAGTATCAAGCTGAATAAGGACGAAATACAAAACGCACTTGCCGTACCCTCCGAGGCCATCGTTCCGGAAATGGGCAAGGATAAGATTTTCCTTTATAAATCAGGAAAAGCACAACCGGTAGAGATTACTACCGGCATTCGGACGGAAGCCGAAGTGCAAGTATTGCAAGGCCTGAACATAGGCGATACAATCATTACTTCGGGAACCTTGCAGCTCCGCACAGGACTGCCCGTAACATTGGACAACATTAACATCTTGGGTTCCAGCGGCGGGTCTGGTGACCGAAGTGGACACCGGCCTCCAGCAGGGCCTTCATGGATACGATGTTCTGGTTTGCCATGCTTTGTTCATTTCTCCTTTGAATTTAGTTTCTTACCTCCAGAGGCTTCCTTCCCCCGGCCAACCTTGCGGCACCGACCGGGAGTCCGCCCCTGTGCGGAATGCTGAAATATCATACCACAGTCTATGGCTGTTTGCAAGGGACTTTTTTGCGGCTTTCCCGGAAAATCAGCGGCTTTTTTCGCCGTATTGCCCCGGCTCAGCCCCAGCGGCGGCGCTTTTTATCCTCCTCCCGCCGCTGGAAGGGCTTGTCGATGAGGATGATATCGTCCCCGAACCGCTGCACGCAGTCCCACGGGACGCAGAAATCCTCCCCCCCGGCCGAACAGGCCGAAAAAGCGGCAAGGGCCGAACACAATGAGGGCCTTGACCTCCCCTCCGGGACCTTCAGCTCCAGATCCCCCACGAAGCCCAGCCGCCGCCCGTCGCAGATATTGATGACCTCCTTGCGCCGCAGGTGCGAAAATCGTTCCATCATGCTGTTCCACCTCGGAACCAGCCTATGCTGCACCGGGCCGGTCCTATGCCCGCCTTTCTGCCAGACACAGGGTTCCTGTCCAGCCCTCCGGCAGCTGCACCGGGGAAAAGACGAAGCCCGCCATAGCAAAGCCCTCCTCCGTCAGAAACTCCGCCGGCTCCCGCAGCTGCCCGAATTGGCCGCCACGGCATTTCAGCAGCGCCTCCTTGGCGGTCCACAGGCGGAAGAACGCCGCATCATCGGCGGCATAGACCCGCTCCTCCGGGGACAGGTGCTCCCATACACGCCGGGGCGCAGGCCGCACCAGCTCCACATCCAACCCCACCGGGCGGTCCGCCACGGCGCAGGCCGCCAGCCCACGGCTGTGGCTGATGCTGAGATACAGGCCGTCCGTCAGGGGCTTTCCCTGTGCGTCGTATCGTAGGGCCACCTCCTCCGGCGGGCAGTGCAGCGCCGCCGCCAGCAGCTCACGGGCCAATCCCTCGCCGCAGACCGTCTCCCGGTCGTCCGGCATCCTCCCGGCTCGCTTCCGCCGCTGAGGGGACAGCCAGCTGCGCCACAGGGCCAGACGCTCCGGCGGCACCTGCGTGATCTGAACTATACCGCACCATATCAGAACAGGGTGATCTGGCTGGTATCCGCCATGCCTGCGAAGGAGCCCAGCGCCTTCAGCTGCTCGATATGGGTCTTGGAGAGCTTGTTGCAGCAGGTGGAGAACTCCTCCACCGAGATGAAGCGCTTTCCCTTGCGCTTTTCCACGGTGTCCAGCGCCGCCGACTCGCCCAGTCCCCGAACGGAGATGAAGGGCGGCAGCAGGCCGTTCTCCGTGATTTTGAAGGCGGTGGCGTCGGAGTCGTAGATGCTGATGGTATCAAAGTGGAAGCCACGGAGATAGAACTCATAGCACACCTCCAGCGTCACCATCAGGTTCTTCTCCACAGCGGTGGCATCCTTGTTGTTCTCGATCTCCCGGATCTTCTGTTTCACGGCGTCGATACCGGCGCAGCAGTACTCGGCGTCGAAGGCCTTGGCCCGGACGGTGAAGAAGGTGGCGTAGAAGGCCAGCGGCCGGTGGACCTTGAACCATGCGATGCGGAAGGCCATCATGACGTAGGCCACGGCGTGGCTTGGGAACAGATATCCGATCTTGGCCAGCGAGTCGATATACCACTGGGGACGTTATGCTCCTGCATGGCCTCCACCCAGCCCTCCTGAAAGCCGCCCTTTTTCACCTTTCCCTTACGGACGGCCTCCATGATCTTGAAGCTCATTTTGGGGTCCAGCCCCATGGAAATCAGATACAGCATGATATCGTCACGGCAACCCACCGTCTCCAGAACGGAGGCGGTACCGCTGACGATCAGCTCCCGTGCGTTGCCCAGCCACACATCCGTACCGTGGGGAGAAGCCGGACAGACGCACCAACGTGTTGAAGTCCTTAGGCAGGGTGTCCATCAGCATCCCACGGGTGAAGCGGGTGTTGAACTCCGGGATAGCCACGGCACCGGTGGGGCCCAGCAACTCGTCGTTTTCAAAGCCCAGCACCTTGGAGGAGACGAAATGCTCATGGTGTCCGGATCGTCCAGCGGGATCTGGCGGGCGTTGACGCCGGTAAGATCCTCCAGCATCCGGATCATGGTGGGGTCATCGTGACCCAGCATATCCAGCTTCAGGAGGTTATCCTCCATGCAGTGGTATTCAAAATGGGTGGTAATGGTATCGGCGTCCTCGGCATCCGCCGGGTGCTGCACGGCGGTGAAATCCTCCACATCCATGTCATCCGGCACCACCACCAGACCGCCGGGGTGCTGGCCCGTGGTGCGCCGCACGCCTACGCAGCCCTGAATGAGCCGATTCTCCTCGGCACGGGACACCTCCCGGCCGTTCTCCTCCAGATAGTGCTTGACAAAGGGGTACACCGTCTTGTCCTTCAGGGTGCCGATGGTACCGGCCCGGAACACCTGCGTCTCACCGAACATCTCCACGGCGTGGCGGTGGGCTCTGGCCTGATATTCCCCGGAAAAGTTCAGGTCGATATCCGGCACCTTGCCGCCGCCGTAGCCGAGGAATGTTTCAAACGGGATGTCGAAGCCGTCTTTGACATACTTCGTGCCGCAGACGGGACACATTTATCGGGCATGTCCGCGCCGCAGCCATACTCGCCCGCGTGGAACTCGACGTTGCGGCACTTCGGACAGCGGTAGTGCGGCGGCAGGGCGTTGACCTCGGTGATGCCGGCCATGTACGCGACGAGCGACGAGCCGACCGACCCTCGCGAGCCGACGAGGTAGCCGCACTCGAGCGAGCGCTGCACGAGCTTCTGCGCCGACATGTAGACGACGTCGTACTTGCCCAGAATGCTGCCGAGCTCGACGTTCAGCCGGTCGACGATCAGCTGCGGCAGATCGTCGCCGTAAAGCTCGTGC
>ENA-OQDT01000134-OQDT01000134.1-human-gut-metagenome-genome-assembly--contig:-NODE-134-length-44234-cov-4.043122_pt1 | contig 44234 bp, 34 predicted proteins | sample MGYA00242786_ERZ504617 | MGnify/ENA primary metagenome ERZ504617 (study PRJEB26092, sample SAMD00036337) | human gut metagenome | host: Homo sapiens | study: EMG produced TPA metagenomics assembly of...
GGACAGTCCGCCCTGGCCGCGGCAGTCCATGGAGGCTATTGCAAATCCCATGTCGGTATACGCCATTTTTTCGCACCAGTCACCGGCATTCCAGCGGTATCCATGGAACTTGCAGCAGGGCAGGAATGGGGTGTGAAATGTTTTTTGGCCTTAAATACTGGGCATGGATCCTGCTTCCGTTCACTCCGGTGAAATACAGGTGAAAGCATTCTGTATGTGTGCCCTGAAACTCTGCTTTCTGCAGACTGACATCAGGGTTTATCCGGTCTAATTCTTCCAGGGCATCTTTCCAATAATCTGTGAAATCAGCCGGCTTTTCCCCCATTCCTGTGTAGGTTTCCAGTTCTTTTAATCGATCGTGATAGGTTTTCATATACATTACCGGTATAATGCAGATGCATTATCATCCATCCTTTCCAAGCACAGCGCTTATACGCTTAATTGTTCATGTTAAATGCACGGTATCCTGTGCCTGCTTCAGCTCGGATTCAAAATCAGCGCCTGTCTGGATAATGTTGGAGACCGCAACACCCACAGCATCCACGGCATCATAATAATATGTTCCCCTGACACTTACAGGGACTTTTTCTGCAAATCCGACAATGTCTGCATAGACTGCCTGACCACCGTAATACTCCTGTCCTTCGTTGTAGACATCGCTGTCTTTCATTGGGAGCCATGTGGCTAATGCTCCTGATTTCGGAAGAATTGTTTCATACAGTTCTACACTGCCTGCGAATGTTTTGCCAAGGAAATCAACAGCCAGGTCCGGGTTCTTTGAGGTACTGGAAACGGCCCAGCTGGAACCGCCGTTGCTGGAATAATTGGTGGCACCTTTGATATTATCAAGAGCCGGCATATTGGTGATGCCCCATTTTCCTGACTGGTCCTCTGCACCCTGAATACTGCCGGAAATCCAGCATCCATTGATTGCACAGGCTACGCTGCCGCTGTTGAGAGAGCCTACATACTGATCCCAGTCAGTGACTTCTGTAAGAATTCCCTTTTGAACCAGTTCTATATATACGTTCATAGCAGCGCGCAGGGATTCATTGTCCACCATATTCACACTGCCGTCATCATGGAAGGCGGTAGCACCTGTGGAACGCATCATCATCATGACAAGTTCCGGACTGCCTCCATTGCCTGACAGAAGGGAAATACCGGTTTTTTCTTTCACCTGTTCTCCCAGTTCAATAAATTTACTCCAGGTAATATCAGTAAAATCGTCCAATGAAAGCCCGGCATCAGCCAGAATGTCTGTCCTGTAGGCAGCTACACACGCTCCGTTGTCAAAGGGAACGGCATAGTTTTTTCCATCTTTCATGGATTCCGCCACCTTTGATTCGCTGAACTGGTCAAGGGGATTCCTGAATCGCTCAGATCAGAAAAATGTCAGGATAGCTCTCCAGGAAACTTTTTGATATGTATGATCCTGCAGAAGGAAAAATATCAGGAAGAATATGATAAGATGTATGCAGAGTGTAAGAGGACCTTATACAGTGCAGGATATCATATTTATACATCCATTGATCCAGATGTCCAGAAACAACTGCAGAGCAGTGTAGACAATGCATTGTCTGGATATACAGAGAAAGATAAGAATGGCATTTATAAGACACAGGCATCTGGAACATGTATTGATAATGATACTGGAAAGGTTGTAGCGATTGTCGGTGGACGTGAACAGAAGAATATCGGTTATACATTAAACCGTGCGTTCCAGAGTCCAAGACAGCCAGGTAGTGCGATCAAGCCATTGCTTGTATATGCACCAGCTTTAGAACATGGATGGTCTGCAGGATCAACGGTGAATGATTCACCGATGTCAACGAAAGATAAGAATCGTGTAAGAAACTCTCATGGTTCTTATTCTGGACAGATCTCACTTCGAAGAGCCGTTCAGAAATCAAGTAACGTTGCAACAATGCGGATCTATGAGCAGTTGACACCAAAGACCTGTTTAAAATATCTGGAAGAGATGAATTTTAAATATCTAACAGATTCTGATTATAAGTATTATACGACATGTATTGGTGGTTTTCACGAAAGGAACAACATCAGAAGAGATGGCAGCGGGATATGCTACATTGAAGAACGATGGTGTGTATAGAGAACCAACGTGTATTTCTAAGATCACAACTTCTGATGGAGATGAAGTGATGTCATCTTCTACAAAGAAGAGAGAGTATATTCCACAAATGCAGCAAATGCAATGACAGATGTACTGAAGAGTGTTGTCACAGGTGGAACGGGTGTTGGTGCGAAGGTACCGAATGTTGATACTGCCGGTAAGACAGGTACAACAAGCCTGAATAAAGATGGATGGTTTTGTGGATACACACCTTACTATACAACAGCAGTATGGGTAGGAAGAGATGATAACAGGATTATGGAATCGTTAAGTGGAGCATCTTATCCAAAATCCATCTGGAGTAATTTCATGAATGCGATTCATCAGAATACTCTTCACAGATTCTATGGGTGGAAGTTATACAGATTATCAGGGAGACTACACAGCAGACAGGAACACAGGCAACAACAGCGACAGAGAGCAGCACAAAGGGCACAGAAGCAACTACAGCAGCACCTACGACAGCAGCTCCTACAACGGCAGCGCCTACAACAGCGGCTCCTACAACGGCAGCACAACAGACAGAAGAACAGCCAGCAGAGAATCAGTAAAAAGAATATTGAGATAATTAAAAAATCACAGGTAATTCAATACCTGTGATTTTTGTGTATAAGAAAATTCTGCGAAAAAAAAAGACTCCGCCATAAGACGAGTCTTTATCTATATATTACATATTCTTTTTTTCAAGATATTCTTTGATACGTTCTGTTGGGTTTAACAGATCACTGATTGATGCATCATGATTTAATGTATCAATTAATAGTGCAACGTATTTGGATACGTCAGAAGATGCATACCAGTCACGAGATAATAATTCAGGTGTCTGATAAGTAAGATTAGTTGTGATAACCTTCTCAATAATACCTTCTTCAACTGCACGGTCAAATACTTCTAATCCGTTTGTAAATAAACCAAATGTAGATAAGCAGAATACACGACGGGCATTTCTGCGTTTTAATTCTTTGGCTACGTCGATCATACTTTCTCCAGAAGAGATCATGTCGTCGATGATCAGAACATCCTTACCATCTAAGGAGTCACCAAGAAATTCATGTGCAACGATAGGATTACGTCCGTCAATGACAGTAGAATAGTCACGGCGTTTGTAGAACATACCAACATCAACACCAACAACGTTTGCCATGTAGATCGCACGCTGCATAGCACCTTCATCTGGGCTGATAACCATTAAGTGGTCGTTGTCAAAGTGAACATCATCACACTGTTCAACTAATGATTTTACAAACTGATAAGTAGGCTGGATGTTATCAAATCCACTGATAGGGATTGCATTCTGTACACGAGGGTCATGTGCATCGAAAGTTAGGATATTATCAACACCAAGGCTGATCAGTTCCTGAAGCATAACTGCACAGTCTAAAGATTCACGTGTACTTCTCTTATGCTGACGGCTTTCATATAAGAAAGGCATGATAACATTAACACTCTTAGCCTTTCCAGCGGAAGCACTGATGATACGTTTTAAGTCAGCATAGTGATCGTCTGGAGACATGTGGTTTACACGTCCGCTTAAAGAGTAAGTTACGCTGTAGTTTAATACATCAACAATAATGTATAAATCCATGTCACGAACAGATTCGCGAATGATACCTTTAGCTTCTCCAGAACCAAAACGTGGGCAACTGGCATCTAAAAGATAAGTATCTCTTAAATATCCATCACAGGCAACAGAGTCTTTGAAATCTTTGTAAGTTTCAGATCTCCACTGGATGATATAGTTGTCGATTGTTTTTCCAAGTTCTTTGCATCCTTCAAGGGCAATGATTCCAAGTTTACCGTCTGGAATCTTAGTAAAGTTACGGTCAGATCGTCTCATGATACTATCTCCTTCGTATATTGTTCTATAGTTTTTTATAACATTATAAATAAGTTACGTCAAGTTCGATTTTTTGAAACGGATATCATCTCCATAGATTTTCTGCCATGAATAATTCTCAATGATCCTTGAAAAAATTCGTTCAGAATAAGTATTTCTGAATTCTTGCAGAGATAAATTTGTGGATATGATCGTTGATCTTTCCTGGATCAATCGTTCATTCAAACATTGAAATAACTGTGAGATCACAAATTTATTGATCATCTCAGTTCCAAGGTCATCGATGATCAATAGATCGCATTGAAAGATCAGGTTAGCAGATGTTTCCTGTTCCATATCCTTCCCTTTGCCAAATGTATGCTTTGCCAAAGTATCAAACAGCTGGAAAGCTGTCATATAGACGCAGGTAAAACCGCGGTCCATGATTTCCTTTGCAATACAATGACTTAAGAAAGTCTTCCCAACACCAGTGGAACCCTGAAATAAAATGTTGTCATGATTTGGAAATTTGGAAATAAAGGTTTTACAGTGTTCCACGACTTTCTGGATGTTACGTCTAGGGCTTGGAAGACCTTGCTTGGTCATCTGGTCGGAATAATAATCTTCCCGGAAGGTCTGAAAATTCTCCCGTGCTAAAATCTTAGCCATATTAGAACCGGAATACAGGTGATCGATCATCGCCTGATGAAAGCAGGAACATTGTTCCTGTCCAATATATCCGGTGTCCTTACACTTCTTACAATAGTAGATCGGTTCCAGATAATCAGAAGAATATCCGGCTTCTTTTAAGAGAGCCTGTTTCTGGCTGATCAGCACCTGATTCTTTATACGGTATTCTTCTCTCAAAGCAGGATCATCCCGGACGATCAGCTGCTTTCCGAGAGAAATAGAATTGGCAGTGATCTGCCGGTCAAGTTCTTTAATCTCTGGAATTGTTGTGTATATATCTTTCTTGCGCTGTTCATGGAGACGGTAATTAGAAAGCCGTCTTTCCTCATACTGGCGCATGATATCCTGATAATCGTTATTTGATAATGACATAAGTTAGTTCTCCATGAGTTCATCCGCGAACTGTTTCTGTAAAAGCTGTTGCTCTAACGCATCAAAATCATAATCACGCTGCGTAAAGTTATGCATATTGCTCTGGTTGTTATTGTTAGCGAAAGTCTTTGGTGCTTTCTGCCGGATATGGAAGTTTTTCGCATCTTCCAATGTTACGATGTGGTTATCTTTCCAGTGCTTTAAGATCGTATCTGCATATGGAAAACTAGGTTTGTTGATCGCATTGATCGTACGATTACAAGCTTCAATGATCAGTGCAAGATCAAAACCATCAGTTTCAAGCCATCGTTTCATATATTCTTCCTGAACAGGGGCTGGATTCTGATTTAATCCAAATGCACGCATGATAGAATAATATTCCTTACGAAAATTCTTGCTGTATGCTTTCGCTTCTTCAGGAGTTTTGATATTTGCTTCGTACCAGTTGATCGCTACAGACTGCATATAACGGAAACTCTTCTTACCATTTGATACACAATGCTCTACAAGATATTCGATCAATTCACATGACATTCTAAGATCTTCATACATGTAAAGTAAAGTGTTCATATCCGTACAAGTTAATGGCTTTCCTAAGAACATCTCACATACGTAGAGAAGATAAGAAAAACGCTCATCTTCGCTCTTACGCTGAAGTTCTGCAGGAGAAAGCGTCTTCATGGCAGGAATCGGTTCAGCACCAGTGATCGTCTGATCCTTCACAGTAGTCTTAGAAGTTGCTGAAGAAGTAGCTTGGGCTGTGTCTTCTTGTTTTGTAGTCTGTGCAGGAGAATGTGGATTGCCACTGACAGGGAGAAGCTCTATAAAACTGATCTCGCCGTCTTTAAGCTCCATGCGTAAGAGGGATTCTTTCTCCCAGTATTTTAACGCACGAGTAACATCACGCTCCGTAAGTTCCAGTACATCTGCAAGACAAGGAATGCTGAAGTTTGCACCGTCAGAAACCATACGCAGAAGATAAATATACACTTTGATGTATTCACCGTTCGCACGGATCATATAATTATCAACAAATGCGTTTGGAAGCAGCGTTCCACCGGTTGGATATGTGGTTGTTACTTTAATGTAATTCATGGCAATCTCTCCTTCTTTTATTATCGTTAATCTGACTATAACGCAGATTGGAGAAATTGTAAATACCAGGGAAATCCACACCCTGATTGTGTACAAGTCTGTGGATAATGTGGATAATGTGGACAAAAATCGTAAAACAATGGAAATAAGCCATTTACATAGAGTTTACAATTGTGGAAAAGGACAAAAGAAATCCACAGATTTGTTTATCAACAATTGTGTACAAGTCTGTGGATAATGTGGATAACTATCTATTTACGAGTGAATTTCCGATAGAATCGACGTTTCCGGCCCCCATAGTTATCAACAGATCATTTTTTTTCGCAATTTTTTAAAATTAAATTTTTTACAATGTCATCAAATTCCTTTAATATTAGTGTACATCTACATCATAATCAGCCATGCGGTCCACGATATCTTTGGAACTTTACGATACCAGTATCTTTTTCTCTGGCAGCATAGATGTCAGTGACGATCACGTGGTCACAGAGACTTAATGCCTTTGCAAAGTCATCAAGGAATGCAATTGTTCTGGAATAAGTATGAGGCTGGAATACACACCATAATTCGTTATGTGGATAATTCTTAGCAGATTCCAGAGTTGCACGGATCTCTGTTGGATGATGCGCATAGTCATCAACAACGGTGAAGTCGTTGCATGTGCCTTTTAGTTCAAAAACGACGTTTGGCGCCAGTGAATCCAAGAAGTCCTTTCTTCATTGTATCAACATCAATGCTGATACGTTTTTGCAGCAGCAATGGCAGCCAGTGCATTCTTCACGTTATGTTCTCCGTTGACATTTAACTGGATATGGTCAATAAATTCTCCTTTATAGTAATAATCGAAATGAGCATGTCCAAATGCATCATACCCGATGTTCTTTGCACAATAGTCATAAGAATCATTTTCTAATCCAAAAGTTGCATATTCTGCCTTTAATCCGTCCACAATATAATCAATGTTCTCAATTTCACCGTTGATGATCAGATAACCATAATCAGGAAGTTTGTGGGCAAATTCACGGAAAGAATGGCGGATATCATCAAGATCCTTAAAGAAGTCCATGTGATCTTCTTCAATATTGAGGATAATACTGATCTTAGGGAAGAATTCTAAGAAACTGTTTGTGTATTCACATGCTTCAGTTACGAATGTCTCGGAATGTCCGACACGGATATTCCCATTGATCGCATCAAGAATTCCACCAACGCTGATCGTAGGATCTGTGTTACCAGCAAGTAAAATATAAGATAACATAGAAGTTGTTGTTGTCTTACCGTGAGTTCCAGATACGGCGATCGCATTCTGATAATTATGCATCATCTGACCAAGCAGTGTAGCACGTTTCATGACAGGAATGTTACGGCGGATGGCTTCTTTATATTCTTCGTTGGTATCGAAGTTGATTGCTGCTGTGTATACAACAAGATCGATATCATCTGTAATGTTATCAGCAGTCTGGCTGAGATAAACCTTTGCGCCTTTATCTTCTAAGTGTTTGATGATATCGGAAGTATGGATATCGGATCCAGAAATCGAAAAGCCCTCTTTGATAAGGATCTCAGCAAGACCGCTCATGCTGATTCCTCCGATCCCCATAAAATAAATATGAATTGGTTTATTAAAATCTATCTGATACATTTTCATGTGCCCTTTCTTTCAATCGTTGATATAGTTTCATTGTTTTCCTTATTATAAGTCACCGCAACTAATCTTGCAAGACGGAGATTAAATTGGAAAATATTATATGTACTATAAGAATATGGAGAAAAAAGTAGTAAAATGTCATAATAAAAAAAGCTGATAAAAAACAAGTTTTTGTTCACATTTGCTGAAAATAGTGTTATAATAAAAATTAGCATATACGGTCTAAGAGAAAGAAGAAGTTACCAGAGCCTGACCGGAGAGCGAATTTTAGCTATATTATTAGAAACTAGGAGGATGACAACATGCAAATAACTGATGTACGTATTAGAAAAGTGGCCAAAGAAGGTAAGATGAAAGCTGTTGTGTCAATCACAATCGATAATGAATTTGTGGTACATGATATTAAAGTAATCGAAGGGGAGAAAGGTCTGTTTATTGCAATGCCAAGCCGAAAAGCTGCAGATGGTGAATATAGAGACATTGCACATCCGATCAATTCTGATACAAGAAATATGATCCAGACTTTAATTTTAGAACAATATGAAGCAATGAATCTGGGGGATATTGACGCAACAGCGCCAGAAGTCTAAGATTAAGAGAATAACTTCTTCTTCAAAGTGTAGAAAAAGAATCGGGTATTGACCACCTGGTTCTTTTTTCTGTTATAATCAGAACTATAGTGTAAAAGATAGATCAGAACAAGGAGGTTTGATGGATGGAATTTCAGATCGGAGATATTGTCAAATTAAAAAAAGCACATCCTTGCGGTATAAATGAATGGGAGATTCTGAGAGTGGGAATGGATTTTCGTTTAAAATGTGTTGGATGTGGCAGACAGGTGATGGTGCCAAGAAAGATGGTTGAAAAAAATTTTGAGAGGATTTATAAAAAAAGGCTTGCCAAGATTAGAAGTTTATGATAGAGTAATTATTCGTGGTATATAAAAATATCCTTGCTCTTTCACGAAGAAAGAGCCACTAGACCAAAAGGAGGTGCAAGTAATGATGAAATATGAATTAGCATTAGTTTTAAGTGCAAAGATCGAAGACGAAGAACGTGCAGCTATGGTTGAAAAAGTTCAGGCAATGATTACTACAGCAGGTGCTGCGATCACTAACGTCGATGAATGGGGTAAGAAACAGTTAGCTTACGAAATTCAGAAGATGAAAGAAGGATACTACTATTTCATCCAGTTCGAAGGCGAAACTACAGTTCCAGCAGAACTTGAAGAGAGACTTCGTATTGAGGAAACTGTATTACGTTTCTTATGCGTTAAACAGGATGCGTAATTAACAGGAGGGATCCGAATAATGAATAAAGTAGTATTAATGGGAAGATTGACAAGGGACCCTGATGTAAGATATTCACAAGGTGAGACACCTTTGGCAATCGCCAGATACACGTTAGCAGTAGATAGAAGATTCAAAAGAAACGGTGAACAGGATGCGGATTTTATTAACTGTGTGGCATTCGGACGCACAGCAGAATTTGCAGAGAAGTATCTAAAACAGGGTACTAAGATGGTTGTTTCTGGAAGAATCCAGACAGGTAGTTATACAAACCGTGATGGAGTTAAAGTTTACACAACAGAAGTTGTGATCGAAGAGCAGGATTTTGCAGAGAGCAAAGCTGCTGCAGCCCAGAACAGTAATATGGGAGTTCCACAGCCAAGCGCGCCACAGCCTAGTGCCGCAGCAAGCGATGGTTTTATGAATATTCCGGATGGTTTGGAAGAAGAATTACCATTTAGTTAAATAGGAGGTAGAAATCATGGCTTATACAAAAGGCGATTCTCCAATGAGAAGAAGAGGCGGACGTAGAAGAAGAAAAGTATGTGCATTCTGTACAGAAGCCGATGCTGTAATCGATTATAAAGATGTAGCTACATTAAAGAGATACGTATCTGAAAGAGGAAAAATCCTTCCAAGACGTATTACAGGAACATGTGCTAAACATCAGAGAGCTGTTACAGGAGCTATTAAGAGAGCTAGACATTTAGCTTTAATGCCATATACAGCTGAATAATTTTAAGCAGATAATGAAGAGTTATATTGTGACGTATGTTGCGGTATAGCTCTTTTTTGTATCATAGAAATTCCGATGGAATCCCCTATGATACAAAAAGCCCTCCGGGCAAGATCGCACTGCGACAGACATGTCAAAATAATTAAGAAAATTGCGTAAATTGAACAAATATCTCGCTTTCGTTAAATATAATGTACAAATTCATGCAATTGAGTTATAATAAAGGATAATTGTAAGAATCAAATCAGGAGAAAAAAATGGACATTATGAAGAAAACAAAGATAGAACAGTATCTTCAAGGACCATTATGGGCATTGCTTATTCTGGCTTTTGTAGACATTGTGTTCTTTTTCTTGGATATTCGATGTGGAGTGATCTTAGCGGTCTCACTAGTCGTATTTTTAGTTTTTCAGATGATCATTTATTCCCGAAGCAAACAAGAGATCATCAAAGAATGTATGGATTTTATGTTTGAGCAGAGTCAGGTGCAGAATTATTTGTTACAACAGCTTCCTGTTCCGTATGCACTGCTTGATGGGAATGGAATGATCATATGGTCAAATGATGCATTTCATAAAATTGTGGGAGAGAACCGAGGAAAGTCATTGCAACAGATTTTTCCGAATCTGAACCGTAATCTGCTTCCGTCGGATGTGATGCACTCTATTTCTCATATTGAATATAAAAAGAAATGCAAAGAGGGAGATAAGGAAAAAGAACAGACGCTATTCTATAAAGTAGAGATGAATCGTATTCGTGTAGAAGATTTCTCTGATGAGAATGATAACAGTTGTTCTAGACAGATGCTTAAGGACAACGATCTGATCGCAGTATATTTTTTTGATCAGACATTACTTAAGAAATATATGGAACAAAATGAGAATCAGAGAATGGTCATTGGTTTAATCTATATTGATAATTACGAAGAAATCCTTGATGATATTGATGCGGTAAAACGATCTATGCTGATCGCAGTGGCAGATCGTAAGATCAACAAATTTATCCAGAATGTCTCTGGGGTTGTGAAGAGAACAGAGAGAGATAAATATTTTGTTGTATTTGAACAGAAATATTTGGACAAGATCAAAGAAAACAAATTCTCGATCCTTGATGAGATCAAGACGATCAATCTTGGGAATTCTATGCATATGACATTAAGCATCAGTTTTGGAATTAATGGAAATACGTATCAGGAAAACTATGAAGCAGCCTGTGCAGGTATGGATCTGGCATTAGGACGTGGTGGTGATCAGGCAGTGATCAAGGATGGGGAAGATATTTCCTACTATGGTGGCAATTGTGAGGTTATGGAACGTACCACACGAGTCAAAGCACGAGTTAAAGCGCATGCGTTAAAAGAACTTCTTGAATCAAAGGAAAAGGTCGTGATCATGGCACATAAGATTCCGGATCCAGATGCGATCGGTGCAGCTGTTGGTCTGTACAGACTTGGACTTTCTCTGGGAAGAAAGGCACATATCGTTATGAACGAAGTAACGATCTCTGTCCGTGCGATGGTTGATGAATTAAATAAAAGTGGTATTTATGATGAAGATATGTTCATTGATAACGAACAAGCAATTGAGATCACAGATGAAAACACGTTATTGATCGTAGTGGATGTAAATCATGCAAATTATACAGAATGTGAACAGTTATTAAGTCAGACAAAGACAACGGTGATCTTAGATCATCATCGAAAGAATAAAGATATGATCAAGAATCCGGTACTTTCATATGTAGAGCCATATGCGTCTTCTACATGTGAATTGGTAGCAGAGATTCTTCAATATGTAGATTCAAAACCAAAGTTAGAGCCAATGGAAGCGAATGCCATGTATTATGGAATGCTTGTAGATACGGACAATTTTGTGAATAAAACAGGTGTCAGAACATTTGAGGCAGCGGCATATCTAAAGAGAAATGGAGCTGATCTTACAAAGGTAAGAAAGATGTCAAGAGAAAGCATGGAAACTTACAGGATCCGTGCGAAAGCGATCAGTGAAGCAGAGATCTTATATGGCAGGTTCGCGATCGCAACACTGGTAGGAATCGGTGTGGACAGCCCTACTGTTATTGGTGCACAGGTAGCGAATGAATTACTTGATATTGATGGAATTGAAGCATCTTTTGTATTAACAGGTGTTCATGAGCGAGTCTATATCAGTGCAAGATCGATCGATGAAGTGAATGTTCAGAAGATCATGGAAGAATTCGGAGGCGGCGGACATTTGACAGTTGCAGGTGCACAGCTTGTCGATGTATCATTAGAAGAAGCCAAGAATATTATTCATGAGACATTACGATATTTGATATCAAAAGGAGAGATATAAGCGATGAAAGTTATTTTATTAGAAGATGTAAAATCAGTTGGAAAAAAAGATGAAGTAGTAGAGGTTAACAACGGATATGCAAGAAATGTATTATTCCGCAAGAATTTAGCAATTGAAGCTACAAATAAAGCATTAAATGATCTAAAATTAAGAAAGGCGAATGATGATAAACTGGCTGCAGAAGCATTAGCAGATGCCAAAGTTTTAGCAAAAGAGATTGAAGAAAAACAATTGGTATTAAAGATGAAGGTTGGAGAAGGTGGAAGAACATTTGGATCTATTTCCACAAAAGAAATCGCAGCAGAAGCAAAGAAACAGTTAGGATATGATTTAGATAAGAAAAAAATGCATTGTGAACCAATCAAGAATCTTGGATTCCATGATGTTGCGATCAAAGTTCATCCACAGGTAACAGCAACATTAAGAGTTAAAGTAGAAGAAAAATAAGAGGGCATATTTATGGATGAAGCATTTATCAAGAAAGTGCAGCCGAACAGCCCGGAGGCAGAACAGTCTGTGATCGGTGCGATGATCATGGACAGGGATGCGATCGCAGATGTTATCGATATTGTGAATGCCGATGATTTCTATCAGAAGCAGAACGGCATCTATTTGAAGTAGAATCGAACTTTCCGTAGACCTGGAGACAGCCGCCAACGATGTACGTGACAAAGTGTCGCGCGCCCAGCGTTACCTGCCACGCGACTGCGACCCGCCAACCGTATCCAAAGCCGATGCAGACGCCATGCCTATCCTCATGGTTGCTTTGCAAAGCGACAAACGCTCGCTGCTGGAACTCAGCGAAATAGCCGACCTCACCGTAAAAGAGCAACTGCAAACAATCTCCGATGTGAGCAGTGTAAGCATTTGGGGAGAGAAACGTTATTCCATGCGCTTGTGGCTCGACCCTATCAAGATGTCCGGTTACGGCATTACTCCTATCGACGTAAAGAATGCGGTAGACAATGAAAACGTGGAACTCCCCTCGGGCAGCATCGAGGGAAACACCATCGAACTGACTATCCGCACACTCGGGCTGATGCATACAGCAGAGGAATTCAATAATCTCATCCTGAAAGAGGACGGCAACCGTATTGTCCGGTTCAGCGACATAGGCCGCGCCGAACTCGGTCCGGCGGACATCAAAAGCTATATGAAGATGAACGGCGTGCCTATGGTAGGCGTCGTAGTGATTCCACAACCGGGCGCCAATCACATCCAGATAGCCGATGCCGTGTACGAGCGAATGGAGAATATGAAGAAAGACCTGCCGGAAGACGTACATTACTCCTACGGCTTTGACAACACCAAATTCATCCGTGCCTCCATCGATGAAGTAAAGCAGACCGTATACGAGGCCTTCGTCCTTGTCATCATCATCATCTTCCTGTTCCTTCGCGACTGGCGCGTCACCCTGGTTCCGTGTATCGTAATTCCCGTATCATTAATCGGAGCATTCTTCGTTATGTACCTGGCAGGATTCTCCATCAACGTACTCTCCATGCTTGCCATTGTACTTGCCGTGGGACTTGTGGTTGATGATGCCATTGTAATGACGGAGAACATCTACGTCCGCATCGAAAAAGGAATGCCCCCGAAAGAGGCCGGTATCGAGGGAGCCAAAGAAATCTTCTTTGCCGTAATCTCTACCACCATTACGCTGGTAGCGGTATTCTTTCCCATCGTATTTATGGACGGTATGACGGGACGTCTGTTCCGTGAGTTCAGTATCGTAGTATCCGGTTCGGTCATCATCTCCTCTTTTGCCGCACTGACCTTTACGCCGATGCTGGCTACCAAGCTACTGATAAAGAGAGAGAAGCAAAGCTGGTTCTACCGTAAGACCGAACCGTTCTTTGAAGGATTGAATAACCTTTACAGCCGTTCTTTGGCAGCCTTCCTGCGCAAACGCTGGATTGCACTTCCTTTCACTGCGGCAACCATTCTCATTATCGGCTTTCTTTGGAACCATATCCCTGCGGAAATGGCGCCGCTGGAAGACCGTTCGCAAATCAGCATCAACACGCGCGGAGCCGAAGGTGTTACCTACGAATACATCCGCGACTACACGGAAGATATCAATCAGCTTGTCGACTCCATCGTCCCCGATGCCGAAGCGGTAACCGCCCGCGTATCTAGCGGTAGCGGTAACGTACGCATCACCCTGAAAGACATGCAGGACCGTGACTACACGCAAATGGAAGTGGCGGAAAAGCTGTCGAAAGCTGTACAGAAAAAGACCATGGCACGCTCTTTTGTACAACAGTCCTCATCCTTCGGCGGACGGCGCGGCGGTATGCCCGTACAGTATGTGTTGCAAGCCACCAACATTGAGAAATTGCAGGAAGTGCTGCCCAAGTTCATGGCAAAGGTATATGAGAATCCGATATTCCAGATGGCGGACGTAGACCTGAAGTTCAGCAAGCCGGAAGCCCGCATCAACATCAACCGCGACAAGGCAAGCATCATGGGTGTCAGCACCCGCAACATCGCCCAGACACTGCAATACGGTCTGAGCGGCCAGCGTATGGGCTACTTCTATATGAATGGAAAGCAATACGAGATATTGGGAGAAATCAACCGTCAGCAACGCAACAAGCCTGCCGACCTGAAAGGTATCTACATCCGTAGCGACAAGGGAGACATGGTACAGCTCGACAACCTGATAGAGCTGACAAACGGCATCGCCCCGCCCAAGTTGTATCGCTATAACCGTTTCGTGTCCGCTACTATTTCCGCCGGACTTGCCGACGGCAAGACCATCGGGCAAGGTCTGGACGAAATGGACAAGATTGCCAAAGAAACATTGGACGATACTTTCCGCACCGCCCTCACCGGTGACTCAAAAGAATACCGCGAAAGTTCTTCCAGCCTGATGTTCGCTTTCATTCTGGCCATCCTGCTTATCTACCTGATTCTTGCCGCCCAGTTCGAAAGTTTCAAGGATCCGCTGATTATCATGCTGACCGTGCCCCTTGCCATTGCGGGCGCACTGGTATTCATGTATTTCGGCGGCATCACGATGAATATATTCAGCCAAATCGGTATCATCATGCTGATTGGGCTGGTGGCAAAGAACGGTATCCTGATTGTAGAGTTCGCCAACCAGAAGCAGGAAACCGGCGAAGACAAGATGCAAGCCATCAAGGATGCCGCCCTGCAACGTCTGCGCCCTATCCTGATGACGAGCGCTTCTACCGTACTGGGACTGATACCGCTGGCATTCGCCACGGGCGAAGGGTGTAACCAACGCATCGCCATGGGTACGGCCGTAGTAGGCGGTATGCTTGTGTCTACATTGCTTACGATGTACATCGTCCCCGCTATTTATAGTTATGTATCTACCAACCGAAGTAAACTGAAGAACGAATGAAACGTACGCTTTTATCTTTCCTGATCATTCTGTGCACCGCGCTTGCCGTCCAGGCACAGCCAGCACCGGTCTATACCCTGAAATCCTGTCTGGAACAGGGACTGCTGAACAACTATTCCCTGCGTATCACCCGTAACGAACAGCAAGTAAGCAAAAACAACGCCACCCTTGCCAATGCCGGCTACCTGCCCACGCTCGACTTGTCTGCCGGCTATAAAGGTACTTTGGACAATACCGAAACCAAGCTGCGCACCACCGGTGAAACCACCAAAGAAAACGGCGTGTTCGACCAGACCGTCGATGCCGGCATCAACCTGAGCTGGACAATCTTCGACGGCTTCAACATCACCGCCAACTACCAAAAGCTGAAAGAGCTGGAACGCCAGGGCGAAACCAACACCCGTATCGCCATCGAAGACCTCATTGCCAACATCGCCGCCGAGTACTACAACTACGTGCAGCACACCATCCGTCTGAAAAATTTCCGCTACGCCGTATCGCTCTCCAAAGAGCGCCTGCGCATCGTAGAGGAACGGTATCACATCGGTAACTTCTCCCGCCTGGACTACCAGCAGGCCAAAGTAGACTTCAATGCTGACAGCGCGCAATACATGAAACAACAGGAATTACTGCATACCTCGCGTATCCAACTGAACGAGCTGATGGCAAGTGAAGACGTAGACCGCCCTTTCATCGTTGAAGACAGCCTCATCAACGTCAGCGCCAAACTGAATTTCGATGAGCTCTGGAATGCCACCTTGCAAGCCAACGCCGCCTTACTGAAAGCCGAACAGAACAATACGCTGGCACGGCTGGACTATAAAAAAGCCAGTTCTCGCGACTACCCGTACGTAAAGATGAATGGCGGCTACGGCTATACCCTCAACAAATATGATATTTCCGCCAACAGCCGCCGCAGCAACCTCGGGCTGAACTTCGGCGTCACCGTAGGTTTCAATCTCTTTGACGGCAACCGCCGCCGCGAACTCCGCAATGCACGCATTGCCGTACAAAACGCCCGTTTGGAACGCGAGCAACTGGAACAAGCCCTGCGCGCCGACTTGAGCAATCTGTGGCAAGCCTACCAGAACAATCTCCAGATGCTGAAGCTGGAACGACAGAACCTCGTTGCAGCCAAAGAGAACCATGAGATTGCCATGGAACGCTATATGCTCGGCAACCTCTCCGGCATCGAGATGCGCGAAGCGCAAAAGAGTCTGCTGGATGCCGAGGAGCGTATCCTATCGGCAGAGTACGACACCAAATTGTGCGAAATATCCCTGCTGCAAATCAGCGGGAGAGTAGAACAGTATTTGGAATAGACATACCGTATAAATCACAATTTTTACTCCCTTAAAAACAAATATTGCCATCTTCTCTTCAAACTTTTCCCTACTTTTGTTCGTAAAGAGAAACCAAAAACAATACCAATATGAAACGAACAATCTTTTTCTGTGCATTGCTTGCCTTGTTTACAGGCGCCAATGCACAGAAAACAACCGACTACAAAGAGAAACATCCTTATAAGGATTGGGTAAAACTGGCCCCTAAATTGGACGATGCCTTCTTCACGACTCCCGAAGCTGTCCGTATTGCCGACAACGTACTGCTCTACCAGCAAACAACCGGTGGCTGGCCCAAAAACATCTATATGCCCGCCGAACTGACAGCCGATGAGTACCAGAAAGCCCTTGCCGACAAAGATAACGTCAACCAAAGCACCATCGACAACAATGCCACAAGCACAGAGATACGCTACCTTTCCCGCATCTACCTTGCCACCGGCATAGAGAAATACAAAGACGCTGCCTTAGAAGGCATACGCTACATACTAAAAGCGCAATACCCCAACGGCGGCTGGCCTCAGTTCTGGCCGCGCCCCAAAGGCTATTATACCCACATCACCTACAACGACAATGCAATGGTGAACGTCATGAACCTGTTGCGTGATGTGTACAGCAAGAAAGCCCCGTACACCTATGTACCGGATACCCTTTGCCAACGCGCCCGTACCGCATTCGACAAAGGTGTGGAGTGTATTCTCAACACTCAGGTAAAACAAAACGGCAAACTGACTGTGTGGTGCGCCCAGCACGATGAACACACCCTTGCCCCTGCCAAGGCACGCGCCTACGAACTTCCCTCGCTCAGCGGCGCCGAATCGGACAATATCGTCCTGCTGCTGATGTCCATCCCCGACCCCTCACCCCGGATTATCGCTTCTGTAGAAGCAGCCGTCAGTTGGTTCAAGGCAAACAAGATTACGGGCATCATGCGTAAGGACTTTACCAACAGTGAAGGCAAGAAAGACTACCGGATGGTTCCTTGCCCGCAGGATGACTATCCTTGCCCCGTATTTTGGGCACGTTTCTATACCCTTGAAGACAACCGCCCTTTCTTCTGCGACCGCGACGGAGTGAAGAAGTACGATATTTCCGAGATAGGGTATGAGCGCCGCAACGGCTATAGCTGGTATAACAATGCCGGATTGAAAGTGCTGAAAAAGTACGAACAGTGGAAAAAACAGATAAAAGATTAACGACAACATTAAAAAGGAAATTCCATTACCTGCCTTATATTCCACCGGTCATCATACAAAAAGCCGCTCGAGGAGAGTTTCCAGAGCGGCTTTTATTATCATATTCGGGATTATCCGTTATTTACTGCAATTCCACGGTTTCAACTGTTTGAAGAAGTCATTACCCTTGTCATCCACCAGGATAAATGCCGGGAAATCTTCCACTTCAATCTTCCAGATAGCTTCCATACCGAGTTCGGGATATTCCACACATTCGATGCTCTTAATATTGTTTTGCGCCAAGATAGCGGCAGGACCGCCGATAGAGCCGAGATAGAAACCGCCGTACTTCTTGCAGGCATCCGTAACCTGCTGGCTGCGGTTACCTTTGGCAAGCATAATCATGCTTCCGCCATGACTCTGGAAGAGGTCTACGTACGGGTCCATACGTCCGGCCGTTGTCGGGCCCATCGAACCGCAAGCCATTCCCTGCGGAGTTTTGGCAGGACCGGCATAGTAGATAGGATGGTCTTTGATATACTGCGGCAAATCCTCACCGCGGTCCAAACGTTCTTTCAGCTTGGCATGAGCGATGTCACGACCCACGATGATAGTGCCGTTCAGAGACAGGCGGGTGGAAACCGGATACTTAGTCAGCTCTTTCAGGATATTTTCCATCGGTTGGTTCAAATCAATCTTCACCACATCACCCTCACCGGCTTTACGGAGTTCGGCAGGAATCAGTTCACCCGGATTGCTGTCGAGCTTTTCAATCCAGATACCGTCCTTGTTGATTTTACACTTGATGTTACGGTCGGCAGAGCAGGAAACGCCCAAGCCTACCGGACAAGAAGCACCGTGACGCGGCAGACGGATAATACGTATATCATGAGCCAGATACTTACCTCCGAACTGTGCACCAAGACCAATTCTGTGAGCTTCTTTCAGCACTTCTTTCTCCAGCTCTACATCACGGAATGCACGGCCGAATTCGTTACCCGTAGTCGGCAGGTTGTCATAGAAATGAGTGGAAGCCAGTTTCACAGTCAGCAGGTTTTTCTCGGCAGATGTACCGCCGATAACGAATGCGATATGATAAGGCGGACATGCAGCCGTACCCAACGTTTTGATTTTCTCAATAAGGAAAGGCACAAGTGTACCGGGATTCAGAATAGCTTTCGTTTCTTGATAGAGATAAGTCTTGTTGGCAGAACCGCCGCCTTTGGTCACACAAAGGAACTCGTACTCCATGCCCTCGGTAGCCTCGATATCAATCTGTGCCGGAAGGTTACACTTCGTATTTACCTCATCGTACATAGTAAGAGGAGCATTTTGAGAATAGCGTAGGTTCTCTTCGGTATAGGTCTTGTACACACCCAGTGAGAGAGCTTCTTCATCACAATAGCCCGTCCATACCTGCTGTCCTTTTTCACCGTGGATAATGGCAGTACCCGTATCCTGGCAGAAAGGCAGCACGCCTTTCGAGGCAACTTCGGCATTACGCAGGAAAGTCAGCGCCACGTACTTATCATTGTCACTTGCCTCAGGGTCACTCAGAATTTTAGCAACCTGCTCGTTGTGCGAACGACGCAACATGAACGAAACGTCACGGTAAAGCGGCATTGGCCATTGCAGTCAAGCCTTCTTTTTCAATCTTCAAGATAGGTTTTCCTTCAAACTCGCTTACCGATACATAGTCTTTTGTAAGCAGATAATACTCAGTCGTATCCTTACCCTTTTCGAACATGGGCTGATACTTGAACGGAGGTGTTGTTGCCATAATTACTTGTTCATTTAGTTTAAAAGTGATTTCGTAACAGCAAAGGTAAGAAGTAATCTTGAAATATTTCTTTAATTAGAAAGAAAAAACGAGATTGAAACCTAATACTTCAACCCCGCTTTCTCTATTTTAATCATATAAAACGAATGGATTTGCCATCCCTCCGCCTCATCTTCATTGTACCTTTTGCATGCGTCCTATCAGCTCATCGCCCAATGCGGTCTTCACTTCAATGTGTTTGAGAACGGCCGTTACGAACGGATTGTTTTCGAAGTCACCACGTACCTGCTCGAAATCAAGTTCTTTTTCAAGACGTGAACCATCCGCACCAAAACCGGTCATGGAAGCCAGAGAAAATTCCTTTTTGGCATCCTCATAAACCATGCGGTCCAGACCAACAACAGCTTCTTTCCATTTCTCGACAATATGAATTATATCCTCTGCAGTCATATTTTCCGGAGCAATGCCATAGAATTCTTCCAACTTCTCATAAGCCCATGTCCACTCATAGGTATAATAATTCCGGTGCATCCGCTCAAACTCGGCATTGATATGCTTCAAACGGTTAATCGCACCCGACTCTATGCCGTCTATCAAGGCATCAATCTCACTTTTGGGAGCTATCAGTCCGGAAATATCCACCCATTCGCCGCTACCGATAGGTGTATCGGGCTTCAACCGGGCGCGAATCTCTTCATTGGTATGAAAACCGATACCTTCCAAACGTTTGATAACCGAATTGCCAAGAAACTTGTGAATGGCTATCTCATAAAAGCGGATACCTTTCACCAGAGCCGAGTTGCGTATCTTGGCACTGTGAAAAGAATAAATGTCGGAAAGTTCGCCGGAGGCATAACGCAGATTCTTCAAAGTCTCCCGTCCCTTGAACATCTTCTGTACGGTATAGGGACTCAACAGATTGTAGTTAATGAAGTCCAGTTTGTTGGTATCGGTACGCTGGTCGCGCCGGGGCCATTTTTGCGCATCACGGATAGTACCCACACTTCGCAGATTGACGCCGGGCACAAGATATGTCGTATTGTTCTGTTCTATCAGATAAGAGAACGGCAGATTGGAAGTATCGGAATGGTTGACGTGACGTCCCATAACCAAAGAGAACGCCCCTACCCTTGCGGGCCACAGGATATAGGAATCGGAAGTGGTTTTAGCTCCACGCTCCAACGTACCCTGATGGATAGGACCGAGCTTGTACATGTGATTACTTTGATTGGAACCGGAACCGGCATTCATAAAGGAAAACATACCGGCTATAAGCAAGGTGGATTTATGATGTGTCACCGTATAAGGTCCGGCAAAGATGGCACACGCTTCACCGTTTTCTCCCTGACAGTTACTGAAAAACAAAGAGTCTGAGGCAGAGTAGTTATGTCCCAGTTTGCAAGCCTGCCCTACAAAGCAACGGGTAAGCATGGCTCCATCATCCACATGCGAACCGGACGATATGATAAAATTATCGCAAATAACGCCGTGCCCGATATGTACAGGCGCGTTCTCGTTACTGTTGACACTTCCGTTGTACAGACGGCACGTACCACAAATGTGGCAATAGTCGCCAATGCGGACATTCTTGATAGAACCGGTATTAAGTATCATTACATGGCTGCCGATAGAACCGGTAGCGGAGGCATGCTTATTGGAATAGAAATCGGTAATTTCCTTCATCCGCGCAATCAGCTCCGGACGGTGACGGTACAGCGCCATGATATAAGCCTGATGGGCAGAAAGTTTGTCACTGATAAGTACTTCGCGCCCGCCGGTCTCGTTCAATACAGACACTTCCACACTGTTACCGAACTTGGACAATCCGTCTACAAGAATAATGTCTACATTCTCAATGAAAGTATCATGCCCTATTTCATAATTGGCAATGTAGTTTTGGATATTCTCGATGCAGCAATTATCACCCACCGTCACATTGTGAAGCGTTACATGCCGCAAACCGGAATGTTTCTTTATTCCACCCGGCAAAGTAAATTCGGAATGGAATACCCCCAAACGCACCTCACCCGAAAAACGGGTATGATGTACGAATTCCGTTGAAAACTCTTCTGCAACGGTTACTTTCCCCCAATCATCTGCCAGACACGACTGGCTCTTCAACCGAAGAACTTCGTCTTCGGTCAAGTTTCTGTAAGTCATAACATTCAAATTAAAAATGAAGAATCAATTCTTCATTGAATTAAACTTCCTCTTCATCGTAAGTCTGATAAAGAAAGTCGTTATAGGGGTACTTCTGCACATGCAGCTCTTTTACACGCCGGTAAACCACACTCTTCAGTTCCTCTACATTGATACGTTCGCGAGCAGAGATGAAAAGGCAATTGTCTTCCAACTTCGCCATCCACGTCTTCATCAGTTCTTCGAGTGTTAAGTTTTCTTTGGTTCTGGGGGTAAGGTCGTCGTCCGCTTTCGCCACATAGGTGTAAGCGTCTATTTTATTGAATACAAGTATCATGGGCTTACCGGATGCACCGATGTCCGCCAATGTCTTGTTCACCACTTCTATCTGCTCTTCAAAATCGGGGTGGGAAATATCTACGATGTGCAACAACAGGTCGGCTTCGCGCACCTCGTCCAACGTAGATTTAAAAGAGTCTACCAAATCGGTGGGCAACTTACGGATAAAGCCTACCGTGTCCGACAGCAGAAACGGCAGGTTCTCGATGATAACCTTGCGCACCGTAGTGTCCAACGTGGCAAACAGCTTATTCTCCGCAAACACTTCGCTCTTGGAAAGCAACGTCATCAGAGTAGATTTACCGACATTGGTATATCCTACCAATGCCACACGAATAAGGCGGCCGCGGTTCTTACGCTGGGTAGCTTTCTGCTTGTCAATCTCCGCCAAACGGTCTTTCAGCAATGACATACGGTTCAGGATGATACGGCGGTCCATTTCCAACTGCGTCTCACCCGGTCCGCGCAGACCCACGGAACCTTTACCGCCACCGGCTCCCGAACCGCCTCCCTGACGTTCCAAGTGTGTCCACAAACGTTGCAGACGGGGAAGCATGTATTTGTACTGCGCCAATTCAACCTGAGTTTTCGCATTGGCAGTCTGTGCACGCATGGCAAAGATGTCGAGGATGAGTGAGGTACGGTCCAATATCTTTATTTTCAGTTCAGCCTCGATATTGCGTATCTGCTTTGCCGAGAGCTCATCATCGAAAATCACCATACCGATTTCGCGCTCGGCTTCTTCTTCGCTGCGGATATATTCTTTTATTTCTTCCAGTTTACCCTTGCCGACGTATGTCACAGAGTTTGCCTGGTCTAACTTCTGAGTAAATCTTTTCACTACTTCCGCCCCGGCTGTCTCAGCCAAGAATGCCAGCTCGTCGAGGTATTCGTTCGTCTTACGCTCATCCTGAGTTTTTGTGATAAGACCTACCAATACTGCGGTTTCGACCTGCGCTTCGGAAATTACAAATTCTTTCATTCTACTTTATACCTTATTATATATGTACCTTTATTATATGTGCTGGCAAATATAAGAAAAAACAAAACCATTCTCATAGTGTTCATTCCCATTTTTAATAATAAGGATACGGATTCCTGTCGTAAACCATCGAGCACCGTCAGATACCACAAAACGGAAAGCGGATGTGCCAGCCCATACCTTCCGGTCTTTCGGCCCTGCACACCCGCCTTAATTATTTACGGATATTCCGTTTATTTCATTTCGATAGCGCTGTTATAATCGCTTTCACGGTTCGGAAGAATCCATTTCCAGAACTCCGATACATAGTTGCTATCTTTAAATCCGAATGTTCCGCTAATATACGAACTGTAATTACCGCCTTCCTTAAAAGAGTTACGAACCACTGGATCGCCCCAACGTTTACAGTCATACCAACTGAAACCTTCGCCCCATAACTCCAGACGACGGTATTTCTTAATCTCTTTCAGTAAATCCTCACCGGTAGCCGTACACGTATACTGAGGGTCACGGCCGCTGTTTTTATTCAATTCAACCAAGCTGTTTTGTGCAGCAGTCGGGTCTGAACTTAGATAATAATTAGCTTCCGCCTCAATCAACAACATCTCCGAAGCACGGAAAATGGGCTGACAACCTACAGCCGGCTGTGCCGTAGCTTGGAATTTCAGGCTGGCATAAGCATATGCCTGCGGTGAAGCAGAGGCTACCGTCTCCTTTACATACTTATTGGCTTTCGCAGAAGCGGCCTTGCCCTCCGCTGTACTGTTAAATTTATTGGCATTACGGCTTTCAGTACTTACAACATCCAAGAATGTTTTACTTCCATCTTCCGGCAAGAATGTAGATTCCGTCAAGAACAATCCTTTACGAATATCGCTGTCGGCAAAAGACTCAACCAAATCACGATTGATACATACATTGATATTTTGCTGCGCATAGTAACCGTTACAAGCCATGAAGAGCTGCCATCCATAATACCAGATAGTTTCGGAAGCATCATTGTACACACCCCAAATCCACTCACTGCTGGGAGTGCAGAAACCGCTATAATATGTATTCGTGTCCATCAAGGGGAAATTTGCACGCGCCAAAGCCGCATGTTCCTTGGCCACGGCATAATCCTGACGCGTTAAAGCAGCACGGGCATAAATGGCATGAGCCACCGGAGCATCCGGGAAACTGATATTAGAGGTAGCATCCCAGTAAATGTCATCGCGGGTAAGTCCGGAAACCTCATATAATCTAAGGGCTTCATCAAGATCATCATAAACCTGCTTATAGGTTTCGGCCAATGTAGACAACTTCAAGTCTGTCTCTTCACCAGCTTCGGCTACTTCCTTAATGCGCAGTACCACACCATCGGTAGCACCATCATTACTACGTGCCCAAGGCTCACAATATAATTCAGCCAAACGGAAGAAAGAATAAGCACGGAATGTAAGTGCCTCGGCTTTCAAGAAGTCTTTCTCTTCTTGCGAACCTTCTGCTTTATCAATACGATTGATTACCGCATTGGCATTTCCAATAATCAGATAATAGTAATACCAGGGGTAAGAATCATAGATAGAGCTGCTGCTCTGGGTTATGGTAGACTGGTTGTTCATCAGCGGAGACCATCCCGGTGCCATATAAGGGAAGTTGAAATCCTGACCGGGATATTCGCCATAAAGCAACTTCATAGTACCTTCACCGTTGAAGTTTTGTCCATAATAGGCATGTTGCTGAACCATTGTCCTGCAAATACCGTTGATAACAAGTTTTGCATTATCCGTTGTAGAGAAAATCACATCTCCCCCCGCAGTCTGCGTGGAGTCTGTATTGAGCCAACTGTCCGAGCAAGAGGTAAATCCCAACAGACAGCCGAGTCCTAATATCATTACGTTCTTGAATATATATTTCATAATCTGTTTCATTTTAGAAGTTTAAATTAAGTCCGAGCGTAAACACACGTGCTGCAACGAATGTATTATCTTGAGAACCGCTGAAGCTATATTGAGGATTCATACCCTTACGCGCCGTAAAAGTAGCCGCATTTTCAATGGAGCCGTAAACGCTCAATCCACCCAATCCCCATTTTGTAACGACTTTCTTTGGGAAAGAATAGTTCAGATTGATATTTTTGATGACAAAATAAGAAGCATCCGTCAGCCAGCGTGAACTTGCACCATAAGAAGTAGAAGCCAAGCTTGAAAGGTCGAACTGAGGCGTACCGTTCGGATTCAAACGATTGGGAGAATCTTCGGTCATACCTTCCGGAGCAGCTTGCCAGCCATTCAGCACATCCTTATGCAAAGCTCCCGGACCATTAGTCGTAGTATACATTAATCCTTGATAATTATAATCATATACTTTTCCGCCCAATGAATATGTACAGAGTACGGAAAGTGTCAGGTCTTTCCATGTCAAAGAGGTGTTGATACTTCCATATACATCGGGCAATGCACTGCCTTGCCATTCTTTTTCGGCATATGATGTATTGTACACGTAGTTTTTACCGTTGATAGTAACATACTCATCTTGAGCTTTCAGAGCATTGATTGTACTTTCACCCAGCTGTGAGTTTGCATTATAAAGCGCACGTCCGTTCATTTGGTCTACTCCGGCGTAAGTATAAGTATAGAATTCATAGATGCTGTGTCCTTCACTATAATTCTGTGTTCCATGCAGAATGTCTTTACCACCGGGCAATTTTGTAATTTCGTTATGGATAGTAGTCAGGTTCAAACCGATATTCCACTTCCAATCTTTAGTCCGGATGGCATCTACATCCATAGCTACCTCAAGACCGGTATTGCGAACACTACCTATGTTAGCAAAATATTGTGACATTCCGGACGGCGTCTCGTCAGAAGTAGCAAACCAGTCGGTTGCACCGCCAGAAAGCGGATTGTAAACCGTGAAAAGCAAATCTTTAGATGTTTTGTTGAAGAAATCCAAAGAGAAATTGAAACGGTTGAACAAACGACCTTCCAACGCGATATCCAATGAACCGGAAGTTTCCCATTTCAAGTTCTTATTAGGTATCTGAATTTTATAGAACGCACCGATACCAGCATTGACATCCGAATAGAACAGTTCCTTGTAAGCATAATAATCGGCACCGGCATCATTACCAACTTCACCGTAAGAAACACGGAACTTCAGATTATCAATCCATGTAAGGTCTTTCATGAACTTCTCCTGAGAGATAATCCAGCTTGCACCCAGCGACCAGAAATTACCCCACGGATCGGAGAAACGTGAAGAACCATCGCGACGGAATGAAGCATCCAGGAAGTATCTTTCCGCAAAGTTATAGCGTGCACGGGAAAGATAGCTTTCCGTAGTGTATTCTTGGTTATAACCATCGATACTTGTCATTTTCGCAAAATTGCTCATCTCCGTATTTCCACTGACTTTCATCTGTTCCTTCATCATGAAATCATAATTATAGGAGTGCTTGAAAGATTCGTGAGCCAGCAATACATCAATATGGTGCTTATCAAAATCGTGAGCCCATGTCAGTTCCTGTGTAAAACGGTATTCGCGTGTACGGTCATGTACTTTTGAAAGACGGCCGTTGTTAGCGGCACCGTCACCGCAATAGGGGTTATTGAAGGATTTTTCCGTGTTATTTACATTATAGAGGTCCCCCCTTACAGTAGCCGCAAAATCTTTCAAGAAAGAAATCGTACCATATATCTGACCTGATACGGCATTACGTTCCTTACGGCTGATATCATTCTGAATTTCATAAATAATATTACGACCACTCAAATAATCATAGTTACTTATATCATAAGAGTTACCGTTGCCATCTGTAGCCACGCTTCCGTCTTCATTATGCATCAAATAAGGATAGACCGGTGCCATCTGACCAGCTGTATAGAACGGATTAGCAAAATATGCATCATGAGCATTAGCCTGATAATTAGAGCCGGACATTGTTCCGCTCAGACTTACACCTGTTTTAAACCAGGAAGTCGGCTGATAGTTAGCCTTCAAACGTGCAGTGAAACGGTCATAATCTGAGCCAATGATATATCCTTTCTCATTCAAATAGCCGAAAGAAGAGAAAATATCATACTTTTCTCCCATAGCATCCGCACTGGCTGTGTATTCCTGACGATAACCTGTGCGCTCCAATGCCTTCAGCCAATCCAAATCATTGTAACCGGGTTTTACCTTTGCTACGAACTTTCCATTTTCATCGAACATGGCAGCACCGTTCTTATCAAAGATAGGAGAAAAAACAATGTCATCATTGACTGTTTTAGATGCTTCGAATGCTTGTTGCGGAGTAACTCCACCGTCTTTTTCCCAATAGCTTTGCATACCGGAACGCATAGCTTCCATCCATTGGTTTACGCCCAATTTGTCATATTCCGGTATACCACGGGTATACATACCCTGCTTCACACCAATCCGGAAGTTCAACTTATGACTTTTACCTTTTTTAGTGGTAATCATGATAACTCCATTAGCAGCCTTATTACCATAAAGAGCGGCAGATGAAGCATCTTTCAGAACAGAAATAGATTCAATATCCTGCGGATTGATATCATTCAAGCTTCCGCCATAAGGAGAGCCGTCTACGACAATCAGCGGGGCATTAGTTCCGTTTACAGAACCAAATCCGCGAATACGGATTTCGGATTTATCGCTACCCGGCTCACCATATGAGTTATTCACCTGAATACCGGGAGCAGCACCTTCCAAAGTTCCCGTTACTTCAGTAACAGGGCGCATCTCCAGTTTCTTTGAGTCGATAGAGGCTACAGCACCTGTAATGGACTGGCGGCTGGCAGTACCGTAAGCAACAACGACAACTTCATCAAGCACCTCAGTATCAGGTTTCAATACCACTTTTAAGTTCGGCTTGATAGCTACTTCCTGAGTCTGCATACCGATGTACGAAATCTGCAAAGTTTTCGCAGAACTATACAATATGTAAACTTCTATAAATAAGCATTTTATAAATAGATATAAAGTCATTATATTTAACCAAAAACCTCAATAGAATATGCTCTACCATGTATTTACAAAACTATCAAGTTACTCACGTGTTGCCATGTTTTGCAATAAAACAATGATTATCAATGCTATATACATATTGGTGTAATCTATATTGTAACTATTGAAATATACTTTAGTTTTTATTGAACTATTTTTGTAAAATAAAAAGTAATGTGAGCAGTCGTGGTTGTCCATAAAGAAACACACTATGATGAAAGTCGCAAACAGAGATTTATGTCAAAATAAAACATAATCCTATTACAAAAACCATCATAAATAAGTTATTATAATAAGATTATAATTATCTTTGTGTAAAACATGTAACCTATGACAAAAATAAATCCTTTCATAACCAGTGGCTATATTTCAGCAAAGTACTTTTGCGACCGTATAACCGAAACAACTACATTGACACGTTATATAACCAACGGGAATAATGTAGCTTTGATATCCCCTCGTCGTTTAGGAAAAACCGGGCTGATAGAGCATTGTTTTTATCAGCAACAAATAAGGGAAGTATATCACACATTTTTAATCGATATATATGCAACAAAGAATTTTCAGGAGTTTGTATTTGAACTTGGTAAAGGTATTCTGAATGGTTTGAAGCCGCGTGGAAGAAAAGCATGGGAGCTGTTTCTCAAATGTTTATCCTCTCTTCGCACCAGTATCTCTTTTGATTTCAGTGGTAATCCCAGTTGGAATTTGGAAATGGGTGATATAAAGGCTCCCGCTATAACGCTTGATGAAATATTCCGTTATTTGGAAGAAGCGGATAAGCCTTGCCTGGTTTCCATTGACGAGTTTCAAGTCATATGCCAAATATCCGGAAGGGGATGTTGAAGCCATATTACGGACACATATCCAACATTGTTCCAATGCAAAATTTATCTATGCCGGTTCGCAACGTCATATGATGGGAGAGATATTTACTAGTCCGTCACGTCCGTTTTACCAAAGTACGGCCATTATGGAGCTGTCTCCTATTAATGTAGATATTTATACGGAATTCATAAAAAGACACTTTGCGGAGAATAAGAAAAAATTGCAGTAGAAACAATTCAAGAAGTTTATAAACGTTTTGAAGGAATAACCTGGTACATTCAGTTTATGGCAAACTCGCTTTATGCAATGACTGCTGAAGGTGAGGAGTGTACTGTTGATAAAGTGAATTTTGCCATTGAAAATATTTTGTCACAACTAAATTTTACCTATTCTTCACTTCTGTTTCAACTCCCACCTAAGCAAAAAGAAGTCCTCATTGCTATTTGTAAGGAAGGAAAGGCTCAGGAAATCACTTCTTCTAAATTTTTAAAAACTTATAAGCTAACGGCGAGTTCTGTGCAAGGAGCCATAAGAGGACTTTTAGATAAAGATTTTGTAACTAATGAATTGGGAGTGTATAGCGTGTATGACAAGTTCTTCGATATTTGGTTAAGGAAACGGATCAGTTAAAAAGGAATACTATTGTTGACAGACCTTTTCTAGTGATGCAATAATAGAAAAATCGGTAAAAGCAGTTTGCCTTTACCGACTTTTACTTATAACATATTCTTTACCTCTATCAATTCTGGTCACTCGGAGAAATTTGAGAATTATTCTCTATTTCCGAGATGGGCAACTGATAAAGGAACGGACGTTCTTCCTGATTATAACGGAACTTGGCAGCAGAGAAGTGATTGTTGTTTTCTGCACCCCAGGTTTCATCCGTACGGTCTACAGGAATATTCAAACGACGATTGTCAATATATTCCAAGCCTTCTCCCCAGAACTCTACACGTTTTTGATAAATGATTTCCTCTATCAAGTCGGCTTTGTTTGTAAAGGTGTAATCATAATCGGGTTGACGGGTCTTCATGAAGTTTTCTAGTTCGGTTACAGCATCCGGAGAATTCTTGTGTGCCAAAGCTTCTATCTTTATCAGATAAGCTTCTTCCGAACGCATGTAGATATAGTCTCCCAATTCCCAACCGCTGAATGTACCTGCCTGGATATTTTCACGACCTGTACCGATGAATTTTACAGCCTGATATTCTACGGAAGCTGGCGTCTCAGTATCACGCAACAATGTCACACGGATAGGCTTACCGTTTTTATCTTCAGTATCCACACCTGTAGAACGGTCGCAGCAGAACCATTGCAGACGAATATCATTATCCGCGATGCGGTCTACAAACGGCTTAAAGGCGGCACGCCATACACCGATACCAGCATAGCCTTCACTGTAAGCATCCATCTGCGAGAAGTAAGATGCATAAATCGTACTATTATCTGCAGTAATGTCGCAGCCGAATACCACATCCGGCAGGCTGATGTTACTGAACCCTTGCAGTATCTGATTTTCATTCGTTAACATAGGGATGTTGTCTATCACTACTTGCGCATATTCTATCGCTTTATCCCATTCATGGATAACCATATTTGCACGGGCCAAGTGCATAGCTACTACGCAACCGTCCATATCCGTAGGTGAGGAGGTGTGTATCATATCCAACTGTTTGAAGAAGCCAAAGGCAGTAGTAAGGTCGCTCATGATTTGCTCATATATCTGGGCTACAGTAGCACGCGGCTGGTCGCCTTCCGTTTCTTCTGTGATAAGTGGCACGCATGGAGATTGCGAGAAGTCATATTTCTCTCCACGTCCCCATTTCGTTCCGTCTGCACCGGTATAATAAGAGTGTTGGTACAGATAGGTTAGTTGCAAGTAGGCATAGCCACGGAAGCCGAGAGCGATGGCACGATATTTCAAATTGGCAGGATCTTCACTGCTGGGGTCAATCAGTTTGAGAATATTATTGGCATTGGCTATGACACGATAGTATTCTTTCCAGCGATTGTTGGTCGGAGTATAGTTCTGTTGCCAATAATCCAACAAATAATGATAGAGACTCATACCGAAACGTCCGGTCATAATCATGTCGTTACCCATCAACGATGTCAGGTAATCAAAGCTCTTTTGACCGAAATAATTATGTTGCATATCGGTATCATAATACTTTTGCATATCAGAATACATACCTGCCACAGCGGCCGAAAAAGTTTTATCAGGGTCGTCCTGAGCCACATTACTCAGTTGGTCTTCGGTCAAATAAGCGGTAACATCGGCATCTTCAACACAAGATGTAAGCAGGCTGCCGACAACGAGTACCTGCATCATATATTTTATTATCTTCATATACAAAACTTTTTTAGTTAGAATGTAAGGTTGATACCTCCTGAAATCACACGCATCGGAGAATAGCCTCCATATTCATCGTCAGCGCCTGCCATTGCCACACGGGGGTCAAATCCTTGACGTTTGGACCACAAGGCAAGATTGTCTGCTGTAGCATAAATGCGCAACTTTTCAATACCGAATTTCTGCATCAGGTTTTTTGGTAATGTGTAACCCAAAGTAATGTTACGGATACTGAAGTAGCTGGCCTTTATCAGATTGAGGTCTGACTGCTGAGTGAAAGAGTTAGAAGCATTGTCCGCATTCCAGATAGGGAGTGAGCCTGTACCTGTCTCCGGATTGAACGTCTTCCACATATCCTTGTTATGACCTACATAGAATGAGGAGCTCATACCATCCAAATAGGAATAATCATAAGCATAGCCTCCAATCTGGAAAGCCGTTGCTATAGAAAGATCAATACCTTTGTAAGAGAAAGTAGTACTGAAACCGCCATTAAAATCAGGCAATGCAGATTTGCCGATGAAATAGCGGGTTGCCTCGGCGTAAGTAGTAGTGGTAGTGCGGCCTATTACTTCTCCTTTATCATTTGTTTCGTCCATGTACCACATGGCATTTCCTTTTTCATCCATACCGGCATACATATAAGTATAGTATTCAAAGCGGCTCTTGCCTTCACGCAGGTTGAATGGACCACTGGTAATACCATCTTTGCGATTTTCTTCGGGCAGCGTCAAGATGCGGTTTTTGTAGTGGGAACCCACAAGCGATACCGTCCACTTCAAGTCAGGCTGATTGAAAATATCTACATTTACATCGAACTCTATACCGGTGTTTTTCATCGCACCCAGGTTTTCCCAGTTATATGGACGTCCGGCTGTAGAGAAAGCTACGGGACGCTTGAAAAGCATATCATCTGTACGGCGATAGAAGTATTCAAATGAACCATATACCCGGTCGAACAAGCGGAAGTCTACACCCACGTCAAAAGTTTTCTGCTTTTCCCATGTCAAATCCGGATTACCGTAAAATTCCGGTGAATAGCCTAATTCAGCACCATTCCAAGTAACCGTATATTGGTCTTGGTAAGGTGTGTATACATAGGCGTAACCTTCATCCGAAAGTATATTTTCATTACCCTGGGTACCATATGAAGCACGTATTTTCAGGTCATTTAACCAAGCGTCCGTTCCGTCCATGAATGCTTCATTGGAAATACGCCAAGCGGCCCCTACCGACCAGAAATTACCCCAACGGTCCAGGAAGCGGGAAGTACCGTCGCGGCGGAAAGCTGCTGAGATATAATATTTGTTATTGTAATCATAGTCTGCCATACCGAAATAGCCCTCGATGTTGTGGTTCACCTTGTAGCTATTGATGTATTGCATCTGTCCACCATTGTTCAGTTCCGGATTGCTCGGATTAAAAAAGTTTGTTTTCTGTCCGTCAAAATAGTCGTATTCATACTTATAGTATTCATGACCGACCTTAGCCGATAAGTGGTGGTAATCGCCGAATACATTGCTGTAGGCCAAAATTTGGTTGAAGTTGGTAGTTGTTGTGTTGATACTTGCCTGTGTACCTCGACCACCGAACGACTGTCCGTCACCGATAGTTGGCGTGTAATAGAGTGTTTCGCTGTCATTCGTAAAATCATAACTGTAATTTGCCGTAAACTTGAAATTCTTCAAGAATGAGATTTCTATATATGAACGTGAAGTCAGGTTATTATACACGCTTTCACGAATGTCCTCTCTCATGTTGGCTATCACATTTTGATTAGTTGCAGTAGGGCGTTTGGATGTACCGTCTGTTTCACCGTTTCCGGCATCATACATGGGACGTCCGTCTTCATAATATTTCATGTTACCTTCTGCGTCATAGGCATGAACCGGGAAGATAGGAGCCCAGGAGCGTGCCACAGCGAAAGGATTAGAAGCAGTTCCGGCATTTTCCTGTACACCGTTTTGAGTAGCTTTGGAATACCCTACATTGGTACCTACTTTCAACCAAGACTTCAGTTGGGAGTTAACATTGGCGCGAGCTGTAAAACGTTCATAAGAAGAACCTAATACATAAGAGTCATTGTCCAAATATCCCATAGATACATAGAAATCCGTACGGTCGTTACCACCTGATGCAGACACATTATATTCCTGACGGAAAGCGTTGTCGAACAAGGCATCAGCAAAAGTGTCATCATAACGCAAACGCGCATTGGGGTTAAGTTTACCATCAGGTGTCACCAGATATTCTCCTTGCGGAATAATGTAAGCATTGTAATTACCCAGTTCGCCCAGCAAATCCTGACTGGCTGCCAAATTAGAATCTTCAATGGAGTTTCCGGCTGCCCAATAGGTATTACGAATACCGTACCAAGTCAGGCGATAGAACTCTCCGGGATCGGTAGCCATGTCATAATCCTTATACGCACGCTGTGCCACACCCCAACTACCGTCAAAGTTAATGGATACTTTGTCTTTACGTCCGGTCTTGGTCGTAATCATAACCACACCTCCGGCTGCACGAGAACCATACAAGGAGTTGGAAACAGCGTCTTTCGATACGTTCACCGAAGCAATATCTGTAGGATTGATATCCGATAACTTACCGTTGAAAGGCACGCCATCTACCACAATCAACGCATTATTGCTAGCCGAAATAGAACCTATACCGCGCAGGACGATATCGGCATCCTGTCCCGGCTGTCCGGAAGAACTTACTACCTGTAAGCCGGCTACAGCTCCTTCGAGTGCGTTTGAAACGGATGCAGCCTGCGAATTACTGATAATTTCATTCTTCACACTACTGATGGAGCCTACCAAATCCTGCTTGCGTTTAGTGCCATAAGCTACTACGGTTACTTCATCAAGCAACTCTGTATCAGACTTTAATATTACTTTTAGGTTCGGTTTGATAGCTACTTCCTGAGTCTGCATACCGATGTACGAAATCTGCAAAGTTTTCGCAGAACTGCATTAAAATTAAATAGTTGATTATTAATATATTATATATTTGATAGAACTTATTATAATTAGTATAGTCTTCTTTAAAAGCCAATATAAGAGAGGTACGGGGTTTGGGAGTATACCCATTATCTACTTGAATTCAATATATACCATTGATATACAGCTATCTATGACAATAATACACTTTTATTATCATATTGAAAATTTACTTTCTGTTTTTTTCTTTATCTTTTTGTTGATATAATTTAATCAATTATATATTGAACTTAAACGAATACATTGTTATGGAGTACTATAGTGTATCTTGTATTAACTATTGTTCTTTTGTAAATATTTATAAATGCTTTATTCCTAAAGAAAGAATAATGTTTTGAGATGAGTTCTAATACGGGAAAAATCCCTCTATTTTAGATTGAATTTGTGAAAACAACCTAAAACAAAGGGATTTATTTACTTGGATTTATTTACCTCCGTTTATCCACGTCTTCTCAGAATAGATATAAGAACCGTCGCCGTAGGCTTCTTTCACATCCGGATTGCCGATGACCGCGCTGTTGCCATAGGGCAAGCGTTCCGGATAGCGGTTAATACCGCTTTGGGTGTTTCTCGGGTTAGTCAGTATTACATACTCTTCTCCCATTGCTTTCAAGCGACGCAGATCGTTGTAAGTTTCCACTTGCTCGTCCAATGCTTGCGCCACATATTTCTGTTCAAAAAGTTTTTGGAGTGTCGGTGTGCCCAAAGACATGGCATAGTTTTTTGCTATTGTTGCAGCAGTCTGTACAGTGGATTCATCTCCAAACCAAGTCAGAATTTCCGTAACAGAAGCTTCTACTGCTTTTTGATACGCCGAGGTGGCATCAATGTTTGATCGCAGTTGAACTTCTGCCTGAATGAAATAGAGTTCGGCCTCACTCATGATATGAATAGGCTGTGAACCGAACAAATACCATGCCGGCTGATATTTCATTACTCTGGCATCATCTACTGTCTTGGCAATAGTTTCATCTCCCGGAGTATAAGACTCTCCCAAAGCATTCAGATAATAATCCAAGCGAGGATCATCTGTGGCTTCCATCAAGTCTGCTACTATCTTTGAAGGTGCTGTGTACTGGCGGCTGAAAACATAGGCACTCCATGGATTGTCACATGTAGAACCGTTAAATCCTGTAACCGTAAATCCTTCGAATCCGTTGTCTATAGCTTTTTGTACGGCTGTTGCCACTTCTGAAAGTACGTTAGGTTCTACCGCCAGTTTATGCAACAGATAGCGTGCTTTCAGAGCGTGAGCAGCTGCGAGCCATTTAGATGCAACCCCTTTGTAGGCTATGTCCTGATTACCAGCACTTGTCAAACTTTTGCCTTTTTCCAAGTTACCGATAGCCTTGTCGAGTGTAGCCAAAATACCAGTATAAACATCTTTCTGTGCATCTAATTTAGGTTGCAAATTACCTTGTCCTTGCACAGCTTCGCTATAAGGAATATCACCGAACATATCGGTCAGGACACCGAAGTTTACAGCTTCCAATACTTGTGCCATACCCAGTATATCAAACTGTCCGACATTACCCGGTACTTCATTCTCTATTTTGCTCTGCATTTGGCGTATATTCTGTAAATTGCCATAGATAGAGTTCCATACATTGTTAAAGGTAGTAGAAGCAGCCCATTCGCTTGCGTTGCGCATTTCGGCAAACATTAATTGGTTGTTACCCATACCTATCTCTTGTTCATTGAGCGAGGAAAGGTAAAAAGCAAAGTCACCCGATACGGTACTGAAGCCTGTGGACATAATGGCATCTGTCAGTTGGAGTGCTGCCGGGACGGCTTCCGGTGAAGGGTGTTCATAGTCCTTGTTGATACGGTCAAATGCATCTTCTGTACATGCTGTCAGTCCGAGAAGAGCCACCGTCAAAGTCATGAATATGTATTTTTTCATAATCGAAATCTTTATGTTGGTATGTTTAGAAATTAATAGTAAGACCACCGCCGAAGCTGGATGTGTTGGGAACTGAGAACCGTTCGAAGTATCCGCTCATATTATTATTGCCTTGTGAAGACTCCGGATCGAAGTTGGGCAAATTAGCCCAAACAAGTACATTACGGGCAAAGCCGTAAATCGAAATGTCGAAGATACCGAGTTTGGGCAATTGATAAGTTAAAGTCAGGTCGCGTAACTTGATAAAGCTCGTGTCATACACGCCGGATTCGGTGATATTGTAATAAGCCTGATAGTAATCGGCTTTATTTACTTCAACTGTATTGGGCTGTCCCGTTGCTTCATCTATGCCTTCAGCAACCATACTTCCTTCGTGATAAGGAAGTGACTCTTTGGTAGCACCAAAATAATTCAGAGTCATGTTTGTTCCGTGATACATCTTTCCACCTTGTTGCCAACTCCATGTGGTAGAGAGTGAAAGACGTTTATAACGGCCACCCAGCGTAAAACCAGTAGTGAAGTCCGGAGAGCAGTTGCCCAAGTCTTGGCTATTGCCCGATGATTGAGGTAAACCGTTTAGCAACAGCAAATTGCCTGCTTCATCGCGTTTGAAGCCCAAACCATATATGTTCGGATAAGTACATCCTGCCTGTGCACGAATTTGTGGTTCTACAAATCCACCCAGCATAATGGATTCCACACCCGGAGCCAGTTCTATAACCTTGTTGTTTACTTTGGTAAAGTTGATACCCAAATTCAGGTCGAAATCTTTGGCTTGCAGAATAGCGGCATTAATAGAAAGTTCGTGAGCATGCGTGCGCATTTTTCCGGCGTTGGTCAACATTTCCTGATAGCCGGTCGCTCCATCTACGGGCACATAAAATATCTGATCTTCTACATTCTGCAAACTGTATGTGTATTCCACTTTCAAACGGCTGCCAAAGAAATGCAAATCGGCACCTACTTCATAATTGGTCGTATTTTGCGGTTTCAATCCTTCATCATACACGCGGTAATAGGGTGTGAAAGTAGATACTCCGCTGGGTAGAGGATAAGTAACCGGATAGTAAGAGTACATACCGCTGCCGTAGGTAGGAGTGTAATAATAATTGGCATAATAGTCGCCGGCCTGACCTACTTGTGCGAACGAAGCACGGAGTTTACCGTAGTTTAGTATTTTATTGTTCTGCAAGAAAGATAATTTGGTGAACTCCCAACCCAGGGATACCGAAGGATAGAAGAAACTACGACTGCCGCGCGGCATGGTCGACACATAGTCATTACGTCCGGTTACGGTCAGGTACACCTGGTCTTGCCATGACATTGAGAGACTTCCGAAAAAGCCTACTGTACGTTCCTGCCGTTTATATTCATTGGCTGTCAGTGAAGTAGCGTTACTGATGTTGGTAAAACCGGGAAAATTGAAATTGCTGCCATAATAATCCCACTTACGAATGCTTTCATGGTTGAACTCATTGCCCAATATTACATTTAGCCGCCATTCATCACTTTTACCGAATTTTCCGTCAAAATTAACAGTGAATAGGTTATTAAAAACGTTATGCTGAGAACCGTAATTCTCTATGTCTCCACCCTTCAATGATGATGTACTGCCCATTTCGCGTACATCAGTGTAATCTGATGTCCAGATGTCAAGACCTGCCTGTTCTCTAATCTTGAATGAAAAGTTCTCTCCCAAGCCTAAATCCGGTTGATATTCCAGATAGGTATTACCAAAAGCACGGTTGGTATGTTGGAGGTATTCGTTATGTTCCGCCCACCAATAAGGGTTGGTAAATGAAGTGGAACGGAATAATATCTGGTTCGTTGGATTGCCAGGTTCGTGATTGGGAATTCCTTTCAAATCATATTCAGATGGAGCGGAGTAAACCACATTCATGATACCATCATTGGCTCCTGGTGCGGACGTTATTTTAGTAGATGAATAGTTGATGGAGAATCCTGTATTCCACTGCGGATTGATTTTCCAGTCTACCAATCCACGTGCTCCCCAACGATCCATACCTGTTGAAGGGATAATGCCATTCTGGTGTGAATTATTCACGCCGAATGAATAATTTACTCCGTTGATGCTTTGCGATAGATTCACATTGGTGTTTTCTGTGAATCCTATGCCTAAAAAGTCGCCTACATTATCATAAATCTGTGGCGTAGTCCAGCCGTCCAAACCAGCTTGTGCACGTTTGGGATTATAATATTGTCCTTCGCGTATACCATCTGTCGCAGTGTATTGATTGTTCACGTTGCCGCCATATTTGGGGTCGTTAGCCAATTCGCTGATTTTCGGTCCCCAGGTCATGGAAGAAGACGGGTCATATCCTGCGGTAATGCTGTTGCCTTGCGAATAAACATCTTGGCGTTCGAATTTGCGTGAAACCCGTTGTGCACTCAGATTTGTTGAAATCGTTACGCTTGGTTTATTCATATTGTTTTTGGAACCGCGTTTGGTCGTAATGACAATTACACCGTTGGATGCACGGATACCATACAATGCGGATGCTGCCTGTCCTTTCAGTACATTCACAGACTCTATATCCTCAGGATTGATGTCAATGCTGCGATCAGCATAATTGGCACCTGTCACAGATTTTTCAGTGTCAAAATCAGCTGTTGTATTCACAGGCATACCATCGATTACATATAGCGGCTGGTTGTTACCATCAAACGAGCGAGCACCACGAATTACAATCTGAGAAGAAGCACCCGGTGCACCCGATGACTGACGGATATCTACACCCGTCAGCTTACCTTGTATGGCGCTGGCAAGCGAGGTTGTTCCTGCTTTATTCAGTTGTTCTGAATTCAAATCCTGTGCCGCATAGCCTAATGCTTTGCGATCGCGTTTGATACCCATAGCAGTTACTACCACCTCATCCAATTGTTCGGCATCTGATTTGAGTATCACTCTTACATTTGGTTTGATTGCCACATCCTGCGTTTGCATACCAACGAACGAAATTCGCAAAGTTTTCGCAGAACTCACAAAAATATAAGTTGTTTAAAATTAGATCTTTACGAGTAATAATAAATTTGCCATTTAGAACAAAAGTATTTACACGTGTTATTCTAACCGTATCTAATAATCGAATTATATTACCAAAATGCTACCTATAATCTATAATAACTGTTGATTATTAGTGCTTTGCATGGATGGCTGTTGGGTAATAATCATATCACTGGGCACCTTAGCATACCAAATACAAAAGGCGGCATATATTAATCCGACACAAATCATGAAAACAGAATAATTTTATAAAACAACGGAAATATGTTAAGGCATTATATAAAAATGGCAATGCGCCACTTATTAAAAAATAAGATACAAAATCTGATATCTATCGTAGGGCTATCCGTCGGGATATTATGTTTTAGTATCTGTCTTTATTGTAGCCGGTTCATCAGCGAAGTAGATTCTTGCTTTTCCAATAAAGAACTCATAGCAGACATAAATTTATGTACAACACGGGGAGATTTGTATTCTGGTATTCCGGCAACAACGATTGAAGAATTGCGCAAACTTAGATTCGATGAGGTTCAAGATTTTACCTTTACCGTTTATCCCCGAGAGCGGAGTTACAACGTAGAGATAAAAGAAGGGAAAGAATTGCCATACGATCATTTGATGACAATGGAAGTAGACTCTCTTTTTTAGGAAAGTATTCACTACCCCGAATACTACAGGGATCATGGGCAGTAGCCTCCAACACCCCCAATGCCATCATACTGACCCGCTCTTTAGCAAAAAGGATTTTCGGTGAATCAGAAAATCCCATAGGCAAACGTATGATATTGACACAACGTCCTTTTTACAGCACCGGATACCACTCCTCGTACTGGAGGCATAGCCTATACCATTCAAGCCGTGATAGAAGATATTCCCCTGAATACCAGCCTGAGTTTTCTTGAGAAACTGGATATGCTGACTTTGAATGACAGTGAAGGAACATTGCAATTCAACGGTCGTAATAATATGACCGGAGGTTTTGGTTTTGCCCTGCTACATCCGGGTAAAACAGCTCGAAAATTAGAAGCCCGTTTTCGCTCCATAAATATGAAGCACCACATATATGACGAAGAAACAGCTATAACCGCCTCGCCCTTTGGAGAGGAATTTTGGGATAAGTCCATTGCTCCTTATTTTGCAGGAATAACCATGATAGTAGGCCTGTTGATTTTACTGACCGGACTTCTTAATTTCTTCCATTTTCTTATGGGAACTTTTTTGAATCGTAACCGTGAATACGGGATACGCAAAGTTATGGGCAGTGGAAACCAGCAACTTTTTTACCAACTCTTTGTCCAGTCTGTCATCATTGCATTCATCGCTTTCTTGTTTACGTTCTGCTTGATTGAAATAATCAGTCCCTATTTGAATTTCAATTTATTTAATTACGTTCTTATCATTGAAAAGAACCTCTTGTTTATACAGACCGCAGAGTATATGGTATTCATCTTATTTTTATGTATGATATTATGCTTTATAACTGTATTGCGCATACATTACACACCCATCCAGACAGAGATTCATGGCAGTGAGATAAAACGTCATAAACATGGAATGCGGAATATTCTGTTAGGCATCCAATTTTTTATATGCTGGGTTTTTGTCGCATTTACCGTAGCTCTTTATATGCAAGCGGAGAAAACGGAATCTACCCTATTCAACACATTGACTGAAAAAGAAAAAAGCCAATATACTAAGTTTCTCCATAGATTATATGTTTATGAAGAATGAAGAGAAACAGGCTTTAATAGAACGTATATCCAAATTTTCCGGTGTACAAGACAAATTATTGGCAGACATCAGTTATCTGAAAGGTATATCAGGTACTGGGATGCAAATGGAAAAAGGTAACCCGGAAAGCAGTTTTGAAGTAAATGTCATGAATGTTTCCACTAACTTCTTCCAATTCATGAACATACCTTTACTATCGGGACACACATTAAAAGCCAAAGAGGATTTGGTAGTAGACAAAACATGGGCGGAACGCCAGAAAAAAGATCTGTTAGGAACTATTTTATACAATTACTCGGAAAGTTATACCATTTGCGGTGTATGTGACGATTTTATCGCCGATGTATATAATCAAAGTCCTGGATTTGTATTCTTACCCAGCGACTTCAATTATTATGTAGGTCATTGCTATCTGAAATGCGAGCCGGGGAAAAACGGCTGAAATAAAAAAAAATGATAGAAAAGACATTGAAAGAAACACTCCCGGAAAGTATTCATCCTCATGTCACTACATTGCAGGAAGATATATATGAAGCACAAGCAATAGAAAATAAATTGAAAGGGATTATTCTATTCTTTTCTATCGTCAGCCTGCTCATTACTTTGTTGGGAGTTTATTCGACCATCACATTGGATACGGAACGCAGACAAAAGGAAGTAGCTATCCGGAAGGTAAATGGAGCAGGATTGAAACAGATTATTTTATTGTTTGCCCGCCTTTATATAAAACTGCTGACTGTTTCCGCAATTATTGCATTTCCATTAATTTATATAGTCATACAAATATGGAAAAAAGCATATATTGTATTCTTTAATGACGGTATCATATATTGGGCAGGAATTTTCATCGGAATAACATTTATTACGGCCCTCACGGTATTATTCCGTATTCTGGGAATTGCACGAATTAACCCTGCAAAAGTAATCAAAAACGAATAACTTTATAAAATATAAGATTATGATCAAAACAGTAAACTTACAGAAAATCTTCAAAACAGAAGAAGTCGAAACATGGGCATTGAACAATGTCAATCTAGAAATCAAAGCAGGCGAATTTGTAGCCATCATGGGACCATCCGGTTGTGGAAAGTCCACCCTGCTGAATATCCTCGGCCTTTTGGACAATCCCACGGAAGGCACTTACGAACTGAACGGAACAGACGTTTCCAAATTTACCGAAGCACAACGCACCAATTTACGTAAAGGGGTCATCGGATTCGTGTTCCAGAGCTTTAACCTGATTGATGAATTGAATGTATTCGAAAATATCGAGTTACCCTTATTGTATATGGGGATTCCGGCGGCAGAACGCAAACGCCGGGTAGAAGATGCCATGAACCGTATGGCTATTGCCCATCGGGTAAAACATTTCCCACAACAACTATCCGGCGGACAGCAACAACGTGTTGCAATAGCCCGTGCTGTAGTAGCAAATCCGAAACTGATTCTAGCAGATGAGCCTACCGGCAATCTGGATTCCAAAAACGGCAAGGAAGTAATGGAACTTCTGACCGAACTGAATAAAGAAGGAACAACAATTGTTATGGTTACCCACTCCCAACACGATTCCGGCTATGCGGGGAGAACCATTAATTTGTTTGACGGGCAGGTGGTGAATGAAATAAAATATAAGTCAATTTATTATAGAGGTGGTTTAACCACCTCTATAATAACAAAAGGATATTATAACAATGAACGTCTTCTTAAACATCAAACTTATTGCCCGCAACTGGTGGCGAAACAAACTTTTTTTCTGATTTCGCTATTCAGTCTTACAGCTGGATTAGGATGCACCAATCTGCTTATGACTTTTTTTATCCATGAATATAATGTGGAAAAATATAATACCGACCGTAACCTCATTTATCTATTACGTCAAGACTCTCCAATGGAAGAAGGTATTAAAGTAGCCTACTCTACCTCAGACGCAGCCACACAGATAAAAGAAAAATATGCTGAAATTACAGATATTCTGCGTGTAAACGGAATGTCTGGTAATCTTTGCAAATATAATGGAACAGATATCAAACAGTTTCTTTTTATCAGTGCCGACTCTACTTTAAATCAATTTTTTCCTTATACAACTTCAGAAGGCAGCCTGGAAGAAGTCCTCACGACTCCGGACAAAGTTGCTGTAAACAAAAGATTTGCCCACCAACTTTTCGGAAATCATTCCGGTATTGGAGAAATCTTGGAAATAATCAATAAAGAAGGACAAAGTAAAAGTTATAAAGTAGCAGCTATATTAGAAGATCGTCCACAATCTTTTCTGCATTTTGATTTGCTGACAGGACTATCCGACAAATCATGGGGTGGTCCTGTATTATTGAAACTACAACCAGGTGCATCTCCCTTAGCTTTACAGGAAAAAATTAAAAAAGACAAGATTCCAGCATTAGTACCGGATTCACGATATTATATTGATCCGATAAAAGAACTATACTTTAATACAGGAAAAGACAGCAAGCAGCAACAGTTGGCTTTTTTTCCAACATTGTGATGTATTATTACTATATATCAGTCTGATTTCGGCCCTGCTTGTGCTTATCATCGCTTGTTTCAACTATACAAATCTGACTCTCTCACGTACCCTGCAGCAACTTAAAATGATACATATAGAAAAGCTGATGGGAGCAAAATCAAAAGAAATCCGCAGTCAGTTATTTCTTGATGCAGCACTTACCGTTTTATTTGCATTCCTGTTATCATTATTGCTTATTAATGACATGCTGCCGTGGTTTAACAACCTGTTGTCTACCCGCCTTTCCTTCTCTTTCTTTTTCAGCCGGCAAGTTCTACCTTTACTTTTATCCTTCATTTTCCTCATGGCTGTCATTCCTGGTCTGTATATCAGTCCATAAACTCTCTCAACAGACTTTGAGCAAGTATCGGCAAGCTTATACAGGAAAGAAAAAGCAACAATTTATATGGTTGCTTGTTACCATCCAGTTTATATTTTCAATCGGGTTAGTGTATGCAACCATCTCTTGCACAAAAATCAAATGGATTTAATTCAAATCCCGTGCATACCAATTACGAAAAATATCAATAAGAAATAGGGAGTGGCAACCCCTTCCTCATGTTTCCGCTCTATCAGGAACTGAAACAAATGGATGGAATAGAGTCTATAAGTCTTCCATGAGTTCTGTACTTTAC
>ENA-OQDT01000136-OQDT01000136.1-human-gut-metagenome-genome-assembly--contig:-NODE-136-length-44145-cov-6.646713_pt1 | contig 44145 bp, 41 predicted proteins | sample MGYA00242786_ERZ504617 | MGnify/ENA primary metagenome ERZ504617 (study PRJEB26092, sample SAMD00036337) | human gut metagenome | host: Homo sapiens | study: EMG produced TPA metagenomics assembly of...
ATAAAGAGATGATAAGAAAGAAGAAACTGCAGAAGATGCAAAGGAAGACAAAACCGAAGAAACAGATACTGCAGAAGAAGCTAAATAATTATCGATTACATATAAAAGGGGCGGCATATATGTCAGCCCCTTTTTGTACATACAAAAGGAAAGAAAAGAATGGAATTTTTACAGGAAATAAACTGGAGTCCATTGTGGATTTCTTTAAAAGACCGGAGCAGTGGCTACGACAATTGCCTTTTTTCTGGGAATTTTCTGTGCACGTAAGATTATGAAGATGAAGCCGGTATCGAGAGCAATATGGGATGGAATCCTGACTATGCCACTGGTGCTTCCGCCGACAGTTGCTGGTTTCTTTTTGCTGTTGATCTTCAGTCTCAGGAGACCTTTCGGAAAATTTCTCATGGAGAATTTTGATTTTAAAGTGGTACAGACATGGAAAGGCTGTGTGATCGCTGCTGCAGTGATTGCATTTCCACTGATGTACCGAAATGCAAGGGCTGCTTTTGAACAGGTGGATGTGAATCTGATCTATGCAGGACAGACACTGGGAATGAGTGATCGCAGAATTTTCTGGAAAGTGATCGTTCCGGCGGCTGCGCCGGGAATTGCATCTGGAACTGTTCTGGCATTTGCAAGAGCAATTGGTGAGTATGGAGCGACTTCCATGCTTGCAGGAAACATTCTTGGTAAGACTCGTACAGTGTCCGTTGCAATTGCAGCAGAAACTTCGGCTGGAAATTATGATATAGCCGGGTTCTGGGTTGTGGTAATCGTAGTGATCTCGTTTGTGATCGTGGCACTGATCAATATTGTCTCAGGGCGGGGCATGAAGAGTAGAAGGTGGATCTGATGGCAATACAGATAAATATAGAAAAGAATTTTAAAGGCTTTGCTCTCAAGTCAGTGTTTGAGAGCAATACATCAGCAACTGGAATCCTCGGTGCATCTGGAAGTGGAAAGAGTATGACACTTCGTTGTATCGCAGGAATTGAGACGCCGGACAGAGGCAAAATCGTAATCAATGGAAGAACAGTTTTTGACTCAGAAAAGAAAATCAATCTGAAGCCGCAGGAGCGTCGGATTGGGTACCTGTTTCAGAATTATGCATTGTTTCCGACAATGACAGTAAAAGATAATATTCTGTGCGGTTATCGTGGTGAGAAGGGACAAAGAGAAGAAAAAGCCAGAGATTTTATGAAAAGATATCAGTTGGAGGTACTGGAAAACCGTTATCCATCACAACTTTCCGGTGGACAGCAGCAGAGAGTTGCTCTGGCAAGAATGATGATCGGTGAGCCGGAAGCGATCCTTCTGGATGAACCTTTTTCTGCACTGGATGGATATTTGAAGGATGTACTGCAAAAAGATATGCAGGAATTTCTAAAACAGTATCAGGGAGATATGCTGATGGTCACACATAGTCGAGATGAGGCCTTCAGATTTTGCAATGAGCTGATGCTTCTAAAAGATGGCAAGACACTGATATTTGGTGATACAAGAAAATTATTTGAACAGCCACAGCTTCTGGAAGCAGCAAGACTGACCGGCTGCAAAAAACAGTTCGAGAATTGAACGTATGGGAGAATATCAGGTATTTGCTCTGGACTGGGGAATATCTCTTCGTACAGAGCAGAAGGTGGAACTGGATATGACACATATCGCAATCCGCGGTCACTGGATTCGTCCGTCAGAGAAGGCGGGAGAAAACTGCCTGGTATTTGAAGCGGCAGAGTATGTGGAGACAACCTTTGAACATCAGTATCTGGTGAAAAGTCCGGGAATGGAAGACGGGGCAGTTCTCTGGTGGATGCGCCCGAAAAAAAGTTTACGGACGAGCATGATAAGAACCTGCCGAAATATCTCTATCTTCCACCTGAACACCTGATGCTCCTGAAATAAAAACGACTCCCCCTCAGGTTCTGTTCTGATATCGCAGATACCGGGACACAAGCATGGCAAGCTTAAAGGTCATAGCATCTTCGAAGGTACGGAGATCAAGTCCAAACCGTTTCTGTATCTTTTCAAAACGATATACAAGTGTATTCCTATGCACATACAACTGTCTGGATGTCTCCGACAGATTCAGATTATTCTCAAAGAAAGTACGGATGATCGCCAGTGTCTCTCCGTCGATGGAATCCAGTGATTCATCTCCGAAAATTTCCTGGATGAACATTTCACAGATGGAAACCGGAAGCTGGTATAGCAGTCGTCCAATACCGAGAGTGCGATATCCGAAGACATTGCGTTCGGCATAGAAAATTTTACCAATTTCAAGAGCGGTGCGGGCTTCTTTGTATGCATTGGAAAGATCTTTCAGGTCATTTGCCGTGTTGCTGTAAGCAACCCAGGCCTGTGTCATGGCTTCTGTGCCCAGCATATCTACAAGCATATGTGCAATATTTTCCAGATCGTCATATGTTTCTGCAGATGTCAGTTCACGGACGACGATAATGCCACGATTATCGATAGAAGTGATGAAATCATGCGTGCGTGCAGAAAATATATTTTTGATGGTAGCCAAGGCGTGTTCATCCTTGGACTGACGGGTTTCAACGAGAAAGACAGCTCTCCTTGCACTGGAAGAAATATGAAGTTTGCGTGCCCGGTTAAAGGCTTCTACATCTGTATAATCTTCCAAGGAGCAGTTTCTGCATAAAGGCATTTTTGTCATTTTTTTCGGCATAACTTTCCAGGATACTCTCAATCTGGCAGACAGCCAGTTTCGCCAATCGTGGAAACAGAATCTTCGCTTCCCCACACAATGAGAAGAAGCTGTTCATTTTTTTCTGTTATTTTGTAGAGACAGCAGGTGGCATTTGACAGACAAAGAGCAGTGCTGTTTCGGAATTCTTCCAGTTTGGATTCTGCTGGAAGGCGGCGGTCACAGGTGGTGACCAAAATGGAATTATCTTCCTGAAGAAGACAGAAATCGAAATGACTGATGCGTTTCCAGTCATCCATATATTTTTGTAGTGTTCTCTGTACTGACATTGAACCATCCTTTCTGAAAATAGTTTTCTGTAAAAAAAAGACCCGGGGTAAATTGCCCCGGGTCTGATATTCTGATTGAATCTTAGTTTGTGATAACCAGTTCTGTATCTTTGTCAAAGAAATGAGTTTTTTCCATATTGAAATCGAATTTAACCGGATCACCTGTTTTTGCTTTTGTGCCTGGATCAACACGAGCTGTGATCTGAGTTCCGTTTACATCGAAGTACAGGAATACTTCTGCACCAAGAAGCTCGTATACTTTAACAGTAGAAGACATGGAACCGTCAGCTCTGTCTGCAACATCTTCCGGACGGATACCCATAACAACTGTTTTTCCAACATAGCCGCCATCTTTAAGAGCTTTTGCTTTGGCAGCCGGGATAACAAGTTCGTCTTTGCCGATTACTGCAACAAGATCGGAACCTTTTTCTTTGATTTCTGCATCCAGGAAGTTCATCTGCGGGGATCCCATGAATCCAGCTACGAACAGGTTGCCTGGTTTCTGATACAGGTTCTGAGGTGTATCTACCTGCTGAACAACTCCGTCTTTCATAACAACGATTCTGGTACCAAGTGTCATAGCCTCTGTCTGGTCATGTGTTACATAGATGATTGTAGCACCCAGTCTCTGATGGATCTTGGAGATCTCGATACGCATCTGTACACGAAGTTTTGCATCCAGGTTGGAGAGCGGCTCATCCATAAGGAATACCTTAGGATTACGAACGATAGCACGTCCCATAGCAACACGCTGTCTCTGTCCACCGGAAAGAGCCTTCGGTTTACGATCAAGGAGTTTGTCAAGGTCAAGGATTCTTGCTGCTTCACGAACTGCTTTGTCGATCTCGTCCTTCGGAACTTTACGAAGTTTCAGTCCAAATGCCATGTTATCATATACTGTCATATGAGGATACAGAGCGTAGTTCTGGAATACCATTGCGATATCACGGTCCTTCGGCTCTACATCGTTCATAACTTTGTCACCGATCTTTAAGGTACCGCTGGAGATCTCTTCCAGTCCGGCTACCATACGAAGTGTAGTAGATTTACCACATCCAGATGGTCCTACAAAGATGATAAATTCTTTATCTTCGATTTCAAGGTTGAAATCTTTAACGGCTTCGAAACCGTTCGGATATGTCTTGTTGATATGCTGTAAAGATAAACTTGCCATTTCTTATTCCTCCAAAATAATTGTAGTAGTTTTTGCTTTCGTTTTGAACTGTTATCAGTATAGCGAAAACAAAAGACGCTTACCAGTGAAGATTTTTACAAAGATTTTGGTGGTTTCTTGACAGATTGACGAAAAGGGGGAAAAGCTTCGTCAATCCGTCAGATCCGGCGTTCATTTATGAACATACCTTCCAGTGGATGTGCATGGAACTGACGCTGGAACCATTCACATTTACACAGAAAAAGATAATAAATATTGAGACCGCATTCATGCAGTGTTTCATAGTTGCCCTGGCCCTTGGCGATGATGAGATCTGCTGTTTCAAGCAGTTTCCGTGCTTCCTCGCTGATATGCGGAAGCCAGGTGCCGCCGACATCATTGCCATTGCCGATGACTCTGGTAATCTCTGTAAGCCCGATCTCCTCGGCATCTTCCATTGTCGCATCGTTGATAGCAGGGAAACCGCGGACGATCACAGTGATGGCAAGCTCAGGATAGAATTCTTTCAGCAGTTTGACGACAAGCTTATCAAGTACAACTTCACCACAGTTATCTGTCAGGTAAACAAGCCTGGAGGCAGAGGCGAGTTCTTCGCGGAAGCGGCGGTATTCATTTTCGTCAAGTGGATCCTTATTTTCTTCATTAAGAAGAGAGAGGACAGTGGCAGAATCCACATTTGCAAGTGCGGCAAAATCAATATAGTTGCCGATACGTGCATAGAGAAGTGCCGTTTTCAGCGGATCGTCAGAGTTCCGGATCGTTTCCTCAAGAGATGGTTCCAGATCTAGCATGAGCTGATTGAATTCTTTCTTGATGGAAGAGTAATCTTCCATGGGCTGCTCCCAGAAATCGCTGAACATTTTTTTCAGATCAATGGAAATACTCGGGGCACAGTCGTCCTCGCCGGCATTTGCCATAAGCTCCATGACTTTTTTCATATATTCGGTTTTTCGGTCTGCGTCATCAAAATCACGGATCTTTTTTTCCTGCTTGTTGATGGCACAGCACATACAGAATGGATTCAGTTTCATGAGTTTCCTCCTTGGAACATAAAGTTTTGATACAGATATTTCCTATTATAAGGCTTCGGACAGAATAAGACAAGAAATATGGCAGAAGGCGTGTTTTTTGTTGAATATATTTAGCAATTACTTATCGAAAACCGCATGAATCGGGCAAATATCTATTTCTTTTCCTGTTGATTTTGTGTAGAATAAATAGAAGTAGAAAATCGCAGACTGGGAGATCATGCGGAACAGGGGGAATTGTGAGAAAGTGAATGAGATTGCAGATTTGCTGACAATACTTGGAAATCACTTTCCGCTGGTGGCAATTGGAAGCGTAGAAGCACTGGCGGCTGTATTTTTGCTTGCAAAAAGAGGGCGAAACAAGAATAAACAAAAAAACAGTTCCACACTTCGGGGTGGAGAGAGCGTATTTCTTAAGGAAATAAATTTCAGAGAAAATGAAGCCTGTGTTGTGATACGGCAAAGTGACAGAATGCCGGTTTATGCAACAGAAGGGACAGAGAAACTTCTTGGAGTTGGTTTACAGGAACTTCAGAATGATGTGACCTGCCTGGATCATAACCTCCAGACCGGAGAACACCGGAATGGCATCTGGGAACATTACCGAAACTGGGATGGTACACACACAGAAATTTTTGAATTTCCTATGAAAAATGATATCTGGCTTACGATGTCCATGAGCAGTGCATCTGACGGCAGATACAGTCTTCTTTCTTTTACAGACACCACGAAGCAGCATAACCAGATTGAACAGTACGAGGAACTGCTTCGCAAAGCCGAAGAAGAAAGTCAGTCCAAAACAACATTCCTGAATCGTATGTCCCATGAGATCCGGACACCGATGAATGGAATCATGGGTATGCTTACGCTGGCAGAAAGCAGTCTTGAGAGCAATGCTCCTTCGCGCACCTATCTGACCAAGGCGGAAGAACTTTCCGGGCATCTGCTGGCACTGATCAATGACATTCTGGATATGTCCAGGATCGAGGCCGGCAAGGTAGAACTTGAACACAAGAGTTTCAGCCTCAGAAATCTTGGCAGGCGGCTCTACGATATGTTCGCGAAGAATCTGGAAGCAGAGGGAATTCACTATGAGATCAAATTTGAGGATATGACCATAGATCATGTGATCGGAGATGAACTCAGAATCAGCCAGGTCATCATTAACTTCCTTTCCAATGCAATCAAGTTTACCCGCAGGGGAGAAATCACAGTTACGTTCCGCCAGATGATGCTTCAGGATGGAATGGCAGATCTTATGATCTGTGTCCATGATACAGGTATCGGAATGGAACCGGAATTTATCAACCGTATTTTCCGTCCATTTGAGCAGGAGAGTAGTGATACTGCAAGGAAATACGGTGGTTCCGGTCTTGGTATGGCGATCACCGATAATCTGGTCAGACTGATGGGCGGAGAGATCGTGGTAAGAAGCACTCCGGGAAAAGGGTCAGATTTCTCTGTATTTCTGCATCTTCCGGCAGCAGAAGAAGCTCTGGGCGATACAGGAACACAGAATTCAGAGCACAAGGCAGAACCGGAAGAAGACACCAATGCTTTTGCCGGACGCCGTATACTTGTTGCGGAGGATAATGATATCAACGCCATGATCGCAACGGAGATTCTGGAACAGATGGGTGCAGAAGTCGATCTGGCACAGAATGGTCAGGAAGCAGTTGACCGTTTTGCTGCACATCCGGAAGAGTATTATGATTTTATCCTTATGGATGTGCAGATGCCTGTCATGGATGGACGGACAGCAGCGAAACAGATTCGCCAGATGAACAGGGCGGATGCAAAGAGTGTACTGATCTTTGCACTTTCTGCAGATGCTTTTGTGGAGGACGAACGTCGTTCCATCGAGAGTGGTATGAATGGACATTATGCAAAACCGGTGGATTTCACCGCATTGCAGCATAATATAGGAGTATTCCTCAGAGAAAAAGAGAAGGGACTATCATGAACAAGAAAAAAATCGGACTTGCTGTTACAATAGTACCGGTTCTTGCAGCCGGCACCGTTGCCATAGCATCAGCTTATAAGTCAGGAACAGATTTCAAACCGTTTCAGAATGACCAGGAGATCCAGACGAATCAGGTCGTATTTGACGGTGACGAATCTGGCGTAGACCGTAAGAAGAAAGACGATAGCAAAGAAAGCAGTCTTCTCAAAGATAAACAGGACGATCAGGAAAAAGAAAGCACCGAGCTCAAAGACCAGGCGGACTATCTGTTTGAGAATGAACAGGTGAGTACAAAGGCAGTAGGACTTCTGGACGGAGAGAATACAGGAAGTGATATTCCAAAGCAGGATCAGCAGGAGGAAGAACAGCAGAAACCGGAAGAAACCTATAGCATAGTCAAAGATCCTTCCAAAGCGGATACAGAATTAAATGGTACCACGCAGAATGGAGGAAATGGAAGCAGCAGTAGTAATTCTTCAGGTACAGATAAGTCGGGAAGTTCCTCAGAAACTAAGAAGAATAACAGCAAAACAGACAACAACAGCCCTTCACCGACCAAAACTCCTGGTTCCAGTTCCGGAAACAATACAACAAAGACAACGCCGACTCCGGTGCCAACTTCAGCACCGGCACCGACTACGGCACCAGCACCAACAACTACACCTTCAAGACCATCCAGTTCAATCAAGGATCCGGAATCCACGAAATCAAATCCGACAATTGGAGGAGGTACCGGTCTGATCACATTCAAACCTTATGTAGAAGGGGTGACACCGGCATCTGATGATAAAGAAGACGGAAGTAATACAAGTATTGTAATTGAACAGTCCAGCTATAACAGCGGAAGTGTCCTTTATGAAGACCAGAAAGTGACAAAAAGGGATGTCTATAATTCACTGGATACGCTGGTATATGGCAAGGACGGCAACGGTTATCTGTGGGGAGCAGATGCACTGGATAAGTATATCCGTATTGAAGCAGTTTCGTTTGACGGCGGCCAGAGCTGGAAGACAGATTTCCCGTTAACGATTCCGGAAGGCCTCGAAGAAGGAAAGATGCTCATCCGTGTATCATACCGAATGTCAGCCAAAGATTCCAACTGGAAAAAGAAACTGGTTTCTTACATTCCAAAGGGAAACCGTATCTTTGTTCTCGCTAATCGGGTTGATGAAGAAGAACAGGTGATTCTTGAAGATGATATTCTGAATACAGAACAGCATCCGGAACTGGGAGAAATTTTCAACCTTTTCCGTTATCAGGACAATATTATATCCGGTAATCAGCTCACCAGCCTGTTTCCGGGATGGGAAGAAGACGGGGAACTGGTGCCGTGGCTTTATAAAGTCACAAAAGGTCGTCACATTCTGGAACCGGCAGACAAAATTCCATTGGATTCCAGATATACTGCCAAACTTGTCTATGAGTGGATGTCGGATAACTATGAGGTGGGCGACCAGTACATGAACCTCTGTTATCTTCAGACTCTCACAGGATTTACGGACAAGGCACAGGAAGCGTATTATATTGGAACTGATAAACGTCAGTACCGCAAGGTGAGTGTTCCGGAATACATACAGGCAGTTATTATTGATGCAGGTGCCGGGCTGAATACAGATTACCTTGAAATTCCGGATACGGTTCTGTACATTGAGGACACAGAAGGCGGACTGGATGTAGACCAGGGATATCTGGTAAGCTCCGGAAACCGTAATTATTCTGCTACAAAAGAAGGGGTTCTGACCAATAAAGATCAGACCAGCTACCTGGCAATTCCACATAAAATGGAAAAACTGACTGTGCCGGAAACCGTAACAAAGGTAAGCCTGACTGCTGACAACAATCTGAGTGAACTGTATCTTGAGGCAAGGACACTGGATCTGATGCCGGAGATCAGCTATCAGAATCTTCATGGATGCAAGACGATCATAGATGATAATCTTCTGAATGCTTTTCTTGAACAGAATTACAAGGCAGCAGAGGGAAATGATAATACAGTGGCAGCAGAAGAAAATCCTGAAATTACTTATACGGTACAGAATGAGGGAATTGTAAGTAATGAGAGAAAACTCCGCAAGATCCTTAATACAGGAAGAACGTCTTATGTTCTGCCAAACAGTGTAAAAGTCATTCAGAATGGAGCATTTGAGGGTGTGGAAGGGACTTCGACCCTTATTATGCCAGGAAACGGCAGTACAGTGGAGCTGGAGGCAGAATGTCTGTCCGACAGTCGGATAGAGATAATCCGCTGTTACTCTCAGGAACAGTATGATTCTGTGCAGGAACAGCTTCAGAAAGCCGGCGCGTCACCGGAAATTTCTGTAGAACTGCTTGGAACTTCTACAGAAGGCTATATCTACAGCAGCACGATCCGGAATGATAAAGAAGAGACAGTTCTGATCGAGGCACCAAAGGATATTACATATTTTGACGGTACAGTGACTGCTGCGGACGGAACGGTACTGACAATTAATGCGATTGATGATAATGCATTTGAAAACTGTACAGAGCTTATCTGGGCGATCCTTCCGGAAAGTGTCGACAATATCGGATATCAGGCATTTAAAGGATGTACATCACTTCAGGGCGCGCTGATCAATAACAAGGATACAATTACGATTGGGAATATGGCATTTGAAAACTGTGATTCGCTCAGATTTCTTGCATCCAATGCAATGACGGGTTATCTGGAAGATGACTCAGTACCGGAACTTCATGATTCTGCCGGGAACAGCATGGTATATGTACCGACGAATGCTGATGGATATTCTGCAAGATGCGTAAACTTTACGGAAGATTCCGGTGTTTATGGATACGATATCGTGGATATTGGCGGCGAAGGCAGAATGCTGTATGGCCTGAATGAATACGGAAGTCCGTGGCTTGCTATTCGAAGCGGACTCACGATGGCAGATCAGGTAGAACTGCCATGGACGACACAGGAGATTTTTTCCTATGCCATGGAAAAGACATGTTCCGAGAGTGGAAGTTTTACACTGAACTGGGAGGAACTTTGGGGACTCTGGGCATTTGACCCGGGGGCATTTGCGAATTCACAGCTTGGAGGAGATGTTATTCTCCAGGATAATCCGTTTGTCAGTTCTGACGTATTTGCCGGCTGTAAGAACATTACATCAGCAGTGGTACCGGGATACAGTATTCAGTTTGCGGAAGGCATTTTTGCAGGATGCAGTTCTCTTACCTCTGTGACATTAGGAGAGTTTGGATTAAACAGTTATCTGTATGCGAATGTTTTTGATGGATGTTCTTCTCTGACAGATATCACATTTACCGGAGGAGAACCGGAACTTTCCATTTATGGAACACAGCCGTTCCAGTTTAACAGTTACTGGACCAGAGAGGAAGAAGTGGAACACATTAAGCTTCATGTGATGGCGGGCAATGAGGCTGCTTTTGCCAAAAAGTGGCGTTATCTGTTCTGCGGATATTATGAGCTGGGCAGCGACACCGCTTATCTTCGTATGTGGTCCGACCTTCAGTGGGAATTTATTGACTGGGATACATGGGAGTTCCTGCCGGATGAACAGATTGACAGTATTCTGGAGCAGAGACTTCTCGAATCCGAGAATAATATCCGTACCATGCTCGGAGCAGAACAGGTGACAGAGCCAACAGATTTTTACCCGTATCGTTACAATTCCGGTGATTATGAGGTGACACTGATCGGTGCGCCGTCCTATATACAGAATCTGGACATTGCAGCCGAAAAAGAGAAAATGGAACTTCCACTGGCAACTTCCGTAAATTACATTGCGTCAGGAGCGTTTTCAAAATGCAGCAACCTGAGTTCTGTAACGATTCCGTCTACTGTCATCGGAATCAGCGAAAATACTTTCTCTGGTGTGAATTCAGAGAAACTGGTTCTTAATTTCCAGAGTGAGACACCGCTTAAGCTTCAGAGAAGTTCAGATGATACAGAATACAGTTTTGGTGTGGATGACAGTAAGCTTGAAATCCATGTACCGGAAGGCTGTGAGGCAAACTATATTGAGGAATGGCGTTATGCGCTGGCTGGTTATGCGGATCTGGATGCGGTAAAACAGGCTGTCATAAATGATCTGACAGGCGAGGATGGAACAGCTCCGACAGATGAAGAAATCGACAAAGAAATATCCAGGCGTCTCCTTCCGGCAGAAAACAGGATTCGCGTGATGATGGGACTTGATCCGAAAGAAGAGAAGAAAGAGACTGATACTTTGGGTGAAGAACTGTCCGGTAATGAAATCCCGAACGTTGAGGAAGAAGCAGAAGAAACACAGGAAACAGAGGAAACAGACGACAGTATATCCTTCGAAATTCCAGCAGAAGATGAGATTGTATCAGATCCGGAGCAGGATAATTCAGAAGATGACGGACCAGAAGACATAGAAGATACAGAAGATACATCAGAAGATGAAGAACCAGAAGCAGAGACTGACGTAGAAGGATCTGTGGAAAATGAGGAGGAAATACAGGAATGATCGTTGAACAATCCAGAGAAATCATAGAAGAAGTAAACAAAGCGTTCATTGGCAAGAATAATATCATCGAAAAAGTGCTGATGACGATCTACGCGGGTGGACATGTCCTTCTGGAAGACTGTCCCGGTGTAGGCAAAACAACCCTGGCCCTGGCGTTTGCCAAGGTTCTGGGACTGAGTAATAAGCGTATTCAGTTTACCACAGATACGCTGCCGTCAGATATCACAGGCTTTAATATGTACAACAGAGAAAAGAATCAGTTTGAATACAGAGAAGGAGCTGCAAACTGCCAGCTTCTTCTTGCTGATGAGATTAACCGAACTTCTCCAAAGACTCAGGCGGCACTTCTTGAGGTTATGGAAGAGCATACGATCAGCCTTGATGGTGTGACGCATGAACTTCCGGTTCCATTTGTATGTATTGCGACGGAGAACCCGCTTGGTTTTGCCGGAACACAGCCGCTTCCGGAATCACAGCTTGACCGCTTTATGGTGTGCCTTTCCATTGGATATCCGACACTCGAGAACCAGATGAAGATCATCAACGCGCAGCGCTACAGTAATCCGCTTCTGGATCTCAGGACTGTGACAAGTGCACAGAATATCCTGGAAGTCCAGAATTATCTTACTTCTGTCCGTATGACAGACAGCGTGCTGAAATATGCAATTCTTCTCTGCGAAGAGACGAGAGAACATCCGCTGGTAGAACTGGGTATCTCACCGCGAGGTGTTTCTGCTCTGGTGAAGATGGCAAAGGCAAGTGCTGTCCTGAACGAAAGAAATTATGTGATCCCGGAGGATGTGCAGAATGTATTTGCAGATGTCTGTGCCCACAGACTGGTCATGCGTCCACAGGCACAGGTGGAGGGAGTCACAGCAAGGGCGCTTCTGGAAGATATCCTTACCAAAGTCAGACCTGCATCAGCAGAAGAAAGGTAAGCAGATATGTGGAAAAATCGGTTAGGTTATATCCTTGCTTTTTCAGGATGTATGATACTGCTGTTTGCTTACAGCAGACCTTTTATGCTTTATTCGGTCGTTCTGCTTATGACGCTTGCTGTGGCAATGTATCTGTTCCTTCGAAGGGATATCCGGAGTATCGAGACAGTGTTGACAATTGCGCCGGCAGTTAAGGAAGGACAGGAAGTTTTTCTGTCTGTGGATATCAGTTCTGAACATTTTTTTCATGCGGCGGGTTATGTAATGGCAGAACTGGAGATCAGGAATGAAATGTTTGATACAGTAGAACACAGGAAGTTTCTGATGAGTCTCAGTGGCCGCAGAAATCATTTTGAGATTCCGGCAGAAACAGATTTCTGTGGAGAAACCTGTATAGAATGTCAGAATATCTGGATTTTTGACCTGTTCAAACTGTTCAGGGCCGGAGGGAAAAAGCCCAGGGCAATTCGGACAGTCGTTTATCCGGAAACGATGGATATCCGTGTGGAACTGGACAAAAACATGGCGGGTGCACCGCAGGAGGAAGGAATGATCCAGAACCGCAAGGGAAATGATCTGAGCGAGATCTTTGATATCCGTGAATATGTGCCAGGAGATGATATACGCTCGATCCACTGGAAACTTTCCAGTAAGACCGACACACTGATTCTTAAGGAAGCCAGCGATCCTTCTCACTACAATGTTGTAATCCTTCCGGATTTTGGACGTAAACAGCTTGGAGAGACAGTTTCAGCCAGGGAAGTGAATGCGGCAGTCGGGATTGGAGTGGCAGTCGGACAGCAGTTTATCATGAAAGGAGTTCCTTTCTGTATTGCTTTTCCAGGTCCAAATGGTCTACATCTGACGGAGATCAGGAATAAAAGTGACTATCAGAAGATGCTGACACAGTGGCTTGCCTGCCGGATCCAGGATAACGGTGGAGACGGATTGAAATATTTTGCGACAGGACATATGGAGAAATATTTTACAAGGCTTTTGATCCTTTCCGCAGGGAAATATGATCAGAATTTAAGTCTTCTGGATGGAAAGATCAGTATTACCGTCCTGAATGCGGTTCAGGACAGCACTACTGTGAATGCCAGCAAAAATGGAACCTGTCAGATTGTGGAGATTCCGGCAGACAATAAAAAAGATACGTATCGTATCATATGTTAAGGATCAGAAGAGAGAATGAGAAATAAAAAAGAACAGATTCCTGTTCAGAGACTTTATATGGACCGGAATCAAAACAGATACAAAAATATCATATGGATCACATTTCTGGCACTTCTTCTGACGGGCGGAATCTTTCTTGTCATAAGAGAAAGCTGGAAGGGACAGTTATCCGCGCTGCCTGTATGTATCCTGACGGCAGGCGCAGGGATTTTGTGCTGTGTTCTGGCTGAGATCATGAGAGAGAGAATGCGGTTTGCCACGGCAATTGCAGGACTGCCATGGATCGTGCTTCTGGTCTTTACAGGAGTTTTTCGTGGAGGCTGGACAGGCGCACAGGCATGGATCAATATGCTGATCAGCCAGTGGAATACTGCGAATGCGGGCGGTCTGGCATTATTTTCTGTGCAGGCGTCCATGCATGATGCATTTGTTTTTACATTGATCCTTGTCCTGGCAGTAGCTGAGATCTCCTGGTTTCTGGCAGATGGGAGACATCTTTTGCTGGCAAATATTTTCTGCATTCTGTGGGTTATCCTGCAGCTTTTGTGCGGGGTACTGAATCCTGCAGCCTGTGGATTTTTGTTTGCGGCTCTTTGTGGAATGTGTGTGTCCGATGATGAGATGATTTTTACAAGAAACAGGGCGGGCTGGACAATTGGAGTCCTGATCGTTTTCTGCATATTCGGAAGAGTCGTATCAGAGGAGGAAATTCTGGCAGTCAGTCAGTTTCGTGAATCTGTACAGGAAGAGATACACAAGATCCGATATGGAGAGGATACACTGCCGGAAGGAAATCTGTATCTGGCATCCGAACTTAAGGCGGATGCCAGGGAGATGCTTAAGTTAAAGACAGAGCAGCAGAAAACACTGTATCTTCGAGGTTTCGTCGGATCTGTTTATGAAGATGGAGTCTGGGAAGAACCGGCAGATGCTGTCTATGGCGGTGAGAATGCTGGAATGCTGGGCTGGCTTGAGGAAAATTCATTTGATCCGCTTTGCCAGATTTCAGATTACTATGCTCATAGTGATGAGGAAAAAATCCAGACAAAAATGAGATCCAGATCCGGGTGACCGGAGCTTCACGTTACTATGTATATACACCGGCAGCTGTGGAAGATATCAAAAAAGGAAAACTGACTGAGGATAAAGACATCAGATTTTGTAACAAAGGTTTTTTTGCTGCACGGAATTATACGATAGAAGAAACTTCCGGAACAAGACCGGCAGAACTAATGGTGACAGAGCCCTGGGTGAGTACACCGGAATCAGTAGAACAGAAGCAGTACAGTGAGACGGAAGCTGTTTACCGTGCCTTTGTTTATGATACTTACCGTGATGTGGATCCCGAAACACGCGATCTGGTCCAGCAGATGTTCTGGGATGATTACGAGTCAGACAGTGATGGGATTTACAGTTCCATCTGCCGCATCAGAGATGTCTTAAAAGAAAACGTTGAGTATACGGAGAATATAGAGGAAGTTCCGGATGGAGAAGACCTTGTGAGATATTTCCTTACAGGATCGCAGAGAGGAAATGCAATGCTGTATGCTTCCGCAGCTGTAGATGCACTGAGAGTCCATGGAATCCCTGCAAGATATGTGGAAGGATACTATATTTCGGAATCAGATCTCAAGAACAGCCAGAGTGAGGAGATCATCCTTACCGGGGAAAATACGCATGCGTGGGCAGAAGCATATTTTGATGGAATCGGATGGCTTCCGCTGGATGTGACACCGGGATACTATTATGATGCAGTTACTCTTCAGAAGATGGTAAGTACGCCGGATGTCGCACAGAAGAATGCTGTGCTTAAAGATAATTCTTTTGGCTCACAGGAGGTAACCGGTCTGGATGGAGCAGGCGGCAAAAGTGCCCGTGAGAGACTTACCAGGGCCGCACGTGATGTTGGTGCGATCTGCCTTGGGATCGTGGCAGTACTGCTTATCCTTTTTGTAGCGGTGATCATAGTGTGCGAAGTGATAAGAAATGTCTGCCTGTGGACTGACAGAAAAGCAGACAGGGGAGCTTCACCGAGAGAAAAAATACTGAGAACAGAGAAAAAGATCTACAGTTATCTGGCACTTGTGGGTATCAGGGCACGGCTGGGATGGAATACAGAGGAAACAGACAGGCTTATTGCAGACTTTTTTGAAGAGATCGAATCGGGAGAGTATACCCGTGTCTGCAATCTGATCGAAAAAGTGATCTATGGTGAGATCGAACTGGAACCTCATGAAGAACGAACCGTGACCAGTTTCCTGAATAAACTTCTGACCAGTCAGAAATTCATGGACAGGAGAGCCTGGCTGAGACGAAGATACACCTATGTATGGATGAACAGGAAGTAGAACAGGGAAGAGAATATTATTATTTTGCAATAAAATATTGTACCGAGAACATTTTTTTGCTTTGTGCATACTCTAACAGCAGAAGTTTCAAAAGGAGTATCTGCATGAAAAATAAAAAATGGATCTCACTGGCAGCAGCAGTGGTTCTGGCGGTGACGGCACTGCCGATGGGAGTATTTGCTGCGAAGAAAGATGGAGAAGAGGAGAAGCTTACGAAGGTTACACTGAATGAAGTAGCGCATTCGATTTTCTATGCGCCGCAGTATGTGGCAATCGAAGAGGGATATTTTGCAGAGGAAGGTCTGGATCTGACACTGGTGACGGGCTTTGGTGCAGATAAAGTTCTGACTGCTCTGATCTCCGGTGAGGCAGATATCGGATTTATGGGAGCAGAAGCATCCATTTATGCATACCAGGAAGGTGCGACTGACCCGGCAGTGAACTTTGCGCAGCTTACTCAGCGCGCCGGAAACTTCCTTGTGGCAAGGGAAGAAATGCCTGACTTCAAATGGGAAGATCTGAAAGGAAAGAAAGTTCTCGGCGGTCGCAAGGGCGGCATGCCGGAAATGGTCTTTGAATACATTCTCCGTAAAAACGGACTGGATCCGCAGAAAGACCTGACCATCAACCAGAGCATTGATTTCGGTTCCACGGCGGCGGCTTTTACAGGTGATGCTTCAGCAGATTTTACCGTAGAATTTGAGCCGTCTGCGACTGCACTGGAAAAAGAAGGCGCAGGATATGTTGTTGCTTCGCTCGGAGTAGATTCCGGCTATGTTCCATACACTTCCTACAGTGCAAAGACCAGTTACATGCAAAAAAATCCAGAAGTCATCCAGAAATTCACAAATGCTCTCCAGAAAGGCATGGAATATGTCCAGACTCACACCCCGGAAGAAATCGCGAAAGTCATTGCACCACAGTTTGCAGAAACTGACCTCGACACAGTTAAGACTATCGTAAAACGTTACTATGATCAGGATACCTGGAAATCCAATCTTATCTTCGAAAAAGAGAGTTTTGAACTCCTGGAAGATATCCTCGAAGATGCCAGTGAACTGAATGAACGAGTAGCATATGAAGATCTCGTAACAACAGAATACGCCGAGAAGGCGGCAGAAAAATAAACAGTTAAGCTCTGCGCATCATCTTGTAGTAAACCGGAATCAGCAGGGAGCAGGCTCCGATCCATGCGAGAGGACTGGCGATGCAGACAGAAGTGTATCCGATCATGCCGGAGAGACCAACGGTAGCGGCGATACGCATGACCAGTTCGATCATACAGGCAGCAAAAGGAGCCTGCCCATTCTGCATACTCTGGATGGAAGTCCGGTAAACAGCAAGAAGCCCTAGGATAAAATAAAACGGTGCAACAACAGTCAGATACATATCGGAATAATGATAAATTTCCTTCGTAGGATTGGACAGGAACATCTGCACGATCGGATGACGCAGGAGCAGAATGCCGACGCACATAATAAGATTGAGCGTTTCTGTCTGGATCAGACAAGCCCGCACACCCTGACGTATACGGTCACTTTTGCCCGCACCGAAATTCTGGGCAACATAGTTGGAAATAGCAGTCATCATGGCATTATTCACAAGAACTGAAACCTGATCTGCCTTGGAAGCAGCCGTATATCCGGCGACTGCAGCAGTACCGGAAAGTTTTTCAGCCCGACGATCAGACTGAACAGGGCAGAGAGAAACTGTGAAAGGATCGTAGCCCATGCAGCTCCCGCAACACCCATATGGAACGGTACAATAAACAGGATATCCAGAAAAATATTCAAAACAGAAGAAAACACCAGGAAATAAAGTGGAGTTTTGCTGTCACCAAGTGCACGGAGCATGTTTGAGATCATATTGTAAAAAACAGTAGCGCCCGTTCCGAGAAGGACCACGAACATATAATCATAAGCTTCTCCGGAGATGTCATCCGGGATCTGCATCCATCTGAGAATCTGGTGAGCCAGCAGATCAGAGTCAGCACCAAGAGTCTTGCCGACGATCACAGAGTCAGCGAGTGTATAAAAAAGCTGGAACAGATTTCCGAGAATGACCGGAACAGCAAATTTTAACAGAACGGATTTCCGACGGTGAGATCCATTTCGTTTGATTTTGGTCTGGACATAAGAAAACCTCCTTATAGTAGTTTGCGTGCTTTTTATTGCACGCCTCATTATCGAGTGATACCAGTATATCTGTCGGACAAAGATGCAGATACCGTTCTGAAACGTCTGCAGGAAAAGAAACAAAAGGGTGAACTGTTTACAGAAGAAGATTTTGCACAGCTTGCAATTGCTCCACTAATGAACAACAGTAACAAAGAACGAAAAGATGTTATTTTGGAGTCATTAAAGCTGAGTAAGACAGAAAAAAATATCACAGCAGAAAAAACAATGGCAATGCTTTACACACTGGCAGATAAATTTCTGAAAGGAAAAGATTTGGAAGAAGTAAAGGAGGCGGTTGCGATGACGAGAATTGGTCAGATGATCTTTGATGATGGTGTTGTACGTGGAAGGGAAGAAGGTAAAAAAGCTGCGACAGAACGTATGTCAATGCTTACAGCGAAGTTGCTGGAAGAAAATCGGTTGGATGATTTGAAGAAAATAACTCAGGATGAAGAATTCAGAGAACAACTGATGTAAGAATTTGACATCCCCTGAAGTGGAGTGCATTTAGAAGTGAATTAGTTTGAACGGAAGCACAATTTGCTGGTAGCTGGCGAATTGTGCTTCTTTCTTTTGGGGATAGATGTTCATTTGCTGTCATGCATATTTTCTGTACTTTTGTGGGAAAGTCTGGGTGGCTGGTAATGATATACAGCCTCGTACGATTCCAGTTCATCCTCATTCATCGGTCCTGAGGGGATCAGCCCGGTGCAGTCCTGGGTTGATGCAGCATTTGAGAGAAAATCACAGGAATCAATAATTTCCTGATTAGATGTTGCAGATTTGTGTGAAATATTTTTTTTCATAAGTAACCTCCTCGTGCTAATAGTTATTAGTATAAGCAGAAAAACAAAAAATATTTTATAAAATATGAAAAATATCTGAAAGAAAACACAAATTCGTAATCAGGTATGATAAAATATAAGTATAAATTCAAGGAGGGACAGAGAATATGAAACAGATTACAATGAAAAAGAAAGTGAAACAGCTGTGCTGCATTTTGCTGGCAGTAATTCTCTGCATGGGGATGACAGTTCCCGCTATGGCTGCATCATCCAGATATTATAATGCAGCGGTATCAAGCTACAAGAAGTATGTGAAAGGCAAACGTGGCAGTTACAAAATCGTAGACATTGATGGAAATGGAATTCCGGAACTGCTTATGCATAACAGTTCTGCAGGAATCAACGAAATCCGTACTTACAATCCGAAAACAAGAAAAAATGTACGTGCAGCATCTGTAGGATATGGCAAGGGCTACAATTTTCCGATCAAATACTCCAGAACCTGCCACACTGTAATGCTCTGCAATGCCAACACAGGTGGAACTGAGTACTGTATTTACAGAGTCAGAGGAACCAAGGCAACAAGAATCGTAAAGGCAGAACGCTTTAACGGCAGATTCCAGAAAGGATATAAGGTTAATGGCAAGAGAGTAAGTGGTTCTACCTACAGCAGAAGTGTCAAAAAATACATGCAAAAAGCCGGAGTAGTATGGTCCAGCGGAATGTGATACGGCGCGAAAATGAAAAGAAAAAAATAGTGAATTGAATTAGTTTAAGAGAAAGCCCAATTTGCTCAGATGGCAAATTGGCTTTATAAGATTTATTTAAAAATAACTATCGCTGTTTCACTCCGTCCTGTTTTATTGTTTACAGCATTCAGAAGCAGCATGGAATTCTTCTTTGTTACTTTAAATGTTTTATTGTTTTTTAACATTTGTGACTGAAATTTACCAGCTTTGTCCAGATAATCGGCAGTAACAGTCCAGCCGCTTTTTCCCTTAAAGGAAAGTTTTGTGTTTTTCTTTGCGTATTTCGCATAAGAAAGAGTGTATACACTGGATTTCTGGAACCTGGATGTGATGTTACTGCTTTTTTTGCTATTACATAAATAAATCTGCGATTATTGGCACCCGCAGATTTTGTGCCTGTTTTAGAGGAAACAGTAACTACGGATTTGTTGCTGGTTGTGATATTGGTTACTTTCGAATATTTACTGGTACTTCCAATAATATTGATATTGGCTGATACACTGCTTCCTAATGGACTGGTATAAGTTCGGGCATTGCCTGAATACAAAGTAATGATTCTGTTGGGCTGTGTAATTGTCTTAGCCTGTACCGGAACAGAAACAGACATTATAACAAGCATGGCTGCTATCATCAATGCCGACAGTTTTTTTATAAATCTTTTCATTTTCGGTTCCTCCATTTGCTGACCCAAATTTTTCTTTAAATTTTTACAAACTTTCCCTCTGCTTCCGTATCTTCGTCGGTGTATCTCCGAACTGTTCCAGAAACATCCTTCGAAACAATTTATAATTCGTAAATCCGTGCCGTTCCAGGATCACATGAACAGGATCTTTGGTTGTGATCAGATCTTTGTAGATGAAGGAGAGCCGGTATTCATTCTGATATTCCAGAAAGGTAACTCCCATTTTTTTCTTAAAGAAGCGGCAGAAATACCCTGTCTGGAGGCAGGCGATGTCTGCGATTTCGTCCAGAGAGATCGGTTCTTTGTAATGTTCTGCGATATAATTCAGAACAGGATCAAGCCGGTCCATTTCTTTCTGGCGCTGATTGATATTCTGATGAAAAACTTTCACGCTGAAATTATGATACAGCTGAAACAGAAGCTCAAAGATCAGACTGTTAAAGCGCAGAAGGTAGCCGTCCGGGCGGATATCATTGATGACCTGGAGCTGTTCCAGAGTGGTTTTTAACATCATAAGTTTCGTCTTTTTGACAGGATCTTCTGTCCGATAGTCCCACAGAAAAATAAGCTGTCCGAGATCAGGAATATATTTTGCCATAAAATCCAACGGTATCTGCAGAAGGATCGCAGTATTTGGCGCAGTACACTTGGTGGAGTGCAGAACGTTTCCATTGACCAGGATACAGTCGCCTTCATGGATCGTGAAACTTTCAGATTCCACAGTAACATCCAGAGAACCCTCCTGCATATAAATGATCTCTATGGCACGATGCCAGTGTGTCGGGATATAACTTCCGGGATCCACGGAGGTACGGAACTGTACATTGGTCTCACCGGAAAAGTCTATGATCTCATATGAGATTTCTTTATTTTTCATAAATACCCATTCCCCTTACTTTTTTTAGTAGCGGCCATTTTGTTATTGTTTTATCAAAATTAAATAAAAAAAGAGAATATCGACTTATATATTAGCTCTTTTTATACCTAATATGTTCCATCATGATATGCTATTATAATACCATAAGAAACAGCCATGGCAAAGCAATAAACAAAGAAAAAATGAGAAGAAACAAGAAGAACACGGAGCAATGAGAGGGAGGAAACCAATGAATCAAAAGAGCAAATTGACCTTTGGAAAGATTTTTGAACGTTTTGCATACGGCTGTGGAGATTTCGGCTGTAACATCATCTATACTGCAATGTCAGCATTCCTGCTGTTTTACTACACAGACTACGCAGGAGTCAGCGCAATGGCAGTTGGAACCATCATGATGATCTCAAGAGTTTTTGACGGAATCAGTGATATTATCATGGGAGTCATCGTTGACCGTACCCATTCAAGATTCGGAAAAGCAAGACCGTGGATTTTGCGTATGTGCATCCCGTTTGCAATATCAGGAGTCCTGATGTTTTCCGTTCCGGCTTCCTGGTCATCCACACCGAAACTGGTATACGTCTTTATCACCTATAACCTGGTATCCACAGTCATCTACACCGCGATTAATGTCCCATATTCCGCACTGAACGCACTGATGACACAGGATCCATATGAAAGATCTGTATTAAGTATTTTCAGAAACCTTCTTGCAACAGCAGGAACACTTACCATCAATACCTTTACACTGCCATTGGTAGAATACTTCGGAAATAACGCAAGCGCATGGACAAAAACTTTCGTTGTATTTGGCTTCGTTTCCATCGCAGCTTTCCTCTGCACCTTCTTCGGCACAAAAGAGCGTGTAAGAGCAAATGAGACAGGCGAGCAGAAAGTAGAAGAAAACGTTCCGTTTGTAACAGGGATCAAGGCACTTTTCCAGAACAAATACTGGATCATGATGACTGGTATGCTGGCACTTTTCTTCCTGATGTACTCTGTAAATGGCGGCGCAACTGTATACTATGCAAAAGACATCCTCGGAGACAAAAATCTGGTAAGCACCATCAATGGTATCTTCAATATCGTACAGATCCTTGGCATGTTCTTCATCGCCATGCTGGTCAAAAAATTTGGTAAAAGAAATGTATTTTCACTGGGACTTATCCTGGACATCATCGGAATGCTCGTACTGAACTTCTCAGGCGGCTCCATGCCGATCATCGTAGTATCCAGTGTGATCCGTGGAATTGGAAATGCCTGCGGCGGTGCAACTATGTGGGCAATGGTATCTGACACGATCGACTATGGCGAATGGAAAACAGGATACCGTACAGAAGGACTTGTAAACAGCGCCTGCAGCTTCGGTTACAAGATCGGTAACGGTATTGGTTCCGCACTTCTCGGTGTGATCCTGGAAGTTGGCGGATATGTAGGAAATGCAGCAGCACAGACTGCTTCCGCCCTGACATCTATCAAGATCTGCTTTGTATGGATCCCGATCGCAGTCTATGTATGCGGACTTATCATCATGAAATTTTATCATCTGGACAAAGAATTTGACGGCATTCTGGCCGATCTGAAAGCACGTAAATAATTTTGCACATGACCATTGGAAAGTAACGGAGGTTTGGACAATATGAAGATCAAAGGAGTCAATCTTGGAAACTGGCTGGTTCTGGAGAAATGGATGAATCCGGCATTATTTGAAGGCACAACAGCGGAAGATGAGTATTATCTTCCGCGCCAGCTCTCGCCGGAAGTATATGAAGCAAGAATCAAGATCCATCGTTCCGAATACATCACAGAGCGTGATTTTGTAACGATCAAAAGAATGGGACTTGAGTCCGTGAGAATCCCGGTACCGTATTTTATCTTTGGCGACAGAGAACCATTTATCGGATGCATCGAAGAACTGGATAAAGCTTTTAACTGGGCAGAAAAATATGGTCTGACGATCCTGATCGATCTTCATACCGTTCCAATGAGCCAGAATGGTTTTGATAACGGTGGAATCAGCGGAGTCTGCAAATGGGCACAGGATCCGGATGAGGTTGAGTTTGCACTCAGCGTACTGGAACGCCTCGCGCAGCGCTATGGAACAAGGAAAGGTCTTCTGGGAATCCAGCCGCTTAACGAGCCGATCACAGAAAATATGTGGAAAACTATGGATATCGAACATCGTTATCCACCGGCAGACCCGGTTCTTGCACAGGGTTCTGCACCGATCACGATGGATTTTCTCCGGAAATATTATCTTGATGCCTATGACCGCATCAGTAAATATATGCCGAAAGACAAATATGTGGTCATTCACGACGGTTTCGAACTGATGGCGTGGAAAGATTTCATGCAGAAAGAAAAATATTCCAATGTTATTCTGGATACACACCAGTATCTGATGGTCGCAGAAGCAAACGGCTGTGAGCAGACCGTAGAAGCCTATGTAAAATATGTAAAAGAAGAGTTAGAGCCAAAGATCGAAGAGATGGAAAAATATTTCCCGGTGATCTGCGGAGAGTGGTGTCTGTTTAATTCTCTTGCCTGTGGCTGTGACACAAAAGGCGGACAGAGCGTTCTGAACGGTGTGGAAGGCAGTGCTGAGGAGACCGTCAGCGCCGAGCAGAAGAAAAAAATCTACAATGCCGTGGCAAAAGCCCAGCTTGACGCATGGAACAAAGGCAGCGGCTATTACTACTGGAGCTATAAACTTCTGACAGACACCGTCAATACCCCGGGCTGGATTGGCTGGGACAGCTGGGATCTGGGACGCAGTGTTGAATTTTGGCTGGATCACAATGGAATAATATAAAATCTGATATATCCTAATATCTTAAGAGGAGGAAAATGCAATGATACAGAATCCAATACTTCCGGGATTTAACCCGGATCCGTGCATCTGTCGCAAAGGCGATGATTATTATATGGCAGTTTCTACTTTCGAATGGTTTCCGGGAATCCCGGTATATCATTCCAGAGATCTCAAAAACTGGGAATTATATACACATGTATTAACCGATGATGAGGAAGTAAACCTCAAGAAACTTCCAAGTGCCAAAGGTGTCTGGGCACCATGCCTGACTTATTGTGAGGAAGAAGAGATGTTTTATGTAGTTTATGGGGTGATGAACTCCATGAACGCGAGATATTTTGATGTGGACAACTTCCTGATCTGCTCCAAAGACATCAAAGGACCGTGGAGTAAACCGGTATACCTTCATTCAGCAGGATTTGACGCTTCTTTATTCCATGACACAGATGGTAAGAAATATGTTGTTTCACTGGAATGGGAGACAAGGGAAGGATATGAAAAGCCAGGCTACATCTGCATGGTGGAGTATTCTCCGGAAAAGAAGGAGATCGTAGGATATCCGAAGATCATATGGAAAGGCGGCACAGACAGAGGCTGCATGGAAGCTCCGCATCTGACAAAGCGTGGAGACTATTATTACATCATGTGTGCTGAGGGTGGCACAGGATACAATCACTGTGTGACCATGGGACGTTCCAAAAACGTCTGGGGACCATATGAAAAAGATCCGAAGAACCCGATTGTGACAAGTGTACCGGGAGAATCTTATGAAAGACAGGATCCGGATCATCTGAAACCGAAGTACTATAATCCGGACTCTATTCTTCAGAAATCCGGTCATGGAAGTTATGTGGAACTTCCTACAGGAGAAGTCTATCTGGTTCATCTCTGTTCCAGACCGTTCGTTCCGGAACTGCGCTGCACACTTGGAAGAGAGACTGCGATCCAGAAAATGATGTGGACAGAGGATAACTGGCTCCGCATGGCAGACGGCAGCAACCTTGCCAAACTTGAAGTACCGGAAAGTTCCCTCCCGGAATATCCGATAGAAAAAACACCGGACTTTGATGATTTCGACGGTGATGAACTTGGAAACTTCTATTATTCACCGCGTATCATGCCGCAGAGATTTGCTGATATAAATGCAAGAAAAGGATATGTCCGTATCCGTGGACAGGAATCCCGTACTTCCCTGAACAAAGTCAGCATTCTTGCAAGAAAACTGACCAGTGTTTACGCAAGGATCACTACAAAGATGGAATTTGTGCCGGAAGTACATCAGCACAGTGCGGGTCTGATCCTGTATTATGATAACATGAACTACATCAACCTCCGCAAATATTACAGTGAAACTCTCGGACAGAGCGCATTGTCCATCATCCATCTGGAAAATGGCGTCAAGACAGAATTTTTGAACACCAGGATCCCGGTAGAGGACAAACCGATCTACCTTCGCCTCTACATCGAAGGAAGAAAATCCTGGTTCGAGTGGAGCTACGACGGAGAAAATTATGAGAAGATCGGACGCATCTTCGATACCACCAGATTCTCCGATGAATACTGCAAATACGGTGAGTTCACCGGTACCATGGTAGGCCTCACCTGCGCCGACCGCATCCTCCACAGGAAATGTGCCGACTTCGATTTCTTCGAATACAAAGCCGACGAAAGCCGGATGGTGGAGTAAATTAGTCAGAATATCTAAAAAATTTAATATAAACCATCAATTCTGAACATTGACGGTTACCCCTTGTATGTGACAAAATAGGTATTACTAATAATAGGATTGCCGGGCGTTAAAATGCGCCTGGTTTTTCCGCGTTAAAAAGGAATATCAGGGAGGAAAGAAATGGCACAGAAAAGAAAATGCGGCGTACTGCTTCCAGTGAGCAGTCTGCCTTCAAAGTACGGTATTGGATGCTTTGACAAAAAAGCGTATGAATTTGTAGATGCACTCAAGGAAGCAGGACAGAGTTACTGGCAGATCCTGCCGCTGGGACCGACCAGCTATGGTGATTCACCGTACCAGTCTTTCTCTACATTTGCAGGAAACCCATACTTCATCAGTATTGAGGCACTGATCGAAGAAGGAGTCCTGACAAAGAAAGAGTGTGACAAAGTAGACTTTGGAACAGATACGACCAGCGTAGATTATGCGAAATTATACGAAGGACGTATGCAGCTTCTCCGCAAGGCATATGAGAGAAGTAATATTTATATGGATCCGGAGTTCCGCAGATTTCAGGAAGAAGAAGCATGGTGGCTCAAGGACTATGCACTTTTTATGGCAGTGAAGAAACGCTTCGGCGGTATTCCGTGGAGCGAGTGGGCTGAGGATATCCGCCTTCGCTGGCAGAACGCCCTGGATTACTACAGAGAAGAAATGTATTTCGAAATCGAATTCCAGGAATATATGCAGTTCAAATTCCGCCAGCAGTGGATGGCACTCAAATCTTATGCAAACGAAAAGGGAATCCAGATCATCGGTGACATCCCGATCTACGTTGCAATGGACAGCGCAGATACCTGGGCAAATCCGTGGCTCTTTAAACTGGATGAGAAAAATTGCCCGACACAGGTAGCAGGATGCCCGCCAGATGGATTTTCTGCTACAGGACAGCTCTGGGGAAACCCTCTGTACAACTGGGAAGTGCACCGTAACTCTGGATATGAGTGGTGGATCAAACGAATCTCCAACTGCTTCCGCCTGTATGACGTTGTAAGGATCGACCATTTCCGCGGATTTGATGAATATTACGCAATTCCATACGGAGATAAGACAGCAGAGAACGGCTGGTGGGAAAAAGGTCCTGGAATCGATCTGTTCCGTGCAATCTCAGCAAGATTGGGAGACAGAGAGATCATCGCAGAGGATCTTGGCTACATGACTGATAGCGTTAAACAGCTTGTAGAAGAGAGCGGCTATCCCAACATGAAAGTTATCGAATTCGCTTTTGACGAGCGCGATACCGGAAATGCCAGCGACTACCTGCCGCACAACTATCCGAGAAACTGTGTTGTCTATACAGGAACCCATGACAACGAAACACTTCTTTCCTGGCTGGACGACATCACACCGGGCGAGAGAAGACAGGTCCGTGAGTATCTGAACAACTTCAAAGACTCCGGCAAAGAACTGTGTGACGACCTGATCTGCCTCGTAATGCAGAGCGTTGCCAATCTGTGCATCATTCCAATGCAGGATTACCTTGGTCTTGACAACTCCGCACGAATGAACCAGCCGTCCACCCTCGGCAAGAACTGGAAGTGGAGACTAAAAGAAGGTCAGTTCTCAAAAGAACTTCAGAAAGAAATGCTGGAACTGGCAACACGTTATGGAAGAAGATAAGAAGAATAATATCAAAGGATATATGCTCGCAATCCTCGGAGGGGTCAGCTGGGGAATATCCGGTGTATGCAGCCAGTATCTGTTTACGCAATATGATCTCAGTGCTGACTGGCTTACCGCGATCCGAATGCTGCTTTCGGGGATCCTTCTTCTCGTACTTGCTTTCCGAAAGGAACATACACGGATTTTTAAGATCTGGACAAAAGGGAAAGATACGTTCTGGCTGATCGCGTTTGCACTTGCCGGACTTCTTCTGTGTCAGTATACATTTCTGGCAGCGATCAAACATTCTAATTCTGCTACAGCTACGGTCCTTCAGAGTCTGAACGTTGTTTTGATGGCGATCGTGATGGCGGTCTGGAATAAGAAAATGATGAGCAGAATACAGATAGCGGCAATTGTCTTGGCGTTTTCCGGTACCTATCTGATCGCAACGAAGGGAAGTCTGACAAGCATGGATCTTCCCGACAAACCTTGACCTTCCAGCGTGGATCATCATCGCAGTCATCGTTATTATCGGCACAGCAGTTGGATTTTCCGTATTTCTCGAGAGCGTAAAATATATCGGCCCCGTAAAATCAACACTACTTGGCTGCCTGGAACCTGCATCCGCAACCCTTCTCTCAGCCTTGCTGCTGGGAACGAAATTTACCGCGATCGAACTGATCGGTTTTGTATTTGTTGTAGGCACGGTATTTCTTTCCGTGTCAACAAAGGAATAGAAGTCTAAAATATTGCACCGGTTGTTTACTTGAGAAAAAGCATGTGTTATAATTTTTTACACGAAAAGATAAAAAATTATCGGGAGTGTAGAATGAAGAAAGAACTAGAGAAATATTTTGTGATAGCAGATACTGTTCAGGAGATGAATGGAGATATCTGTGAGGTTATCCTTCATGAGCTGACAAAATCTGGAAGTTATGTGGCATATGTTGCAAATGGAACAGTTACCGGACAGAAAACAGGAGAGAAGTCAGATTACTTCGTGAAGCAGGTGCTTGAGAACAAAGACTTTAAAGACGATCATCTTTCGAATTATTTTTTCAGGACAACAGATGAAAAGGCAGTCAAGTCATCATCAGCACTGCTCCGAGATCAGGATGGAGATGTGATCGGGATGCTTTGTATCAACATGGATATCACCATGCTTCAGAATGTAAATACTATGTTGATGAACTATCTGAAAACAGACCTGGAGGCAGGAAGAAATCCGGGAACAGGAGAACATGACGTCCCGCAGGACGTCATGGCAGTCATTGACAAACTCATTATGTCGGTGATTGGATCCACAGATACCAGAGTGTTAAGCCGCTCAAAATGCGTTGGGCTGGTGCGCCTTATGGATGAGAAAGGAATCTTCCTTGTCAAAGGAGCAATGGACAAAGTAGCAGAACTGATGGGAGTCTCCCGAGTGACGATCTACAGTTATCTTGACGAAGCAAGAGGAAAAAAAGGATAATTTTTATAGCATATATTAAGATAAGGGCTGCAGTTACGCTGGTGGTAACTGCAGCCCTTAAAATTGCATTGCATATCGAGGAGGTGCCAGTGGCACGTCTGCTGATTTTATGCCTCAGGCGTATAATACACAGCTGAGAACGGCGGCAGGGTCAGGATGATCCTGTCGTTTTTGAGTGTGATGGCGGTATTTAAGTTTTTCTGGGTGCCGCCGTAGATCTCAAGATTGCTGTTCAGTAGTTCTTTAAGGCTGGTGACTCCCGGGAGTTTCAGTTCGTACATCTGCTCGTGGTCGGAGAAGTTGAACAGGGAGATGATCTTTTCTTTCTTGCTGTTTCGCTCAAAGACGTAGATGCAGTTTGCCTCCTGGTGGCAGTCGATCCACTGGAAGCCGTCTGCCTCGTAATCCTTCTCCCAGAGAGCAGAGTGCTCAAGGTAAAGCTGGTTCAGGTCTTTCATGAAACGTGCAAATCCCTTATGGATCGGATAGTCGAGGAGCATCCAGTCCTGTTCACGCTTTTCATCCCATTCACGGAGCTGGCCGATCTCATTTCCCATGAAGTTCAGTTTCTTGCCAGGATGTGCATACATATACATGTACAGTGCGCGTGCCTGCGGGAATTTGTTGTCATAGTCGCCGCTCATTTTCTGCATGATCGTTGCCTTGCCGTGGACAACCTCATCGTGTGACAGCGGAAGCAGGAAACGTGCATCGTAGTAATACATCATGGAGAAAGTCAGTTTGTGATAATTGTCTGTACGATATTCCGGACCAGTACGGAAATAGTCCAGGGTATCGTTCATCCAGCCCATGTCCCATTTATAGTCAAATCCAAGACCGCCCTGGGAAACCGGATCGGTAACTTTCGGGAAGGAAGTGGAATCTTCGGCTGCGAGGATCGCAGATGGGTGGAGATTCTTGAGTCCCTGGTTCATGTACTGAAGGAACTCTACCGCATTCAGGTTTACCCCACGAGCCGGGTCGCCCTGCCAGTAGATCGCACGGCTGATCGCATCCATACGGATACCGTCCATGTGGAATTCACTCATCCAGTAATTGGCACAGGACTGCAGGAAACTTCTTGTTTCGCCGCGGGAATGCATAAAGTTGCAGCTTCCCCATTCGCTGACACCGACAGCAGAGTTCGGATACTCATAAAGCGCAGTTCCGTCATAATTTGCCAGACCGTAAGCATCCACAGCGAAATGAACCGGAACAAAGTCCATCAGCACGCCGATGCCGTGTTTGTGGCAGGCATCCACGAAAGCCTTTAACTGGTCAGCAGTTCCGTATCTGGAAGTCGGACTGAAAAATCCTGTTGCCTGATATCCCCAGGATTCGTCACATGGATACTCATTCAGCGGCATGATCTCAAGACAGTTGTATCCGTTCTCAGTAAGATACGGGATCAGGATATCGATCATTTCCTCATAAGTATACCAGTCGTCGGTCTTGTCGGACGGCTTGCGGAAAGAACCGAAATGGATCTCATAGATGTTGAGCGGTTTTTTGCGGCAGTCGCTGCGGTTCTGCATCCATTTGGAGTCTTTGAATTTATATTTGGACATGTCACGGACGATGGAAGCACTGTTCGGACGAAGCTCCATGCCGAATCCATACGGGTCGCAGTGATCGACCGGATTGTCGTTGCGGTCATAGATACGGTATTTGTACATCTGTCCCGGCTTTGCCTCCGGGATATAGCATTCCCAGAAGTTGCCGTCATAAACTTTGTTCATCTCTGATTCCTGCCAGTCGTTGAATTCTCCGATCACAGCGATGCGGGAAGCAGATGGTGCGAAAGTGCGGAAAGTAACTCCTGTTTTTTCTGTATGTGCACCGAGGTACTGATAAGCGTCAAAAATTTTTCCTGTGTAAAATCCGTAAAAATCCATGCAGATTCTCCTTTGCATATAATAATTATGATTCGATAGTAATGGACAATAGTTGTTTTTTTTAACTATACTATAAGAAGACAAGGAAGGGTTGTCCACCGACAATAAAAAAAGAAAGACGGATAAGCAACTTTTGAAAAAAACCGTCGGAAAAGGAAAAACATATGGATATCAGAATCGAAAAAACAGAGCGCGCGATCAAGAATGCTTTTCTGGAATTACGCTCCCGCAAACCACTTGGAAAGATCACTGTAAAGGAGCTGTGCAGTCTGGCTGCGATCAACAAGTCAACTTTTTACAGTCATTATGAAGATATTTATGCACTGTCAGACAAAATGGAATCAGAAACAATTGTCTCTGTGCTCAAGAATATTTCCAGTCAGCAGGAGGAGCCGTTCAAGAATCCGGATGTGTTTACCAGAAACCTCTACATGGCACTGATCTCAAATAATACCCTGATCAACCTTCTGTTTTCCGGAACAGAAAAAGCCCGTCTCGGTGACTGCCTGGAAACAGAGCTGAAACGTCTGATCTGTGAAAAATATCCGGATTATAAGGAGGACCCGCAGAGAGACATCATGCTTTCTTTCTGCATCCAGGGCTGTTTCCATGCATATCTGAACAATCAGGAAAAAGATGTCGCAACACTGGTCTCTGTCAGTGAGAGTATTGTACGTAAACTGGCGCCGATGTATCTGGAAAACAACACAGAAGAAAACTGAAATACAATCTGAAAGAAGAGAAAACATGAAAAAACTGGTAATAGGAATCCTGGCGCATGTAGATGCCGGGAAGACGACTTTGTCCGAAAGACTCCTGTATCTGTGTGGCGTGATCCGTCAGATCGGGCGCGTGGATCATGGAGATACCTTTCTGGATAATTATGAACTGGAAAAAGAGCGCGGAATCACGATCTTTTCCAAGCAGGCGATCCTTAAGACCGAGGATGTGGAAGTAACACTTTTGGACACTCCGGGGCATGTCGATTTTTCGGCTGAGATGGAGAGGACACTGCAGGTGCTGGACTATGCGATTCTTGTGATCAACGGCATGGACGGCGTGCAGAGCCATACGATGACGCTGTGGAGGCTCCTGGAAAGATATCAGATCCCGACATTTCTGTTCGTCAACAAGATGGATCAGAACGGAACGGATCATGATGCCCTTCTTGCTGATCTTAAGGCACATCTGCATGAAAACTGCGTGGATTTTGGAAAAATCCAGGAAAACGATGAAGAAAACACCCTAACTCCGGACCAGATGGAAAACATCGCGGTTTGTGACGAAACTCTTCTCGAAAAATATCTTGAGACAGGCAGCATCGAGGAAGAAGAGATTGCAGAACTGATCACACAGAGAAAGATTTTCCCGTGCTATTTTGGCTCCGCACTCAAAGAGGACGGTGTGGAGGATTTCTGGAATGGCGTGCAGAAATATACCAGAGAACCTAAACGACCGACAGAATTCGGTGCAAAGGTCTTCAAGATCGCAAGGGATGAACAGGGAAACCGTCTGACTTATATGAAGATCACAGGCGGCTCTCTCAAAGCCAAAACCATGCTATCATCCAGAGCGAAAGGACAGGCTTTGCCGGGTGTAAGACAGCAGCAGGAGGACTGGGAAGAAAAAGCAGACCAGCTCCGTCTCTACTCTGGCGCAAAATATACAACGATCACAGAGGCAGAAGCAGGAACGATCTGTGCCGTGACAGGTTTGACCAGAACTTATCCGGGTGAGGGACTTGGCATAGAAAGCGAATCCGAGCTTCCTGTTCTGGAACCGGTCCTGAATTATCAGATCCAGCTTCCGGACGACTGCGACCCGCACCAGATGCTGCAGAAATTACGACAGCTTGAGGAGGAAGAACCGGAACTTCACATTCTGTGGGACAGCCAGCTTGGCGAGATCCATGCACAGCTGATGGGAGAGGTGCAGATCGAGATCCTCAAGAAACTGATCTGGGACCGTTTTCATGTAGCAGTGGAATTCGGTGCAGGAAGCATTGTCTACAAAGAAAACGTTGCAGAACCGGTGGAAGGAGTGGGACATTTTGAGCCGCTTCGTCATTATGCGGAAGTCCATCTTCTGATCGAGCCGGGAGAGCCGGGAAGCGGCTGCCAGTTTTTTACCGCATGCAGTGAAGATGTGCTTGCAAGGAACTGGCAGCGTCTGATCCTTACACATCTGGAGGAGAAGGAACACATCGGCGTGCTGACTGGTTCTCCGCTTACGGATGTGCAGATCACCCTCCTGACAGGGCGCGCCCATGCGAAGCATACGGAGGGCGGCGATTTCCGCCAGGCAACTTACCGTGCTGTCCGCCAGGGACTTCGCAAAGCAAAAAATATCCTTCTGGAACCATACTATGAATTCCGCCTTGAAGTGCCTGCCGAGATGATCGGAAGAGCACTGGCAGATGTCCAGAAGATGCAGGGGAGCTTCGAATCACCGGATACAGACGGAACAACCGCAGTCCTAAAAGGAACAGCAGCCGTTTCCCAGATGCGCGATTACCAGAAAGAGGTCGTTGCATACACACACGGAACAGGAAAACTTTTCTGCACACTCAAGGGCTATGCACCGTGCAAAAACCAGGAAGAGATCGTACAGAATGTTGCCTACGATCCGGAAAGCGATCTGGAAAATCCGACAGGTTCCGTTTTCTGTGCGCATGGCGCAGGTTTTGTCGTACCATGGGATCAGGTCGAGGATTACATGCATCTGAACAGCGGAGTGGAACTTAACGGCCTGGACAGCGAAACCTGGTATGATGATGTGGATTATGCGGAAAATCCGGGTACAGCGGTGGATAATCCAAACATTTCCAGAAACACAAGTGGAAAAAACGGCAAATTTTCCTACAGCGGAAGTTATGATGAGGAGGAAGAGCTGCAGGCAATTTTTGAGAGGACATTTGGTCCGGTCAAACGCGACCGTGCCGCTTTCCAGAAAAAGACGGTTCATTCGTCAGCACCGACCGTCCGCTATCGACAGGGAAAACCACGCAAGGAAGAATATCTTCTTGTCGATGGATACAACATTATTTTTTCCTGGGAAGAACTGAATGAGCTGGCGAAAGAAAACATCCACGCAGCCTGCGATAAGCTGATGGATATTTTGAGCAATTATCAGGGCTACCGTAAATGCACGCTGATCCTTGTATTTGATGCTTACAAGGTGGAAGGACATATGGAAGAAGTCCTCACCTATCATAATATTTATGTAGTATACACCAAGGAAGCCGAGACAGCAGATCAGTATATCGAGAAGACGGTCCACCGGATCGGCAGACAGTATCAGGTAACCGTAGCGACTTCTGATGGCCTGGAGCAGGTCATCATCATGGGACAGGGTGCGCACAGGATTTCCGCACAGGGACTCAAAAAAGAGATCGAAGATACAGAAAAAAATGCACGTGCAGAGTGGCACCAGCAGCGCCAGAGCAGCAAGACCTATCTTTTTGACCATATGTCAGAAGAATTGCAGGCGCAGATGGAAAAAATTCGTTTAGGCAAGGCAGGCGAAGAATAAAAAATGATATATTTATATAGAAGAAACAAAACAGGAATCTGCATTGACCGCGTATATGGACACGACGGGATCGTGGAACTGCCGGAAACTCTGGAAGGACTTCCTGTGACAGAACTGGGAGCATATATTTTTTCTGACCATATAGACCGGGGCGACCTGGAAAAGTGCAGGATGAGTGGGAAATTCTGTACAGAGGACGGACTGGAAGTGCAGGATGAAGAAGGAATGCCGGAGATGTCCGGAAATGCGGTGCAGGAACTGATCCTTCCGTCAAAACTCAGAAAAGTAGGAAGATATGCTTTTTACAATTGTTTTCACTTGAAAAAGTTAAGTTTCGGCGGTGATCTGCGGGATGTCGGTGTCGGTGCAATGACCGGCTGCCACAAGATCGAGCGGGTCACTGTAAAAACAGACGAGAACGGTGATTCCTGCCTGAGAGATATCCTGACAGAACTGCCGGAGACTCTGAGAGTCGATATGGACAAAAATGGTGAACAGGGGCGTTTCTGGTTTCCGGAATTTTTTGAGGAAGGCGTAGAAAACACACCGGCGCGAATCATCGAAAATCATGTGCACGGAAGCGGGATCCGTTACCGAAACAGCTTCCTTCACAAGAAACTCAACATACTGGAATACGACAAGCTTTTTCCCTATGCGGAAGCGTGGGAGGAGGAGTCAATCGTTCTGAAACTGGTACTGGACCGTATCCTCTACCCGATGGATCTGACAGAGACAGCGGAAGAAAAATACATCCAGTATCTCAGAGAACACGGAGAGCGTGCGGTCAGTATCCTTGGCGAAGAAAAAGAATACGCAGCAATGCGGACGATCCTCACAAAGATCACTCCGGACAGGGCAGAGACAGAAAAAATGCTCGAGCGTGCACAGAGATCAGGAGATTCCAGATGGGTCAGTATCCTCATGGACACGCTCGCAGGCCATGGAAGGAAGAAGAGAAAGGCATTTGAACTGTGAACAGAGAAGAAAAAAACAAATTTGGAAATTTTGTTCATGAGCAGCGCAAAAAAGAAGAAGAGGTACTGGAGATCTGCCAGGATATTTTTGCAAATTCCAGAAATGAACTGGCAGTTTCCATGCGTTATTTCCAGAGCACTCTCAGTGCATTAAAGATAGTGCCGTCAGGCGAGACACAGGTGCTGGGCACGGACGGGAAACTTCTCTATGTGTCCCCACAGTGGCTGCTTCCGATGTTTATGCAGAACAAAGTAGTGATCAACAGGCTGTATCTCCACGAACTTCTGCACTGTCTTTTCTGCCATCTGTGGAGCAGAAAGGAACGGGAGTGGAGAATCTGGGATCTGGCAGCAGATATCGCGGTGGAAAATATTCTGGATGAACTTTATCAGAAGGCAGTTTACATCCGCCCGAACAGTTTCCGAAGAGAAAAATATCAGCAGTGGAAAACAGAACACAAAGTTCTGACTGCGGAGATCCTGTATTATGATCTCCTGAAATGCGAGGAAGAAGAAATCGCCCGGCTGGAACAGGAATTCCGCAAGGACGACCACCATTTCTGGTACACGCCGAACAGTCGAAGCGGGATGGCAGACCGCCAGAAGAAATGGGAAGAGATGCGGCGCAAGATGCAGACGGAGATGGAGCTTTTTTCAAAGGAAGCAGCAGGGGATTCGCCGGGACTTGTGGAGCATCTGCAGGCAGAAAACAGAAAACGGTATGATTACCGGGAGTTCCTTCGGAAGTTTTCTGTCCTGAAAGAAGAGATGCAGGTGGATATGGATTCTTTTGACCCGATCTACTATCATTTTGGGATGGAAACTTACGGGAATATGCCGCTGATCGAGCCGCTGGAAACAAAAGAGATGAAAAAAATCGAGGATTTTGTCATCGTGATCGACACTTCCATGTCCTGTAATGGAAGCCTGATCCGCAGGTTTCTGGAGGAAACGTACAGTGTACTTGCAGAGTCGGAGAGTTTTTTCCGAAAGATCCAGGTGCACATCATTCAGTGTGACGAAAAGATCCAGGACGATCAGATGATCCATAACCAGAAAGAGATGGAAGCGTATCTTGAGGATTTTAATGTCAGAGGGTTCGGCGGAACGGATTTCCGTCCGGCATTTACGTATGTGGAGCATTTGATCAAAATGGGAGCATTTCAGAGACTTCGGGGACTTCTGTATTTCACCGACGGATATGGGACTTTTCCGGCAAAGATGCCGCCTTATGATACCGCGTTTGTTTTTATGAAGGATGATTACAGGGATGTGGATGTGCCGCCGTGGGCGATCAAACTCATTCTGGATACACAGGCACTAGAGAGGAAAGAAGATTATTATGAATATTAAACAGGCAAAACAGGAAGTTGTGGATACGGTCGAAGCGTATCTTATGAAAGACGAGTATGGAGAATATGTGATCCCGAGCGTTCATCAGAGGCCGGTGCTTCTCCTTGGTGCACCGGGAATCGGAAAGACGCAGATCATGGAGCAGGCGGCGCGTGAATGCGGCGTGGCACTGGTGGCGTACACGATCACACACCACACCAGACAGAGTGCGATCGGACTTCCGTTTATTTCGAAGAAGGAATACGGCGGCAGGGAATACTCGGCGACAGAATATACGATGAGCGAGATCGTTGCAAGTATTTATAACCGTATGAGTGAGACGGGTCTCAGCGAGGGAATCCTTTTTATTGATGAGATCAACTGTGTTTCTGAGACACTGGCTCCGGCGATGCTGCAGTTTCTCCAGTGCAAGAGTTTCGGAAACCATGAGATCCCGAAGGGATGGGTGATCGTGGCAGCAGGAAACCCGCCGGAATACAACAAATCTGTCCGCGAGTTCGACGTTGTCACCCTGGATCGTGTCAAAAAGATCCTCGTAGAGCCGGATTACCAGACCTGGCGGGAATACGCATACAAAGAAAACATGCACCCGGCGATCCTTTCCTATCTGGAACTTCGCAACAACTGTTTCTACCAGATGGAGACGACGATCGACGGCAAACAGTTTGCAACTCCGCGAGGCTGGGAAGATCTTTCCAGAATGATGGAAGTCTACGAGCGTCTTGGAAAAAACATCACAGTGGATCTTGTGGGGCAGTATATCCAGCATGAGCGTATCTCACAGGAATTTGCAGAATATTACGAACTGTATCAAAAATACCAACAGGATTACCAGATCACAGAGATCCTTCAGGGCAAAAATTCCGAAGCGATGGTAAAGAAAGTTTCCCACGCATCCTTTGATGAAAGAGTGAGTGTCGTGAACCTTTTGTTCTCCGGTACACGACAGGCGGTACGAAAAGTCATGCTTCAGGAAGAAGTACTGGAAAAAGTGTTCGAGGTGCTGAAAGCCCTGAAAGAAAACCTGTCATCCGGAAATCTCGCGCAGAGACTGGAAGACTACATCTTTGATCTCAAAAACACCCGCGAGAAGAAGCAGAAAGAAGGACTTCTGGAACGAAGAGAAGACCTCTGCATTCGCCAGGCAGTCACACTTCTGGAAGATTACGCGAAACTTTTGAAACAGCACAGCGAGGTTCAGGGAGAAGAAGCGTTTGATCTTGTCCGGGAGGCATTTGGGGAAGAAAGAGCTTCCTGGGAAGACGAATGGGATCAGGCAGGAAATACACTGGAATATGCGTTTGATTTCATGGAGGCGGCTTTCTATAACAGTCAGGAAATGGTTATGTTTGTATCAGGGATCAATACAGATTTCTACTGTGTACGTTTCCTGGAAACTTATGAATGTGAGAGATATGTGCGTTACAACAGAGATCTGCTGTTCGAGGATGTGAGCCAGCAGATCCGAAGGAGAATTGAAGAACTTTAAGAGGAGCGTTATTAAATGAAGAAACAAAGGAAAATCTACACCTTTTTACTTTCGCTGCTTCTGGCGTTTTCGCTTCTGCTTCCGGGCAGTATCGTTCCGGTGGAAGCAGCAGGCGGCGACATGGCGGTGCACTTTATTGATGTAGGGCAGGGACTGGCGATCCTCGTGCAGTCGGGCGGAGAAAATCTTCTCTATGATGGTGGAAACCGTTCTCATGCAGATGAGGTGGTCCAGTATCTTAAGAATCAGGAAGTAGAGACGATCGATTACATGATCTCCTCTCACTATGATGAGGATCATCTGGGAGGACTTGTCAAATGCCTTGATAATTTTGAGGTGGATCATGTTCTGGGTTCCGACTATGTGCACACATCGGACCTTTTTAATACGTTTATGAATACGGCGACAGCGAATGCGATCACTGTCGAATATCCGGCTGTCGGTGATACTTATGAACTTGGGACCGGCAGTTTCACGGTCATGGCACCTTCCGGAATCTCCAAGAACAGCAATGACAACTCTGTTGTGATCCGTCTTGTCAATGGCGACAACAGCTTTATGTTCATGGGAGATGCGGAGGAGACAAGTGAGCAGGATATGATCAGTACAGGAATGAACCTGGACTGTGATGTGCTCTGTCTCGGTCATCATGGTTCTGCATCTTCTACTTCATGGGATCTTCTGGAAGCATCGACTCCATCCTGGGCAGTGGTAAGCTGCGGCAAAGGTAATTCCTACGGTCATCCGACTGCGGAGACAATGGGAAAACTTTCCGACATGGATATCCCGGTATTTCGTACCGATGACCAGGGAACCGTGATCGCAGTTTCTGATGGAAGTACGATCAGCTGGAACCAGGAACCGTGCAACGATTACAGTTCCGGAGATGAGAGTACTGGCAGCAGTTCAGGTTCTTCTGATGCAAGTACAGGTTCAGGTGAGCGTTATTCTGGCTGGTCAGACAGCTCACAGATTTCGGATAACAGCACCGAGACTGCAGACACGACTGACACCCAGGGAGCCATGGTCTGGATCTCTGCAACAGGAAGCAAATATCACAGCATTCCAAACTGCGGAAATATGAACCCGGACAATGCAAGACAGGAAAGTGAATCACAGGCACTCAGTGAAGGTTATGAAGCCTGCAAAAAATGCTGGTAAAAACGAGAATCAGATTTCCTGATAAAAATCCCGTACATAGTGCATAAACTGGCGCACATGCGGTTTCAGGATCCGGTTTTTGCTGTAAACAATATAAAAACTTCTTTTATGAACAGATTCTTCTAACGGAAACAGAAGGATCTGTTTTGTTTTTTCCAGATCTACGGCAGAACGGGCAGAGAGGATTGAGATGCCAAGTCCGTTGACGATAGATTTCTTGATGCTTTCCAGATCGTTCATTCGGGCGATCACATTGAGGTCAGAAGGCGTGATGCCGATCTTTTCCAGAAAAAGATCCATCTCTTTCTTGGTGCCGGAGCCTTTTTCACGGATGATGATCGGATCTTCCAGAAACTGTTTGAAATCGACAGGATCTTCCTTGAATTTCAGGTAGTGTTCTGTGACAGGCGTGGCGATCACGAGGGTATCCTGACAGAAGGGAATAAAGACACAGCTCTCATCTCCGGTATTCTGCCCGACAAGTGCAAGATCGACAGTTCCGTCCAGAACGCGGTGGATCGCTCCCTCACTGTCTGTCTGAATGGAATGAAAATAAATATCCGGGTGCGTGCCTCCAAAACCTGCGAGCAGTTCCGGCAACAGATAAGAGGAAGGAATCGTGGAGGCTGCAAGGTCGATCATGTGCTTCTGCGTCCCTGTGAAGTTGTCGAGAAGGTTGTTGCGGATCTCAAGCATCCGGACTGCACTGTCGTAGAGCTGGTAGCCTCTGGTGGTGACGGTGGTCTTTTTTGTCGTGCGGATGATGAGTTTGGAGTGAAGCTCTTCTTCGAGGGAGCGGATGTGTGCGCTGATGGTTGGCTGTGTCAGATAAAGTCGTCTGGCAGCTTCGGAGAAACTGCCGTAATCGACGACGGCGACAAAGGCTTCTAACTGTTTGAATTCCATAAATCAAAAATCTCCTGAAAAGTGAATCTTCTAAATAATACGATAATGATACGCTTATTGTGAAATCCCTGTGATCTCTGCAAGTGCATGAAGGGCAGTGGCCACTTCTTCCGGGGTATTTTCCGGACCAAAGGAGAAGCGGAGCGTACCGGCAGGATATGTGCCGAGGGTTTTGTGCGCACTTGGGGCACAGTGGAGACCGACGCGGGACATGATCCCGTAAGTATCGTCCAGTTCAAAGGCGGCACGAGCCATATCCACTTCAAGTGTCTGGATCGAGACGACGGCACAGCGGTTCTGGGTGTCTTTGTGTCCGATCACGCGAAGGCTGGCCTCAGCCGGGTCGAGGGTGAGGATTCCGTCAATGAATTGTTTCGTCAGCGTGAGTTCATGCTGGAAAGCCAGATCCATTGAACTGTTCTCCAGATCATCAAGCGCGGCGTGAAGACCGAGGATCCCGGGGATGTTCGGCGTTCCCGGCTCGAAGCGGTCCGGGAGGAAATCAGGGACTTCTTCAGTATGGGAAATACTTCCGGTGCCGCCACTTAAGAGGGGTTCGATCTGAGAAGCAAGCTCGCTGCGGATCAGGAAACCGCCGATCCCCTGTGGTCCACGGAGTCCTTTGTGCCCGGTGAAAGCGAGCGCATCAAGCTTTAATTCTTCCATATCGATCGGAAGTGTACCGGCAGTCTGTGCACTGTCCAGGACAAAAAGCAGCCCATGTTTCTGGCAGAAGGTGCTGATCTCCTTAAGCGGCATGATGGTTCCGCATACATTGGAAGCGTGGAGACAGACGAGAAGTCTGGTATTTGGTTTCACGAGCGCATCTGCTTCTGAGAGAATCAGATTTCCTTCATGATCGCACGGAATCCTGTCAAAAGTCACTCCCTGTCTCTGAAGCTGCACAAGCGGGCGCATTACTGCATTGTGCTCCATCGAAGTGACCAGCACATGGTCGCCTGGTTTCAGGATCCCCTTGAGGAGAATATTAAGGCTCATAGTGATGTTCTGGGTGAAAATCACATTTTTGCCCCTGCCGGATGTGAAATGGAAAAGCCGGCGAAGCTGTTCTCTTGTCTCAAAGATCTGTTCTTCTACGGAATAGGCAGCCTGATACCCGCCGCGTCCGACATTGACCGCACAGCCGGAGAGATACTGATAAACAGCATCAGCCACAGAAGGAGCCTTCGGAAAAGAAGTGCTTGCCTGATCCAGATATATTTTTTTCATAAAATTACCTCACGTACTTTTATTAGATCATAATTCTGATTATATCATAATTTATAAATATTATCTATAAGTAGCTATAAAATACGACTATATTTAATTGGTGAAAAATGCTCAACAATGGTATGATAATACAAAGAAAATATGCTGATACAAAAATCTTTCAGCATTGAGGGAAAGGGAGGTTATTCACTAATGAAAAAAGAAAAAACAACAATTGTTGTAGCTGGCGTGCTCATCGGTGTGATCGCAGCCATGCTGGTATTCTTTGGAAATCCGGCAAATATGGGATTCTGTATTGCCTGCTTCCTCCGTGATACCACAGGTGCGCTCGGACTTCATTCCGCAGCAGCCGTACAGTACATCCGTCCGGAGATCATCGGACTTGTGCTGGGTGCATGTATCGTGTCACTGATCACCAAAGAGTTCCGTCCAAGAGGAGGCTCTGCACCGGTGACAAGATTTGTTCGGGTGCTTTTGTTATGATCGGATGCCTGATGTTCCTTGGCTGTCCGTTCCGTATGATCCTGCGTCTGGCAGGCGGTGACGGAAATGCCATCTTCGGTCTGGTTGGTTTCGTGGCAGGTATCCTGACAGGAACATTCTTCCTCAAGAAAGGCTACACTCTGAAACGTTCCTACAAGATGCCGAACTTGAAGGTGGTATTTTCCCGGTAGTTCAGATCGTAATGCTGCTCCTTCTTGTGGCAGCACCGGCATTTATCTACTTTACAGAGCCGGACGGCGGCCCTGGAGCAAAGCATGCGGCAATTCTGATCTCACTGGCAGCAGGTGTGATCGTTGGTATCCTTGCACAGAGAACCCGTCTCTGCATGGTCGGCGGAATCCGTGATGCAGTTCTGTTTGGCGAGTTCAAGCTTCTGTTTGGTTTTGTTGCGATCCTTGTCAGTGCACTGATCGTAAATGTGATTCTTGGATATTTCCATCCGGGATTTGCCGGTCAGCCGATCGCACATACAGATGGACTCTGGAATGCACTTGGTATGTATCTTGCCGGTTTTGGCTGTATCCTTCTCGGTGGCTGCCCGATGCGCCAGCTCATTCTCTCCGGTGAGGGAAATACAGACTCTGTTGTGACCGTTCTCGGCCTGATGGCAGGAGCTGCTTTTGCCCACAACTTCGGTCTGGCATCTTCAGCAGATGGCCCGACAGCAAACGGCAAGATCGCAGTTGTGATCGGTATCATTGTTGTAGCAGTGATCGGCGTGGTCAATTCCAGGCGAAAAGAAGCCTGAAAGGAGATAAAATATGAAAAGAGTAGATGCAAGAGGACTGTCCTGCCCGGAACCAGTCATCCAGACAAAAAATGCCATGGCGTCCAGAGCAGCTCAGTATGAAGTTCTGGTAGACAATGTGGTGGCAAAAGAAAATGTCTCTCGTTTTGCAATCCATCAGGGCTATCAGGTCGAGGTGGAAGAACAGGGCGATGATTTCCTGCTCAGGATAAAGAAATGATGAAATATATAGCGACGTTTTATTCTCATTATGGTGCGATCCAGTACCGGAAGAACTGTGAGAAGATGGACCTGGAGGCGGTTGTCATGCCGGTTCCCAGAGACTTGAGTTCTTCCTGCGGAACCTGTGTGCGCTTCGAGGCGGAAGGGGAATTCCCGGAGCGAAACGAAGAAGTGGAACAGATCGTCCGGATCGAAGATTCAGGATATGTGCGTATCTATCATGCAGATGAAGAATAAAAAATATTAAGAGGAGCTTTCGGGCTTCTCTTTTTTTGACGTGAGATTGTACGAAAATGTAAATTCGTGTATACTAGGGATAAAATAAAAAGCCACATCAGCTTTAAAGATGCGGCACAGAATCAGGAGTGAGAACAATGAGAGAAAAACTGACCAAGAGAGACGTAGAAAAGATAGAAGAAGAGATCGAGCACCGTAAGCTTGTCATCCGAAAGGAAGCCATCGAGGCGGTCAAGGAAGCGCGTGCGCAAGGCGACCTGAGTGAGAACTTTGAATACTACGCTGCAAAGAAACACAAGAACCAGAACGAGAGCAGGATCCGTTACCTGGAGAGAATGCTCAAGACAGCAGAAGTCGTAGAGGATACTTCCAGGTCAGATGAAGTAGGCATGGACGATATCGTAGAAGTCGAATTCGAGGAAGATGGCGAAGTGGAGAAATACAAACTCGTCACTTCGATCCGTGGAAATTCGATGGAAAACCGTGTCAGCATCGAATCCCCGATCGGCAAAGCACTCAAGGGACACCGCGTCGGCGACAGAGTCAAAGTACAGGTGAACGAAAACGTAAGCTACTATCTGCGCATCCGCTCTATCGATAAGACAGGGGACGAAGGAGAAGACATCCGCAGCTTCTGACGGAAAAAAGTCCGCCAAAAAGCGTTTTTTTTCTGTGAAATTCGATTTTACAAAGATTTAACATAAAACTGGTGAGAACTTTACACGATGTCAATATGATGAAACCATATTAAATCTGAGCAAAGGAGAACATTATGGATTTTTCAGCATATTAACATTGTTGGGCGGTCTTGCCATGTTTTTGTATGGAATGCAGGTTATGGGCGATGGTCTGGCAAAAGTATCAGGAGGTAAACTGGAGCAGGATCCTGGAAAACTTAACTTCAAG
>ENA-OQDT01000140-OQDT01000140.1-human-gut-metagenome-genome-assembly--contig:-NODE-140-length-43861-cov-6.914872_pt1 | contig 43861 bp, 42 predicted proteins | sample MGYA00242786_ERZ504617 | MGnify/ENA primary metagenome ERZ504617 (study PRJEB26092, sample SAMD00036337) | human gut metagenome | host: Homo sapiens | study: EMG produced TPA metagenomics assembly of...
TATCGATATTACAAGAAACTCATCATCAACGGCGACGAAGCGACCTATTATCCAGTCGTTTTCAAAGGTGGCGACCAGAACATCAAACGTACCATTCTCGTCCGTCGGGGATATGCCGAGCAGGCTCCGGTCTCGTGGAACACATCCACGCACAAAGGAGGTCTGATCGTACTTATCAAAACCACTTCGGCGGTTGGGGTGGCATTGCCTATTCATGGGATATCTATGACCTTTCCGAGACTACTGCCGGATGTTCGCCGGGGGCGCAGCTGTGCGGCAACTACTGCATGTTCGCCGTCTTCCTGCGTGGCGGCGGCGATACGGGTGCCGTGTACCACCTCTACTCCGACCAGCCGATAGAGAGCAGCAGTTATAGTCCTTCGCCGATTCCGGCAGCTCCGCAAATCGCTTACGGCAACGACCTTATCTTCCAGAGCGGTTCCACACAAGCCTATGCCCCCGCGCCGCGCACCCTCACGGCTGCCGTCGAGGAGGAGATCCGCCGCCATCGGTTCATTGCTCTGGCGCAAAGCACGGACAGCACGCTTGCGGCGCACCCGCTGACCTATATCGGCTCGACAGGGATTTACACGGGCACCCTTACCGCGGCGCAGGTCAACGCCGTGGCGATCGATGCCGGCAGTATCAAGACGGGAACACTTTCGGCAGACCGTATCGCCGCGGGCAGCATCAGCGCCTCGAAACTCGATGCCGTGGGTATCAAGTCGTCCATTATCAATACCGATTACATCAACGGTCTCAGCTGCACGTTCACGAAGGGCAAGATCGGCGGTTTCTCCATCGGCAGTGACAACATGACCATAGGGAACGTCGGAGCTGTGGGTGCCATCCCGTTGCAAATCCGTTCCGCCTCCACGGGCAGCGGTTACTGGTACACGGGAGCCTACAAGCCGCTGGGTATATGCCTTACGTGGTATCAGAGCAGCAATGCAGGGCATATCGTCCTCGGGCAGGTGGCGGCATCCGGCAACAGTGTCAAGACCGGATTCATAGGTCTTCAGATGATGTCATGGGACAATCTGGAATACTTCTGCCTCTCGGTGAACTATACCAAAAGCGGCAGCAAGGAGGTATACAACCGTATCGCGGGGTGGGCCTTCGACCACAACCATATCTGGAAAAACAACATCTCGCTGGGCAGCGACGGATCTATCGCCAACTCCACGAAATGGAGTCTGAACAACGACGGGTCTGGGCACATAGCCTCGGGTAATATCTCATGGAATGCCGCCGGCACGGTTACCTTTGCCGCATCCGTATCCGCCCAGTGGACTACGGGCATCACGACGGCGCAGGAACTCGCTTCGGCCATGGCGTTCGGGAAGATGCTCTACCGCGACCCGACTTTCTGGAACGGAAACAACGGTGTCGTGGTTTACAACAACTCCCAGAACGGTATGGTGACCGTTACCCGGCAGCAGGATGCCACGGCACCCAATGACAGCAAGTATGTCCTGAAAATCCAGACCAGCGGCAGTGCCAGCCCTCGCAACGGAGGCTTCTATTTCGGGGCGAAATGCGGTTACCGCAAGGTGCTCGTCGCCCGCATTATCGCCAAGATCCCCGCCGGCAGAAATCTCTGTTGGGCGACGAACAGCGTCGGCACGGGAGGTTCGCACCGGTGGCTTACGTCGAACGCCGGCACGGGCGACTGGAAAGAATACGTCTACAAGGTCGTGTGCGGCACCGCCGATTTTTCCAGCACCCATTTCTTCTACGTGGACGGCACGCAGGGGACTTCCGATACGCCTGTCATCTGGTATGTGGCCTATGCCACGGTCTTCGACCTTACCTCCACGGAGAAATACACGACCACCATCGATGCCAACGGCATTTACACGGGAACCGTACGCGCCAACCAGATTATCGTGGATTCCGCCCTGACTGTCGGAGGGAGCAGCTATAACGGCAGCATCTCCGTCAAGGATGCGAACAATAGCGTAAAGGTCACGCTGGACAGGAACGGTATCACGGCCGTGAGCGGCAAGATCGGCGGCTGGATTCTCGGAACAAGCGCCCTGACCGCTTCGGCTCCGGCCTCGGGGCACCGCATCGTTATGGGGGCTTCAGGATATATTTACCACGACAACCCTTCCACCGGAGTAAACTATTGGGCGCTGAACACGGACGGTTCCGCCACGTTCGGGTGCGGGAAAATCTCCTTTGCCAATGACGGATCGGGTTATCTGGCCAACCAGAATATCAAATGGGACGCCTCGGGAAATGTCACGATGACGGGCACCATCAACGCCAATGCCGGCACCATCGGGGGATTCGTCATCGGTCAGGGGCGCATCGGCTCGACGGCGACAGGAACCGGCTCAGGCGGCGGCCTTGCCATCTACGACGACCTGTTCCGCGTGGGGGACACCATTTCGTATGTCCTGTTCGGCAGCAACACCATACCGGCATCCGCCGGCGGATCATGTGCCACCGGACGTATTGTGAACAACAAGGTGAACAGCATCTTTAATAACAACTACGGGCTTTATATCGATGTCAAAAACGGTAACCGTAACTACGGAATATGGTCCAATGCCTCTGTTATAGCCCCTGCCTGCATCGGCAACAAGATCAAGAATGTCTATTTCACAGGCAGCGGTTACACGATCGATTTCTCGCAGTTCAACATCTTTTTCGTTTATGCCAACCAGAAGTACAGCGTGACCCTGCCGTCGGCATCGTCCGTGGCCACCATGTTCGGTTACTCGACTCTGCCGTCGGACTTCGCCTGCATATTTACCCTAATTTACAACTACAACTGGGGGAATAGCCTTGTATTCACCAATATCCGTAACCACAACGGGGATCTTGCCAGTTACACGTTAGCCAAGGGAGACTCCATTACGGTATTGTGCGCCAATTACCCCTCGTTCCATTACCAGATATTAAATCACTCTTATTAAAAACTTTTCTGCTGGGAATATCCCTACACTTAATAAAAACAGAAGCGAATTATGAACATCACCAACGTAACGGTAACCAAGGTTGCCGAAGAGAGCACGGAGAATGCCGACTACCAGTTGGAATATTCCATCGTCAATGACGCGCTGACCCGCGTCCACGCCTCCATCCGCAAGAAGGATACGGATGGCTCGGGGAACGCTCCGCAGATAGGTATCATCTACATGGAACAAGGCGTTATTTCATGCAACATTCCTATGGGAGAGCCGCTTGCACCCCTGTTTCATGATTTCGATACCATGATCGACGAAATAAAAAAGAGTAACGTACAAAATGCATAAATAATATGGAACTGTCAGTCAAAGACCGCCTTTACCTGCCGTCCTTTTTGCCGGCACGGGGCAACTTCAAGGACTTCAACCTCAAAAAAGAGATTCTGCGCAAGATCGCCATTCCGGACGAGGAGCGCAAAGCCATCGGTCTTCACGAGAATGCCGAGGACAAGCGCATCGAATGGGATGTGGAGAAGGAGAAACCGCTTGCCGTGGAGTTCTCGGGGGACGAGATGGAGTATCTCCGGAAAGCCTGCGAACGCATCTCGGACGAGGAGCTTCCGGACGATATGTGGGCTACCGTGTCGCGCATCTACGATTTCATTCAGGAGAAGTAAACCATCCTTTCTTTCTGCCGCTACTCTTTTGAAAAGAGTGCCCGGTCGTACTCTGATGTATGGTCGGGCTTTTTGTTGAAGTATCGTTCATGGCAAGACAGGACATAACAATGGACGCCGAATACGGTGAGGTGGAGACTTCCGGCAATATCGCCGGCAAGAGTTTCTACGACTTCCGCCTGCTCGATGCCGTCGCGGGTGCGGACAACGACACCTTCCGCTACGGAGAGATTACCGTCCCCGTCGGCTTCGTGTACACGTATAACGACGGCAAAGGGTTCCATGTCAGGATTCCCTATACGCCCGACATGCGCCGCCTGACGGTCCGTCTGGTTATGGAAAGCGGTTCGGGCGGCACGGAGTACCTGAGAAATCCTGCGACGGGCAAACATTGGTTTCCCGTCGTGGCGGAGACGGAAGCCGGCACGGCCGATATCGCCCTGGCCGCATTTTTCTCCCTCAATGAGAAGGGAGTCTACAACCTGCTGTCACGGGACGGTTACCTTGCCGTGTACAGCGGCTCAGAGACCGACTTCGAAATAGGAGCCGCCAAAGCCCAGAACGAGACGTTTCTGCTGAAAGCTTCAGCCGGAAATCTCTACCAACATTCTACGACAGGTGTCGGCCTCGTCGACTACCTGCATTCGAGTCTGGAAAACAACGGTCTTGCCGCCAAACTGCAGTCGGAATTCCTGTCGGACAAGGTCGTCATCAAGAATGCCTATATGGATTCTGCCACGGGAGAGCTGCTTTTAGAAACCGAGGAAAAGGAGGAGAACGATGGGTAAGTACAGGGTCGTAGCCGGACAGAATATCTACGATGTGGCCCTGTACCTGTACGGCAGCATCGAGGGAGTCGTGGATTTGCTCATCAACAACCCCGATCTCTCCTTCGCCACGACATTGACTGCCGGCCGGGAACTTGTCTACACGGACGATTTCGTTATCCGCGCCGATGTAGTCGCCTATAACGGGTTGCACGGCATCGTCCCCGCTAACGGTGAACGGCATGTCTATCCCAAAACGTTCACCTTGCCGCTTGCTGTCGTCCTCACGCTCGCTGCCGGGATCATCACCGTGCAGTGTGCCGTTTCCGGTGCGGGACAGCTGGAAATCGACTGGGGCGACAACAGCGACACCGAGACCGTCCTCCTCGCGGACACGCCGCAGCTGCTCACCCATACCTTCGACAACAAAGTCAGGGACAGGCGTCGTATCCGTTGGTTTACCGATGCCTGCTTCCGGAGTATCGACTGGAGCGGGCTCAAACCGCGGTCGTTGGTACTGGTGCAGACACTGCCGGTGGAGGAGCTGACGCTCACGCACGCCACACTCTCCTTGGAGAGCCTGCGGCTGCTTTCCGGAACCTACAGCCTGAACCTGTCGAATTGCGCGTTGGCCGATCTTGCACCGCTTGCCGAATGCCGGGAACTGATGACACTCGACCTCTCCGCCGCCCGACTGAAACCGACAGTCATAGATCATTACCTGACAACCCTTGTGGAACATTACGGCGACCGACGGAATTGCACGGTCATTTTACCTACAGCCCCGACGGGAACCTATCGGGAGCCGGACCGGGATACCGAAACGGGGCGCTACCGTATCGCCTCGGGCATGGAAGCCGTATGGGTCATCCTGCACGAGGAGGCCTGGAATGAGGGTGGCGCGTGGAAATTCATTATCGACGATATAACCTATACAGTGGAATGAGCCGGACGATTAAGGAGATATACAATGAAGCCGTGCAGGAACGCAACCGGCGGCTGGAACTGACGGAGTTCGCCAGCGACTCGAAGCTGTCTGTCATGAACGGTATCCTATGGACCGTAGCCGCTGTCATCTACAGTTTCGAGACGCTGCTTGATGTCTTCGCGGTGGATATCTCGGAAGCCATCAACAACCGGATCAACGGCACGCCGGACTACTACGCCAATGCGCTGCTGCAATACCAGCAGGGCGACGAGCTGACCGTCCGCGAGGACGGACTGGCTTTCGGGTATGCCCAGGTCGATGAGACCAAACGCATCATTACGCAGGTCTCCTATGTGGAGAGCACGGACGACAGCAACCTCGACAGCAAGCTGGTACTGAAAATCGCTACCGGCACGAAAGGACATCTGGAAGCTATTCCCGCCGAGGAGCTGGTGCCCATCAATGCCTATATCGGCAAGCTGAAATTCGCCGGCACACGCATCGAGGTCATCTCGACCAAAGGCGACGTGCTGGTGCCGCGTCTTACGGTCTTCTACGATGGTGCCGTTCCCGAGGCGGAGATGTACGACAGCATCGAGACCCGTATCCGGGACTACATTATGGGCATCGACTTCGACGCTGCGGTCTATGTCTCCCGCCTGACGGATGCCATACGCCGTGCCGAACACGTTACAGACGTCTATATCGACGAGACGGCAATCCCCGAGCAGGGCGTGTTTATTGCTTGCCACGATACGGACGGGCAAATCCAGCCCCTGCAACGTGTCGGCCGCATGACATACACCGCCTCGGGCTACCTGAAAGAGTCCTCGCGCAAGGACGAGGAGTCGGAACTGCCGACCTTCCGGGAAGCCATCACGCTCAAAGTCGAAAACCATGAGATATAAGCTGCCCATAGACCGTTCGGTGAACCGGCTCGTGCCGCACTACCTGTCGGGACGGCGGTTCATCCTCTTCGTGCAGAGCTGCCTCTATCCCTTGCAAAGCCTGAACGAACGGTTCCGTACGTTTGCACGGGAACGGCATATCGAGGCGCGCATGACCTCGCAGGTCATCTACTTCGAGTGGTATTTGAACTACAAATTCGGAAAGTACCTCAAAGACGACAGAGACCGTATCTTCATCCGGGAGAGCGAAAGCATCGGCGTGGATCTTTACCACGAGTATGCCCAGTACCAGCGGCCCTGTACCGTATGGTATAACGGTGAGGAGATCACGGCCACGGACGAGGCGGAACTTCCGCGTCCGTTTTACCGGCTCGCCGAAGAGAAACCAATCAACAAGGTCAGTTTCATGGTCTGCGTGCCGCCGGTCGCGATACCCGCGAGGGAGTTCGTCTACATGCTGTCGTACGTGGTGAACCGTTATAAGATTGCAGGCAAGACCTATCTGATAAAAATCGATAGTGAAGAATATGAACCCAATCACAATGCATAGAATAAGATGAAAGAATATGTAGCCGAAACCGGCGGACGTTATACCTATTCGGACGACATCCTGAACTTGCAGGAGCTTACCCTGAGCCTGAGTGCCATCTTCGACGGCTGCTCGGACTTCATCATCTCCGGATGCGAGATCGAGGGTCCCCGCGTCTCCCCGGGTTATGTCTGGCTCGGCGGAAAGGTACGCCGTTTCGACGGCTGCGCCGATGCTGTCTATCCCTATTATATATACGAAATCAACCGGCATGAATCGGTGGTCTACGCCAATGAGGTCAACAAGCGCGGGCGTACCTGTTATCTCTGTGCCGGAGCCAAGGCTGTCCCGGATACGGTCGATCCGGTTACTGACAAACTGCCGGCGGCCATCGAGGTGACGGAGAGCTATGCACCCCGGTTCATCGACAAGTTCTTCGGCCGCTATGCTGTCCTGCTCGATACACCTTTTGCCCGGCAGACCGTCAAGAAGGATCTGGTGCTGGCCGGAACGTTCACCGGGCAGAAAGAAATCAGCTCCAAGACCGCCGTCTCCGTCAGCGGCGGGAACGGCTACATGCTCAAAGGCATCGTCAAGGCGGACGGCCATGCCGCCATCGGTGCCTACCTGCACGGTCTGCTTGTCAACGAGATTGTCATCCGGACGGACGGCACGTTCAGTTTCATGAAACAAGGCAAGGAACTGGCCAGGGTTACGGAAGACGGCATATCCTGCGGTACTTCGCTGAATGAAAACGCCCGGATCGGGGCTGTCCGCATCAAGGGATACGACATCTATAACACCTCGGATGTGACGGATGAGGGTTGTATCCGTATCAATTACCACGGCACGGAGGGCGGCGGAACAAAATACCGTGACTTTGCCGTGCATGACGGAAAAGCCTGCACCACACCTGTTTTGAAAGTCATCGGGCGTACCGCCACCCTGCAGGTCGGCGGACTGCTCTCCCTGCAAAGCACCGGACGGGGTATCGATATTCAGAATACCGCCTATACGAAAGACAATGCCAGGCTGACAAACCTGATTACCTGGCGCGACAGTGCCGCCGCGCTGCTCGCCACCGTCGGCTTCGACACCGCTGACAGTTTCCGTTTTGCGCTGAGGAACGCTCTGGGCGACATCGTGCTTGCCCCTTTGGGAGCGGTGGATGTGCTCGGTACGCTTAAAATCAACGGAAAATCCGTGTCCGACACCTATGTGACCGTCAGGGCCTTTACGGAGGCGATGGGAAAGAAAGTGGATGTGGTAGAAGGCAAACAGCTCTCTACCGAAGACTTCACGACCGAATACAGGAAGAAACTGGCGGCTATCACTACCGGAGAACTGACGGAGGGCGACGAAGGTTATGTCACATCGGGAACCGTCGCGGCGGCTTTGAAAATGAAACTCTCCGCCGACGGGAACCTTTCCGATGTCATGGACAAGGCTGCCGCCCGGAAGAATATCGATGTCTATTCCAAAGCGGAAGCCGGGGAGGTATTTCTGGAAATCTCCGAAGGATTGAAGGAGCTGGTGCGCCTGACGGCGGACGAGATCAGCGGGCTGACGGCAGAGGAAGCCGCCGAACTGAAAGCAAAGCGGCAGGCGGCCGTCAGGGATACCCTCGATGCCGAAAAGAAAGGTACCGGGGAGCTGAAACTGGCCAAGACCTCGAACCTGTCCGACCTTCCGGACAAGGGCAAGGCACGCAAGAACCTCGAAGTCTATTCCACGGCCGAGATAGACCGGATGATGGACGGCAAGCTCGGGACTGACTCCGCTTACGAGGGCATTGTCTTCACACCCGAACTCAGGGACAAACTGCTGGAAATCAAGACCGGTTCGTTCGCCTACATAGATGAAGGCGGCATTTCGCACGCACAGGTCGAGGGATACGTGATGACCTCGCAGGTTGTCAGGGAACTCAAGAAAAAGGCGGAACGGCTGATGGGCGGCTACAACGCTTCCGAAAAGGATACCATCGCCACCAACCTGAACCTGTATACCAAGGCCGGGGCGGACGCCCGCTTCGCCGCGCTTGAAAACCTGTTCCAGGATTACATCGACTTTTTGACCGGGCAAGGAAAATCCCCCATGGAAGCCCGGCAGCTCCTGCGGAACAAGTTGGACGTGCTGTCCAAAGACGAAATCGTCAAGGACTACCTGCGCAAGGACGGCAAACTTTCCGACCTGTCCTTGCCGACAGCGGAGGCGAAACGGCAGGCCTGCCGCGCTATCGGAGCCGCCTATGCGGAAGAATACCAGCCCCTGCTGGCGGATACGGGATGGATGCACATGGAGAACAGCGGCTCGGGAACAGATACCCAGGGGCTGTTTATCCGCCAGATCGGGAATATCGTGTCCATACAGGGGTATATCAATACCGCACGCAGGGACGGCAGCAACTGGGGCGGCATCGTTGCCGTCATCCCGAACAAGATACAGCCCCCGAGATACAGCGTGCGCTGCAGCGCCGCTGACTGGAACGATGACCACAAGTACAACCGGGGCTCCTCGTTCACCATCTACGGCGGTTCGCGCAGGATACAGCTTTACGAGCGCGGTATGTACAATGTCAATGTAGAACTCAACTTCACCTATTTTGTATAGTCATGAAACATAAACTCAATGTAAACGGCGATATTGAAAGCCGCCGGAGGATTGCGGAGCGCAGGAACGTTCCCGTCCGTGAAACCGTACAGCAAACCATTCAACCGCAACATCATGAAACAGAAGAAAATCAGGCGGCAGCCGCAGAAGAAACCGTCTCCCCGGCAGCAGAAGCCCCGAAAGCGAGAAGACGGAAGACCGCAGGGGACGCTTAAGCGCTTTCCTTTCGACGAGACACGGATAGGCTTCATGCTCCGGTATGAGATGCCGGTAGTCTATCATCTGCTCCGCAGGTTATGCGCCACGCAGCAGCCCTTCGAGCCGGACTGGCAGGTCATACGGTCGGTGGCGGAGGCATCGAAAGACCCTTCCTGCGGCAAGGCGAAGTTCCGCCGCTACCTGGACGAGTACCGCCGGGACGGGGTCTATTGCCGGCGCGGGAAACGGCTCACGCCGGAGCGCAAAGCCTACTATGAAGGCATATGCCGCCGCAAGAGAGAAGAGTATATCCGCCGGAACCGCAGGAGGCTGCTTGCCGAAGCGCGGAACGCGCCGGGCGGCGACAGACTGCTCGGGGAGATTAAAAGCATTCTTAAAATGAAACGGTAATGCGCTGAAGGACAATGCCGGTGAGAAACATTCATGTACATGTATGGCTGTTCCGGGTAATTTGCCTAATTTTGTATTCCACGGTCGCTGCAAGACCTTTCCATATTGTCAAATGAGTATCCTCTTTCGGGATACGGTCAGCGAGACATCCTCTCCCAATTTTATCAGTTGAACGCGGACGGTGCAACCGAACCCGTCCGTCCTGTTACCAGTTTCTTTGCGATGCGGGTATACCGTGTCGCATTCTTCGGGCATTTTTAAATCCATAAAACAAAGCGTTTATGCAAGAAGAAGAAAAGAACAACGGCATGGAAGGCATGTCTGTCGAGGAAATGTTCCTCGGCGTTCAGGAATCTTATCAGGAGGCACAGTTGCGTGCCCAGGAGGAGAACAGGGCGTTCGCCCGTACGGAGTTCTTCCGCATGGACAAGTTCGGGACTTACCGTCTCCGTATCCTGCCCATCGCTCCCAATCCGGACGGCTCGCCGACACGTCCGGGCTATGAGTATCCCGTCCACCAGCTGCTTCTGGAGCTGGAGAAACCCGCTACGGGGAACAAGCCCCAGAAGATGTATGTCACTGTCACCCGCGCTACCGATGCCGGATATAGCGTTGATCCCATCGAGACTTACCGCCGCATGGCCGTCGAAGCCGCAAAAGAGGACGGGGACGACAAACTGGCGGAAAAGATTGCCGGGGGCTCGTTCGGAGGCGGTCTGAAATACAGTTACGGCCACTGTCTCTATGTATTCGACCTGGGTGAACGAGCCAAAGGCGTGCAGATGATGACCCTTTCCCATGCCCAGTTCAAGGATCTGGATGAGAGGAAGTTCAAGCTGTGGAGCAAGAAACTGGCCAAGAATCCGTCTTACCCGTGCCCGATTTCCTCGGTGTATGACGCCTATCCGGTGGAGATTGAAAAGCGCAAGAACGGAGCCAAGACCGAGTATGTCATTTCCATTGACAACGAATCGGAACCGGTACCGTTGACCAAGGAGGAGCTGACCGCCCTGATGGGTGCGCCGCGTATCCCGGAAATCATCTACCGCTACACCCGTTATCATCTGGGAGCCACCGTCGAGTTCCTCAAACAGTGCGACGGTATCTACGGCATGTCGCTCATGGAGACGGATGAAATGAAGACGGTCATCGACACGCTGGACGGTGAACTGCCCAAGGAGGATATATCCGCGTTCTCGTTCGACCGCCGTACGAAAGATAACAGAGAAAACGGGCGTGAAGGTGGAGGCATCTCGCTGGACGACCTTTTCGAACGTTATGACGAGCTTCAGCGGCAGGAACTCGGTGAGAAGACCGAGGAAGGCCAGGAGCTGCGTGCGATGATCCGCGGCTACATCGAGCAGGAAGGGCTCTCCGTGCGTGTTACACGCTCCACGAGCAACCGGGAACTACTCGACCTGATCGAAAGCGAGATGGAGGGTCCGAAGCCCAGTGACGAACCGGAGGATGTCCCCGGGGAGGAAGAAGAGCAGCCGGAGGAAACGGAAGAGCGTGCCGGGCGTCCCCGCCACCGCAGATAAGCCTTTCACAAGTTCTTGAATTCTAATCCGACGGGAGGCATCCGGGCCTCCCGTCCTAATCACAATCACTTAGTATGAAAGAGAACAAACCCTGCCTTTTGTTATTGAATGACATCCACATCTCGAAAGACAACATCCCTGCATTCCAGGCCAACTGGCAGGAGGCCATGGGAATTTGCAGGGAACGGGATATCCGGGAAGTGGTTGTCGGAGGAGACCTGTTCTTTTCCCGTGCCGCCCAGACACTCGATGTCCTGCTGGCCGTCAGGGATATGCTTGTATCCGCCGCGGACCATGACATTCATGTCACGCTGGCGGAAGGGAACCACGACAAGGTGAACCAGGAATCCCTGCGCGGATATTGTCATGTCTTCGACCGGCATCCGAATGTGACTGTCGTGGATGAGTACCTGACCCTGTGCCGCCCGGAATGGAAGTTCGCGCTCCATGTAATGAGCTATTTTCCGGAAGACGGCTCTTTTGCCGAAAGGCTCGGACGATTGGCTGCGGAAGCGCTTTCCGGAGAACCGGAGCACTTCCTCTACATCCATGAGGGTATCAACGGGGCATTGGCACAGCCTTCGGAAAAGGAACTGCCTGCCAGGATATTCTCTCCTTTCGACAAGGTCTTTGTCGGCCATTACCACAACCGTACCGTCATTCCGGGGACGGGAATCGAATATATCGGTTCCTCGCGCCAGCATAACTTCGGGGAGGACGAGGAGAAAGGATACACGGTGCTGTATACGGACGGCACGTACGAGTTTGTCAAGAACCGCGTGAACATGCGGTACCGTGTCATGGATATGCCGGCGGAACGTGCCGGGTTGCACCTGATGGACGAGCTGCGTGAAATGGAGGCCGATGGTCGCTACAAGGTCAAGGTGCGTGTCCATGCACCTGCCGCCGCGATGAAATCGGTGGACAAAGCCGCCTTGCTGGAAGCCGGAGCGGCGAAGGTAGAACTGGTTGCCGATGACGAGCAGCTGCCGGAGGCGGTATCCTCTTCGCTCTTCGAGAAATTCGACAGCCGCCGCATCCGGGAAACCTACGAGGACTTCTGCCGGGAGAAACAGATCGAGGATGTGTCGATGGGATTGGAGTATTTATCTAGAATAGAAAACAGATCATGTGGAAATTAAAGACGATAGAAGCCGAAAATCTCTGCGCCTTCCGTTCGCTGTCCTACATGCTGCGGCAAGGCGTGACGACATTGATTTTCGGCGATAACCGGGACAATGAGTCCCAGCAGTCGAACGGGGCCGGCAAGTCTGCCCTGTTGGAATGCATTGCCGTGGGTATCACGGGCAGCCCGCTTAGAAAGATACGCTCGGAGGAGATTATCAACGATGCAGCGGAAGAATGCCGTATCGCTTTGCGTTTCATCAACGATTCCGCCGCCGAGGAACTGCTCGTCAACCGCCGTATCCCGCGCAAGGGGGCTTCCTCTGTCAGCTGTACGCTTTACCGTGGCGGCAAGCAGGTGGTAACCGATGAAGCGGTACAGCCTTCGGTGGATGCCTATAACCGGTATATTCTTGACAAACTGGGTATCACACGCGACGAGCTGCTCAACAATTTCATCCTTTCCAAATACCGGTATGAGGATTTCCTCTCGTCATCGGACAAGGAGAAGAAAGAGGTCATCAACCGCTTTTCCAACGGTATTCTGGTGGATGAAGCCATCGCCAAAGTGGAGGAAGACATCGTGCCGCTCTCTGAAAAGAAACGGCAGGTGGAACTGGAACTGGCCGGGTTGGACGGGCGTATCGGGATGTTACAGGAGCAGATACGCAAGGAGGAGGAAGCCGGAGCCGAGCGGGGGCGTACCCGTGTGGAACGTATCATGGGACTGGAAACGGCCATAGCGGCCAAGAGGGAGCAGATCCGTACCGGGCACGAGAACGTGGACAGGCTTGAGGAACAGCTTGCCGGAGTGCAGCGGGCGGACGAGGCTTTGCAGGAACTGGAAGCCGGAGATACCGCATTGGAAGCATGTCTGGAAAAGATAGCGGAAATGATGTCCCTCTTTCCCGATGCCCGGCAGACGGACTGGGACAAGGTCATTGCCGAAAAGAAAGGACGGTTACAGACCGCCACAGAGCGGCTGAAGGATTGCGATGCCATCTTGAAGCAGGCGGAACAGGAACTGAAAAACAGGACTGACGGCTGGGAACAGTTCAAGAAGGAGTATGCCGCATTCTGTGAGGCATACAGGGATCAGTCCGATACGACTGCGGAGAGACTGCGGGAAATCGACATCCGTCTGCGCGACCTGTCCGGCAGCATCGAGGAACTGCGTCATAAACGGCGTATCGTTTCTGCCGGTATTGACGGCCTCTCGAACAAACTGGCCGGCTCCATCACCTGTCCTTTCTGCGGGCATGAGTTTCTGGTGGCAGAACCACAGTTCGACATCGAGGCCGGCATGAAGGAACTGAAGCTCCGTCAACGGCAGCTCACGGAAATCAACGGCCGTATCGATGAGAAGCAGGAGGAGACGGATGCCGTGGAGTTGCAGCAGAACCGGCTGAACCATGAGCGCCGGATATTGGAAGGCAGACGCACCGGATGGGAGGAGCAGCTGGCCGGGCACGAACGGGCCATCAGGAATGCCACCCGCCACGTGGAAGAGGTGGAAAGCGGGCATAAACGCATCGCTTCCGAAATTACCGCCCTGCAAAGTGAAATCGAAGGTGTCCGCCGCAAGGTATTCGACGAGGTGTTCGGATTCATAGACGAGCGCAATGCCGCACTGAACCGCGGCATACGGGTAGGCAAGGAAGATATACAGGCTGCGGCCTGCGCCATCGACACTTTGCAGGCCACGATCCGGGAGCTGGATGAGGCGGCTTCACCCGACCTCATACAATCGCTCAAGGACACTCTCCGTGAAACGCGCGGGAAGTCCAGCGAGGCGGCAGGGCGCAAGACGGCCGTCGATGCCCGGGTCCGTGCCCTGGAGATACAGCGGGAACGGTTCGTGCAGTTCAAGACCTATCTGGCCAACACGAAAATCGAGGCGCTCAGCCGTATCACCAACGAGTTCCTGCAAGACATCGGCAGCGACATCCGTATCCGCTTCGACGGGTATACCGTCCTCAAGAGTGGTAAGGTAAGGGAGAAAATCTCCATCTCACTGCTGCGCGACGGCATGGACTGCGGCTCGTTCGGCAAGTTTTCGGCAGGCGAAGCCGCCCGTGTGAATTTGGCGACCATCCTTGCCATGCAGAAACTCGTGAACAGCAACTGCGACGGGGACAAGGGACTGGATCTGCTCGTGCTGGACGAGATACTCGAGGCGGTCGATGAAGCGGGGCTGGCCTCCATGTTCGAGGCGCTGAACTCGCTCGGCGGTACCGTGCTGGTAGTCTCGCACGGGAATGTGGCTGAAGGGTATCCGCATAAACTGGTAATCGTGAAAGAGAATGGCGAATCGAGACTCGGAGAATAGCGTACTGACCCGGGAGCAGGTACTGGCGCTGGACATCGCCACGCATACCGGATACTTCTCCCTGCATGAGGCCGGGACATGGAACTTCACCGAAAGCAAACGGCGCAACGGCAACAAGATGCACGGCGCTTTCAGGACTACGCTGCTCTCGCTGCTCCGTCGTTACGGCATCCGCCGCGTCGTGGCCGAGGATGTGAGCGTGAACCGCCATTTCTACGACATGCGGCGGCTCTCGGAACTCAGGGGTATCCTGCTCGAAGTGTGCGATGAACTGGATATCCCGGAACCGGAGTTCGTCAACCCGGCTGTCCTCAAGAAATGGGCGACGGGAGACGGACACGCCACCAAGACGCAGATGGTCGCGGCCTGCAAGGACAGATACGGTATTGTCCCGGTGGATGACAATGCGGCGGATGCCTGCCACCTCTTCTACTATTACATCCGCAGGCACAGGCTGTGACAAGCCGACAACGGTTTGGATTTTTTCCGGGCGGCGGTAATGCTGCCGCCCGTTTTTTCAATTGACGCTCACGGTAGCTGACAGATTAGGACATGAGATTCATTATCAACCTTTTCAGTCAGTGGAAACGTGGAAAAGAAAGATGTGTTTATTGCGGTTCTCCAGCCTGAAGACGAATCCGCGAGACAGAGGGCGGAACTTCTCAGAAAATATGTGATGCCGCACAAGAATCTGATATACAGCATTTGTATCAAATATACCTATAACCAGGAGGACATCGAGGACAACTACCTCGAGGCGTTGGCCAACTTCTTCAAGTATATGGACAGTTATGACCCGGCCCGTCCGGTAAAGACCTGGATCTATGCCGTGACCAAACGGCTTGTGGCGGACCTGAACAACCGCAACAGGAACCGCATGCCCCCGGACGACAATATCGACATTTCGGAAATATCCTCTTCGCTGTCGGATGAGGACGAACCGTCGGGAAACAGCATGGGGATGGACAACTACCGCGAGTTCTATAACGATGACATCCTCTGGGCACTGGACCGGCTCAAACCGATTTACCGGGAAGCCCTGCTCTTGCAGCAGGCTGGTTACAAACTCGGGGAAATCATGGAAATCACCTATAACAACGGTACTTTGCAGACCAGGAACGTAGAAACGGTAAAAAGCCGCATCTTCCTAGCCAAGACGCAGCTGCGCAAACTATTGACACGCGATGGAGAGAAAAGAATGGATTGACGGATGCCGGAGGCTCTTTACACGGCTGGTCCGCACCACGGTGTGGGCGGATTTTGTGTTCCCTACCGGCGGCAAGTCGGACAGGCAGCTCGGGATGTGTTTCGACGGCTTGTGCCGGGAGGTCGTCTCCGTCAGTGCGGAACGCCTGTCCGACTTCTGTATCTGCCAGACATATGCCATTTCCGGATATGATACCGCGTATCGCAGGAAATGGAACGTCTCCCATTCATTCGGAAAGAAAGCCATCGGCCGCTATCTCCGCTCGGGAAAGGAACGCCGCTACCGGGAGGACCGGTGGCTGAAGAGTTTCGGGCTGTCACGGCATGATTTGGCGCGGGCAGTGGAAGACCGCCGCAGCCATCCGTTCGGGCGTTTTATTTATCCGGAATACGAGGAGACGACCAAGCGGCGACTGCTCTCCACCGAAGCGGGATATCTCGTCTGTGCGCTCTCCACGCTGATGTGGACGCCTTTCTCCCCGTCATGCTCAAAATGTGCGAAAGCGGAGCCATGCCGCAGAAGGACACAGGCGCGCTATCCGGAACTGTACCGTATCCGCTGTGAGGCGTGGCGGAAAAAGGAGGCGAAGCCATGAGTGCCGTCAATCCGCTCAGTGCCGAGTTCCTGTATGAACTCTATGCCACGGCGCTCAGACAGGAACCGTTGTGTGCTGTCCTAGCCCGGCATATGCGTAAGGAATACCTGCCGGACCGTTCGTTCCAGCAGGTACAGGAGGCGATAGCCGTACACTTCAAGACATACAAGACACCGCCGTCGTATGCCGTGCTGGCACAGACCTTCCATGAGGATTACGACGCCATCGAGCTGATAGACACTTTCCGGGAGTATGACGAGGGACAGAGTGCCGAGGTGATGACCGACATGCTGGAGTCCTACATCAAGGGGGTCCGGTTGCAGTCGGTCTATGCGGAGGTCGGGAAACTGTATAACGAGAACAAACAGGACAAGGCGGAGAAGACTCTTCGGGAATATGCCGAGTGGCTGGCAGGGTTCACGCTGAAGAGTTCCTCGTTCGTCGATGTGGCCGCGACTTTCAAGGAGCGTTTCGAGAGGAACCGCCGGCGCGAGGAGGAAGAGGAACGCTCGGCCGCCCCTCGTGTGTCCTCGCTTCTACATCCCGTATCTGGATGCGCTCAATGCCGGACGTAACCTGCGAGGTCAGCTGACCTGTTTCCTGGCCAGCACAGGCGTGGGAAAGTCGCACATCGCCAAATGGATCGGTGTCAGGGCGGACATCGATGACGGGCTGCATGTGCTGCATTTCCAGCTGGAAGGTTCGGAAGAAGAGGCGTTGAACGCCTATTCCGGCGGACTGATTTCCAGGAACGCCTACTATTACGAGCGGGGAAAGATTTCGGATACGGAGATGAGACATCTGGAAAAACTGGTCGCCTCGTATGCCGGAAGCATCACGGTGCGCAGTTACCCGCGTTTCAATGCCCAGGTCTCGACACTCGACATCAAGAACGGCATTTCGGAATACAGGAAGCTCAAAGGATATAATCCGGACATCGTGATTGTGGATTCGATGGACTTGCTGACGGATGCCAACCGCCGTTCATGGGGAGCCGACCATGAACGGGCGAAGCGTATCGCGGTGGCTAATGACCTGAAGGACCTGGCGGCGGACGAAAAGGTATGGATGGTGGTGACTTACCAGTCTACCATCGAAGACCGGGAGTGGCTGAATGACGAGCGGAACGTGCTGACCGAGTACAACTGTTCGGAGGCCAAAGGTCTGGCCCGCCCGTGCACGCACCTTGTTTCGCTCAACCAGTCATCGGCTGAAAGAAAGGAGAACGTTATGCGCCTGCACGTGGCCAAAAGCCGGTTCTTCAAGAAAGGAGACACTATCAGGATTGCCACCGACTACGACAATGAGGTGTTCTATGACGGGCAGAGGACACTGAATCTGAACAGGGAATAAAAAGCCATCGATCCGGATGCGGCGTGTCGGTGGCTTTTTGACTTGTAACGACTGGAATGTTGAGAATATATGGCAGCTTACATGCGTAAAACCAATTCCGGACAGATACGATTTTTATTGTATGCCCTTTGTATTCCGCCATATCGTCCGTTCCCCATGTTATCAACAGCAGGTTTTCACATTTCAATTCCTCTGCCGCCTCCAAGACTTTCAGTTTCCGCTCACGGGTCTTGGCGTTCGAGATATCATACGACCTTTGTTCGAGGAAAGTTCGAATGACCTCGCAAATACAAATCCGTTATTTGTAGTAATTGGAAAACGATACTTTTCATTCAGTATGTTTATTGTACTGCACAAAAAATACGCTTTTTTTATGTAGAGAGTGATCATTTTAGAAAAGTACATCTCTACACCTGATAATCAGCCAATGCTGATTATCAATCTCCTTATTTATATATTGTTTTATCGATTAGACAAAAGCAGTCATTTTTTGTCCAGCCGGGAAGACAATTTCTCTTTTCCTTTGGGTGGAAAGACCTTCCATGATTCTGCCGGTCTATTTTTATTGGGCTAATCCGGATTCTTTTTCCAAACATTTCAAACCAACCTGTAGCGGTCACGACTATACCTTAATATGGAACTGTCGGTACAGGAATATCAATATCTGGTTTCGGAGATAACCCGCGAGACGGGTGCCAAACGGGACGGGAGCGGTAAGAACCTTATCGTTCCGCGCTGCCCGTTCTGCGGAAAGTCGGGCGGTAAGTTCGGTATCTACATCGGCAAGGCGACTGCCCACCGCCGGCCTTTCATGGCCCACTGCTTCTCCTGCGGGGCATCCACCCGTACATTGGAGCAACTTCTGGCGGCTATCGGTCGCATGGACCTGATGGTTTTGCAGACAGCTGACATTGCCGCACCGTTGAACCTGCACCTGCTGGAGAAGGACGAGGCGGAAGAAATAGACGACGAACTGGTGCCGGTCGAATTGCCGGACTTTTACAAGCGCACTTTCCGGCATCCGTATTTGCAGCGGCGCGGCTTCTGTTTCGACGATTACGAGTATTTCCCGGTCGGGATAACCGGCAGGCTCAATCCGCGCTACGCGGACTATGTCGTCTTTCCGGTCATCGATGACTGTACGGTTGTCGGCTATGTCTCCCGCCATACCTGGCCGAAAGAGGATATAGACGCCCACAACCGCAAGACCAGACATAGCGGCGGGTACAAGATCCTGCGTTACCGGAACTCCACGGAAAACGACTTTTCCAGACTCCTTTATAACTACGATGCCGTCCGTATGGATGAAACCGATACGGTCATCCTCGCGGAAGGTATTTTCGATGTCATCGCCCTGACCCGCAGACTCGAACTCTATGACAATTCCCATGTCGCAGCCGTGGCCACTTTCGGAAAGAAAATATCCGATGTACAGATCTACAAGCTGCAATCGAAAGGCGTCAGAACCGTAGTCATCGGTTACGATGGTGATGCCGTCGAGTCGGTAAAGCGGACGGCTGAACGGCTGAAACCCTATTTCGAGGTTTTCATCGCGGACATTGCTGATGCCGCCAAAGACTGGGACGAACTCACGGAAGCGGAAATCTACGGGATTTTCGCCTGCCGCCTGCTGTCCGTCCTTGAATACAAACTCAAAAAAGTACAGGAAAGATGATACAGGAACTTTTCTCATGGCTCGATGCACAACGGATAACCTATATCCCGGTCGATACGGAAGTGGTGGATATTCCCGGCTTCGGGCGGCTTTTCACGGCCGACCTGTCGGGAGTGGAATCCATCTTCCGCGGCGACGGGGACAAGCTCGTGTTCAACCTGATGGAAAGTCCGGATGTGCTGATGGAAGAAGGAATCTTCCATGTGGCCTTCCCGTTCGGCAGGAACTGGTACTACTATGACCTGCGGGAAGAATTCCGTTTCAACCTGCTGAAATATATCGGCCGGCCCAAGCCTCCGGTACATGATGTACCTTTCGTGAACCTCGGCATCCATACCTCCTACGAGCTGCTGAACGCCTGCTGCTCGCCGGAAGATTTGTGCCGCAAGGCGAAATGGCTCGGGCATACGGCTGTCGGCATCTGCGACCGCAATACAATGGCCGCCACGCTGAACCTTCAGAAGGAGTGCGCCAATACCGGGCTGAAACATATATTCGGCTACTCGCTGACAATGATGCACGAAGAAGAACGTGTCGGGCTGAAGATTTATGCCTTGGATAACGAGGGGCTGCATAATCTGCTGCGCATCCAACGGGCCGTCATGGTCGATTCGGAAGACAACACCCTCCGCTATGAACAGCTGCTGATGTATGCCGCAGGTTGTGTGGTGGTTTTCGCCATCCGTTCCGTCTACTGGATGGCCGGACACCCCAAACAGGTGAAGCGTATCCGGAAAGGTGCCGAAGCGGTCTATTACCAGGTCGACGCCAACGAATACAAGGCGGACCGCATCGACAGGGAGCAACTAGAAGCCCTGAAATATTATTTCGGCAACTGTTATGATGCCGACACGGATTCATTTACAGTAGAACCAGTCCTGATTCCGGACTGCTACTACATGGACAAGGACGATGCAGGGTACAGAATCGTGGTGAACAAGATTGCCACGGGAGCCGCCCATGAACAGAGCGATGACCAGTATTTCAAGACAGCGGATGAATTGTATGACACGCTCCGTCCTCTGTTCTCCGGGCAATGGGACTTCGATTCCCTGTTTAGGCGCATGTGCCGTCCCACGGTGGAGATTGCCGGACGTGCGGACGCCTCATTCGAGACCGGGCGAATGTTCATGCCGGAATACCGTATGCGACCGGAAGAGCGGGAACGGTATGGTGACCGCCGTACGATGTTCCTCCGACTGCTTGACGACGGGCTGGACCGGAAAGTGCCGGAACCGGAGCGGGAACGCTATCGGGAACGGCTGGACGAGGAAGTCTATATCATTGAATCGACCGACAATGTGGACTATTTCCTGGTGCAGTGGGATATGGTGCGGGAGGCGCACCGGAGAGGCATCGCAACTGGTATAGGTCGCGGTTCCGCCGGGGGCTCGCTGGTTTCCTACTTGCTTGGCATAACCTCCATCGACCCGCTGAAATACGACCTTATCTTCTCGCGCTTCCTCGTGCCGGAACGCTGCGGGCTCAGCTGGAAAGACGAACTGACGGTGCTTGCCCCGGACATCACACTCGGCAAGGGCGAACGCTATGTGGAGATGGAATCTGAAGGCAAGACTTACCGTCTGTGCACGGATGCCCGGATGCGGGTAATCCGTAACGGAGAAGAGCGGACGATATACGCAGATGAATTGATGTGTGGCGACGAAATCCTTTTTGACCGCCGAGATTGCTTGTGGAACCTAAAGGAACTCGAAACCCATGAATCCGACCTACGAACACCACCGTCCCTATGACGGTTGCGACCTTTACCGGGGCGATGCACTCGATGTGCTGCCCCTGCTGGCTGAAGAAGGCATCACTGCCGACATGGTATTGTCAGACCCTCCATACGGTACGACACATTGTCGATGGGACGCCGTGATAGACATCCCCGGGATGTGGAATGCTGTACAGGGCATATCCAGACCTGACACTCCCGTACTGCTGTTCTGCCAGCATCCTTTTACGAGCCTGCTGGGCAGCTCCAATCTCCGCAGGCTGCGGTATGCCTGGGTATGGGAGAAGACGCAGGCGACAGGCTTCCTAAACGCCAGGCGTATGCCGATGAAGGCGCACGAGGACATTCTGGTCTTTTACGACAGGTTGCCGAAGTATCATCCGATCAAGACGGACGGGCACAAGCGCAAGGTCGTGATGGCCGAACATCAGCGGAAATGCGATGCCGGCGAGATATACCGGAAGCACGATAATTTCCGGGATTACATATCCACGGAACGCTATCCGCGCAGTGTGCTGAAATTCAAGACGGACAAGCAGCTCTCCTGCCTGCACGCGACACAGAAACCTGTCGCCCTGCTGGAATACCTGATACGCACCTACACCGACGAAGGAGACATCGTCCTCGACTTTGCGATGGGCAGCGGCAGTACAGCCGTGGCCTGCCGGAATACGGGACGCCGGTTCATCGGCGTGGAGATAGACCTGGGAATTTTTCAGACAGCACTAAACCGTATAACCCATGGCTGACACCCGGGAATTCTGGGTGGATATCAAGAACTATGAAGGAAAGTACAAGATCAGCAACCTCGGGCGTGTCAAGAGTCTGGAACGGCAAGTTTCGCATGACGGTATCACCTGGACACAACCCGAACGTATCATGTGTCATTGGTGTGGGACGACTTCGCTCTATGACTGTGTCCGACTCTACAAGGGCGGTGTCGGAAAGAAGTTCTCCGTGCACCGTCTGGTGGCACAGCACTTCCTGCCCGACTGGAATCCGGGACTGGAGGTGAACCATATCGACGGGAACCGCGACAACAACCGTGCGGATAACCTGGAAATGTGTACGCACCAGCGGAATATGGAACATGCCATAGCGGGTGGCCTCAAACGGGATTACGGCGAGAAAAGCGTGAACGCCAAACTGACCAACGGGCAGGCGGAAGAGATACGGGTGAGGTATTCCTCCGGCCAGGCTTCCCAGAACAGCCTGGCAAAACAGTACGGTGTCAGCCGCCAGACGGTAAGCGCGATAATACGATACAAGAAATATATCAGATGAAAGTAACACATATAAGAATCAGGAAAGCAGACGGACCGCTGACGGTCATGGATGCCTTTGTGGACAAAGGACTGACAGAAGGCGGCCACGCTTCGCTGCCGGACATAGATGTCGACTATGCCTCCGACCGGCGGCAGGAGATCAAGGATTACCTGGAAGAACGGTACAACGCGGACGGCCGCCAGCGTGTCTTTTCCGCCGGCACCTTTACCACGATGAAACTGAAAGCCGCCTTGAAGGACGTGGCACGCGTACACCGCGTGCCTCACTCCATCGTGAACTATATTACCGCCATGATAGACTATAAAATATAATAAACTATGGGTAGTTCGAAAGAACAAATATTTTTTTGAATATTTATGGGAGCGGTTTCATAAAATGATCAGCGTAAGCTGAAAGGAGTTTGAGATGATAAAGGGACAAGAGGTCTGGAATGTTCATGTGACGAAAGGCATGGAAATGCGGACGATCGGAAATCACCAGGTCTGTACATTCTCAGATATGAAAAATAATTATTATGAGATTCTTGAGGAGACAGCGGAGAAATTTCCAGATAAGATTGGATTTTCTGACAACTGGAATAGAGCCTACACCTATGGAACGTTCATCGGGATGGTAGATGATTTTGCACAGTGGCTGACAGAAAAAGGGCTTCAAAGAGGACAGCATGTAGGAATGCTTCTTCATAATAGTATTGAGTTCTGTACTGTGTTCTATGCAATCTGCAAGATTGGTGCTGTTGTGATTCCATTTCCAAGTAAATATAGAGAGCACGAGATACAGGCATTGATTGAAAAAGCAGATATTGATCTGTTGGTGGCAGCAGAAAGATTTACAGACTGGGTGAAAAAGTATGAGGAACAATTTCCAATTGTCTATTCTGTTGACGAGGAAGAAGGATATGGATTCCGGCATCTTGAACTGCCGAAAGGAAAAAGAGGCGGTTCACAGGGAAAGCTTGAAGATGAGATGATTCTGATGTTTACCTCGGGAACGACATCGGTCAGTAAAGGTGTTGTGATGAAGAATTACAATGTCATTCATGCGACGATGGTATATCACCGATTATGTGAGATAACACCGGAAGATAAGACGATCATACCAGTTCCGATTTATCATGTAACGGGGTTGATTGCATTGTTAGGACTGTTTGTTTATTCTGGTGGAACTGTTTATTTATACAGAAGATATGAAGCACATCGTATTTTGGAATGTATTGAAAAGAATAAGATCACATTCATGCATGGTTCGCCAACAGTTTTTGGACTTTTGATGGATCTGAAAGAAGAGTATCCGGCACTTCCTTCCTTGCGTATGATGTTGTGCGGAAGCAGTTATATGCCGGTGGAGAAGTTAAAGCAGTTACATAAATGGCTGCCGACCACAGAGATTCGTACTGTATTTGGCATGACAGAGACAGCAAGCCCGGGAACTCTGTTTCCGACGGATACGGCTTTAAGTATTTATCCATCTTCTTCCGGAAGACCTGTTCCAGGACTGGAACTTAAAATTCTTGATGATGATGGACACGAGGTTGAGACTGGAACTGTCGGAACAGTTTATATCCGTGGAGCTAATGTAGTGGAATACTATTATAAGATGGAATCACCGTTATTTACAGAAGATGGCTGGCTCGATACGGGAGATATGGGATATCAGAACGAGGATGCATTTGTGTTTTTCGTAGACCGTAAGAAAGATATGGTTAACCGTGGTGGAGAGAAGATTTGGTGTACTGATGTAGAGGATGAACTTATCGCATTTAAGGGGGTTAAAGATGCAGCGGTTGTCGGAATTCCTAATGAGAAGTACGGAGAGGTTGCAGCAGCCGTTGTAGTTCTTGAAAAGGGTGCACAACTTACAGAGGAACAGATCAAAGAAGAAATGTTAAAAGAGATGGCAAGATTCAAGGTGCCGGAGCGGATTCTTTTTCTGGATGCAATTCCGAAGACACCAGGACTTAAGACAGATAAGAAGTATATCAGAACACTTTTTCAATAGAAGAGGAGGCATTATGTTAAAAGCAAATTTTATTACTGCACAGGAGGCAGCAGAAAAGATCCAGGATGGGTCTACATTATGCACGATAGGAATGACACTGGTCAGTGCAAGTGAATCAATTTTGAAAGCAATTGAAAAGAGATTTGAAACGGTTGGTCATCCTGCCGATATTACTTTGGTTCATTCCTGTGGACAGAGTGATAGAAAAGATGGAATTCAGCATTTGGCGCACGAAGGGCTTGTCAAGAGAATTGTTGGATCCCATTGGGGTCTGCAACCGAGATGGATGGAGATGATTGCCAACAGTCAGGTAGAAGCATATTGTCTGCCGCAAGGACAGATTGCACAGCTTTATCGAAGTATGGCATGTGGACTTCCAGGTAAGATGTCTAAGGTTGGACTTGGTACTTTCATTGATCCGAGAGTAGAAGGAGGAAAGATGAATGACCGTACAAAGCCACTTCCAGATCTTGTGGATATTCTCGAATATGGCGGAGAAGAGTACATGTTTTATAAAGAGATCCCGCTTGATACTGTTCTGATTCGAGGAACGGTATGTGATGAGATGGGAAATCTTACGACAACAGAAGAGGCAATGAAACTGGAAGTACTTCCAGCAGTTTTGGCAGCTAAAAGATATGGTGGACGCGTTATTGCACAAGTAAAACAGGTGGTACAGTCAGGAACGATCAATCCAAAGGATGTAACGGTTCCGGGAGTATTTATTGATGATATTGTTGTATGTGAGAATCCAATGGAAGATCACAGACAGACTTCATCTTGGTACTATGACCCATCCTACTGCGGACTTGCAAGAGTACCGGCAGGAGATATTCCACCGGCACCGTTCAACGAGAGAAAGTTTATTGCAAGACGAGGAGCACAGGAACTGTATAGAGGAGCAGTCATCAACCTTGGAACAGGAATTCCAAATGACATGATCGGAAAGGTCTGCAATGAGGAAAAGGTATCCGATGATGTTGTTATTACGGTAGAGTCTGGTATTTATGGTGGTGTTCAGGCCGGCGGAATTGACTTCGGAATTGGCCAGAATCTGATGGCAATGATTGGCCATCATGAGCAGATGGATTATTATAACGGAGCTGGTGTAGACATTACATATATGGGGCTTGGAGAACTGGGAGAAGACGGAAGCGTCAACTCCACAAAGATGGGAACAAGATGTACTGGAGCCGGTGGATTTATTGATATTACACAGAATGCGAAGAAGATCGTATTCCTTGGAACATTTACTGTAAGCGGTGCAAAATATGAATTCAAAGATGGTAAGTTGAACATTCTTCAGGAAGGCAAGATCCGCAAGATGGTGAGAAATGTAGCACAGCTTTCCTTTAACGGACCGATGGCAAGAAAGAAAGGTCAGGAGGTTATGATCGTGACAGAACGTGCAGTCTTCGAGCTCTGCAAAGAAGGTGTGAAGCTGATTGAGATTGCACCAGGTATCGACCTTCATACACAGATTCTAGATATGATGGATTTTAAGCCGATCATCAGCGAGGAACTAAGGGAAATGGATGCGTCCCTGTTCATTCAGAACGGACCATTCGGATTACAGCTTAAAGAGAAATAATCAAACGGGTAACAATTAAAATTAACATAAAAGAGGTACAAAAACATGGAGAAAAACAAAGTAGCAGTTATCGGAGCAGGATTGATGGGAAATGGAATCGCACAGGCTTGTGCGACAGCAGGTTACGATGTAGTAAATATTGATACATTCGAAGCTGCAATCGAAAAATCAAAAGCAACAGTAGAAAAATTGTTCAGCCGTAAAGTAGCAAAAGGATCTATGACAGAAGAGAAGAAAGCAGAAATCCTTGGACGCCTGACATACAGCCAGAACTTCGAAGATGTAAAGGGTGCGTTTCTTGTAGTTGAAGCAGTACCTGAGAAGATTGAGATTAAAAAAGATACATTTAAGAAAGTAGATGAGCTTGCAGATGCAGAGACAATCATTGTATCTAACACATCAGGATTGAGTATCTCTGAGATAGCATCTGTTACAAACCGTCCGGACAAAGTAATGGGAGCACACTTCTTCTATCCGGCACCGGTTATGAAGCTTCTTGAGCTGGTTCGTGGACTTGTAACATCCGATGAGACATATGATGTAGTGAAAGAATTTGCAGGAAAGATTGGAAAGACAACAGTAGATGCTCCAGAGTTTCCTGGATTCATGGTAAATCGTATCCTTGTTCCAATGCAGAACGAGGCAGCCTTCATGGTAATGGAAGGAAGCAAACCGGAAGATGTTGACAACGCAATGAAGCTCGGGTGTAACCACCCGATGGGACCAATCGAGCTGACAGACTTTGTTGGAATCGACACAATGCTTGCAACAATGACAGGACTTTACAACGGATTCCATGACAGCAAATATCGTCCATGCCCACTTCTTGAGACAATGGTCAAATCAGGAATGCTTGGAAAGAAGACAGGACAGGGATTCTACAAATACGATGAAAAAGGAAATAAGATCGGATCTAACTTCTAAAAATAAAATTACAGATTCAATAAATATAGTATCAAAGGCGGTTCTTGCTTACGAGAGAGAACCGCAAAAAACAGAACAACAGGAGGATATAAAAATGAAAGAAGTAGTTGTTGTAAGTGGAGTAAGACTTCCAGTAGGAAGCTATGGTGGAAGCTTAAAGGATATCACAGCAATCGATATGGGAGCTATGGTAGTTAAAGAAGCTGTGAAAAGAGCAGGAATCCAGCCATCAGATGTTGATGAAGTTGTAATTGGACAGGTTGGAGAAGTTGCAGAGAATGGCTTCATTGCAAGAGCAGTCAGTTTAAAAGCTGGAATGCCAAAAGAGACAACAGCATATTCTGTAAACCGTCAGTGTGGATCAGGACTTCAGTCTATTGCAGAGGCTGTTATGGAGATTCAGACAGGACAGGCAGATGTTGTTGTTGCAGGTGGTACAGAGAACATTTCCAGACTTCCATATTATGTAAATGATGCACGTTGGGGAGCAAGAATGGGACATAAGGTATTCGAGGATGGAGTGATTGATATCCTGACATGGCCTCTGGATGGAAACCACAATGGTGTGACAGCAGAAAATGTAGCAGAGAAATACCATGTAACAAGAGAAGAACAGGATGCGTTCGCAGTACGCAGCCATCAGAGAGCATGCAAGGCAATCAAAGAAGGTAAATTCAAAGATGAGATTCTTCCAGTTGAATTGAAAGATCGTAAGGGAAATATAACAATATTTGATACCGATGAAGGTCCAAGAGAAGGACAGAGTATGGAAAAACTTGCAAAACTTCGTCCATGTTTTGTGAAAGGCGGTACAGTTACAGCAGCAAATTCATCCAGCTTAAACGATGGCGCAGCAGCAGTTGTTGTAATGTCTAAAGAGAAAGCAGAAGAGCTTGGTGTAACACCAAAGATGAAAATTGAAGGATATGCAATTGCAGGGTTTGATGCAGAATTGATGGGATATTCACCAAAGTTCTCTAGTGAGAAACTTGCAAACAAACTAGGTGTTGATTTGAAGTCTATTGATATGTTTGAAATTAATGAAGCGTTTGCAAGCCAGGCATATGCTGTAAGTCGTGATCTTGGATTAGATCCAGAAAAAGTAAATATATATGGTGGTGGAATTTCCATTGGACATCCGATTGGAGCAACAGGAGCTATGCTTACTGTAAAAGTAATGTATGAGTTGATGAGAACAGATAAGAAAGATGCAATGATCAGTATGTGTATTGGTGGTGGACAGGGAATTTCTATGTACTTTACAAAATGTGAATAAATTATAGACTGTACTTTGTTATAGTGAGTGAAGGGGGATACTATTTTATTGTAGTGTCCCTCTTAATTTATATCCAAAGGAATAAAATATTACTAAAATAAGAAAAAATTAAGGAAATATCTTTGCGTTTCTGTCATAATAGAAAATGTGTAAGCTATAAAAGCGGTTTGTCAGTAGTGAAATACTACAGAAGGACAGGCGATAAAGTAATTACAAAGGAGAAGTCATTTGATGGGGGACAACAAGAAAAAATGGTTATGGATCAGCCTCGGAATAGTTGCAGGAATCTTGGTTTTAGGGTACATAGGAACCGCTTTGTATTTTATGAGTCATTTTCTTCCAAATACAAAGGTTAACGGGAAAGATTTTTCATATGCTAAGGAAGAAGATGTGGTGGATTATCTAAAATCAGAAGTTAAGAAGTATGAATTGAAGATTACAGAACATGCGGGACTTTCTGATAGCATTACAGGAAAAGAGATCTCTGTTGAATATAAAGAAAATGGAGCGATAGATAAATTATTAAAGGAGCAGTCCGTTTTTCTGTGGCCGGCAGCATGGTCGGGAGAGGGAAAAGGATTGTCCATCACGGCAAGTGCGGATTATGATGGGAATGCATTAGATGCGAAGATTGCAAGTCTGACAGCTGTGACAACAGAACAGGTGCAGCCGATATCTTCTATGCCGGTGTTTGACGGAGAAAAGTTTGTTCCGGGAGACATTACGGAAGGGACAGCAATAGATGCAGATGCATTGAAGAAAGCGGTAGTCCAAGCGATAGAGGGACTGCAAGAGCAGTTGGATCTTGATGAAGCAGGATGTTATGTACAGCCGCTATATACAAAAGAATCACCGGAAGTTCAGCAGGCGTGCGATGCGATGAATGCATACCTGAATGCGAGTGTAACTTATGAGATGGGACTTGATACACCGGTTGTGGTTGATAAAACCGTTATTTCACAGTGGGTGACAGCAGATGAGAATTATGTGGTGACATTTCACCCGGAACTTATACAGGAATGGGTGACACAGTTTGCGCAGCAGTATGATACTGCAGGAAAGACCAGACAATTCACTACACCGGATGGAAGAGCAGCCGAAGTTTCCGGTGGAACTTACGGTTGGGAGATTAATGCAAAAGGCAGAGTATGAGACACTTCTTGCGAATGTTGAAAGCGGAGGAAACAATAAGTCGAGAGCCGGTTTATGTGAAAGGAAAGACTGCGGCATCGCATGGTGCGCAGGATTTGGGGCTCCACTTATGCAGAAGTCGATCTGACGAATCAGAAAATGTGGTATGTCAAAGACGGAGAAGTTTTGATGTCAGCAGATGTAGTGACCGGACTTCCGAAAGGCGGAAGAAGTACTCCGGCAGGAGTTTATACGATTTTGGAACGAATGCAGAATAAAGTACTGCGCGGTAATTTAAGACCGGATGGAACAAGAGAGTATGAAACTCCTGTCAAAATATTGGATGCGTGTAACGTATTCCGGTGTTGGGTTTTCATGATGCAACATGGCAGAGTAGGTTTTGGAGGAAATGTATATACCTACAGAGGTTCTCATGGATGTATCAATATGAGTTATTCGGATGCCGGGAAATTGTATGAGTTGATCCAGGTTGGAGATCCGGTGATTATGCACTATTAAGAAAAATAATAAGAAAAATCAAAAATCTGCCAATCGGCAGATTTTTTTGTATACTAGAGAGTGGCTAAAAATTGTAAAAGAGGTAAAAAAATTTGAAAAACGAGGTATGCAAACAATTTAATACTTTTGATAATCGCGCTCATTTGGGGAGCTGCATTTGTTGCACAAAGTGCATGGGATGGACTATATTGGTCCGTTCAACATTTAACTGTGCCAGAAGTATTACTTGGTGGAATCGTATTGATTCCGGTGATTTATGTATTGGATAAGAAGAAAAGAACGGAGGTATCACAAGGAAAAGAAGTTGTACAAATAGAAAACACTTATCATTGGTGGTGTTTGTTGTGGATTTTTTTCTTATGCTGGGAAGTTCCCATGCAACAGATTGGAATACAAATATACAACGGCGGGAAAAAGCAGGATTTATCACGGCATTATATATTCTGATTGTTCCAATCCTGGGGCTGGCCGTTGGCAAAAAGGCCGGAATTAAAGTATGGATTGGTGTGGTACTTGCAGTGATCGGAATGTATTTTCTGTGTATGACATCAGGACTATCCATTGCAAAAGGAGATTTTTATATTTTACTGGGTTCTGTTGCTTTTTCATTCCATATTCTTGTGATCGATCATTTTTCACCAAAAGCAGACGGAGTGAAGATGTCCTGTATCAGTTTTTTGTTTGTGGAATCTTATGTATGATACCGACAATTTTATTTGAGCACCCGGAACTTTATTCTATATTGCAGGCATGGAAGCCAATTGCTTATGCAGGAATCATGTCTTGTGGAGTAGGATATACTTTGCAGATTGTTGCACAAAAAAATACAGACCCGACAGTTGCATCTCTGCTGTTAAGTCTTGAGTCTGTATTTTCAGTACTTGCAGGCTGGGTGATTCTTGGAGAAACTTTGTCTCCAAGGGAACTTTTTGGATGTGCCCTTGTATTTGCGGCTGTGATTCTTGCGCAGCTTCCGGAGAGAAAGCCTAATCTCTCATGTAGAGATTTACAACGTGAAGAATCCCGTCCTCATCATTCGACTTTGTGATAAAGTCAGCAGATTCTTTGACGACCGGCTGGGCATTCTCCATTGCTACACCAAGACCGGCATATTCGATCATGGACAGATCATTGAAGCCGTCGCCGCAGCAGATCATGGAATCGGCAGTGAGACCGATACTGTTCAGAAGCTTCTGCAGAGAGTGTGCTTTATCGATATTCTGAGGCATGATCTCTAAGAAGAATGGCTCAGAACGGTAGATGTTGAGCAGCCCGTGGTATTGTTTCTGCAGCTTCGGCATCAGGTCTTCCAGGATGGAAGGTTCACCTGGGATAAGCATTTTATTGACCGGGAAATCAAGTGCGGCAGGGAAGTCCTCAACCGGACAGATATCCATGCTGTTGATGGCGGCTTCTTTCTCAGTGTATTCATTACTTTTAATACCGGAGAGGATTACTTTATCCGTATAAGAGATAAGATCCAATCCAGGATATTCTTTTACCGCCTCGTAAATCGGACGGATGACTTCCTGTGGGATAACCTTATTATAAATAATTGCATTGTCAGAACAGCGGGTGATTCTCGCACCGTTAAAGGAGAGCATGAATCCGCCGTATTCTTTTAGATATAATTCCTCTGCCAGAGGTGCGACACCGTTGATCGGGCGACCGCTGGCGAGGACTACTTTTTTTCCATTCTGTTGAATTTCAATCAGAGCGTCCCTTGTAGGGGGCGTTATTTCTTTTTTTGAATTGGTCAGTGTACCGTCTAGATCAAGTACAATCACTTGGTATTTCATAATAATTAAAACTCCATTTCATCATATGGTGACAGTAATTAATGATGTGCTTCATTCAGCAGCTTGGTTTTTGTATCGTACAGTTTTTGGGAAAGATCCACATATACCTTATGTGGATTGAAGAGACGTTTTGTCTCATCCCAAAGCGTCTCTTTTTCCTGACGGCAGAATTCTGCAATCTCCTTTACAGATGGGGACTCATACTTACATTCTCCATGCTGGAAGATTGGGACAAGCAGTTCACGCATTGTGTAGGTTCCACCCGGAAGAAGTGTTTTCTTCCATGTAGCATTTGGGTCAAAGAGAAGAAGCTCTTCCTCTGTATTAAATGTCTCATCAGCAAAGCAGATGAGATCAGCGCGCAGCATACCGGTTTCTTTATCGTAAATACGATAAATGGTTTTATTTCCCGGATTGGTGATCTTCTCAATATTCTCAGAAATCTTGATCTTCGGCTGGAATTCTCCATCTGCGTTTTGAATAGCAGCCAGTTTATAAACACCGCCAAAGGACGGGCAGTCTTTTGATGTAATAAGGTTCGTTCCGACGCCCCAGGAAGAAATTGCAGCGCCCTGCATCTTGAGATCGTGGATCAGAAATTCATCCAGGTCGTTGGAAGCGGCAATGACAGCATCCTGGAATCCGGCGTCATCCAGCATCTTACGCGCCTTTTTAGAAAGATAAGCGAGATCACCGGAGTCAAGGCGGATACCGTAGCTCTTCGGTTTGATGCCTGCATCGCGCATCTCGGTAAAAACACGGATCGCATTCGGAACACCGGATTTCAATGTGTCATAAGTATCGACAAGCAGTGTACATGCATCAGGATACAATCTTGCATATTCTTTAAATGCAGTATATTCATCTTTGAAAGTCATGATCCAACTGTGTGCATGCGTTCCCATAATCGGTACATCAAACATTTCGCCGGCGAGTACATTGGAAGTTCCGACGCATCCACCGATCACAGCAGCTCTTGCTCCGTACAGCCCCGCATCCGGTCCCTGGGCGCGGCGAAGTCCGAATTCCATGATACCGTCTCCTTGTGCCGCATAAACAACACGGGAAGCTTTCGTAGCGATCAGGCACTGATGATTCAGAATCGTAAGAATTGCTGTCTCAACAAGCTGAGCCTCCATGATCGGAGCTACGACTTTCAGAAGTGGTTCTCTTGGGAAGATGACGCTTCCTTCTGGAATCGCATAAATGTCTCCGCTGAAATGAAAACCACTCAGATAATGAAGGAAATCTTCACTGAACAGTCCGAGTCCTCTCAAATAATCAACATCCTCGTAAGAAAAATTCAGATTTTTAATATAGTCAATGACCTGATCCAGTCCTGCCATGACGGAATATCCGCCTTTGTTCGGATTATCACGGAAGAAAACATCGAATACAACAGTCTGATTTTCCTGTGTTTCAAAATATCCCTGCATCATAGTAAGCTCATACAGGTCTGTCAATAAAGTAAGATTTTGTGCACTCATATTGATATCCTCTCTTTTCAATTGCTCTTACATTGATGTAATTATACATAATTCAGAAAAGTAAATCAATTCATAGTAAAAAGATGTTAAGAAAATATCAAACTGTAAAATAAATTTACCTTTCAAAGCTGATCGGTATTATGATTGGTTGACGTTTGAATGGAAAAGATGTATTATTTCTATGTAAATGTTGAATCGAGGCGATTGATATGCAGATGAATCCTATTATTTTAGAGAAAATAAAGAGCAATAACAATATGATAACAACAGCTCAAGTAATCGAACTTGGATTTTCAAGAACAATTCTTTCAAAATATGTCAAAGCAGGACTTCTTGAGCGTAGTAGACAAGGAATATATATTCTTTCTGATTCCGTACACGATGATATGTGTACGTTGATGATGCGTTCGGATAAAATTGTCTTTTCACACGATACGGCATTATTTCTGAACGGTTTATCTGAGCGTACACCGTTTATGCATTCAGTACAATTCCAAGTAATACATCACTTCCGAACTCGTTGATAGATGAATGTCAATGTTATTATATAAAACCAGAACTTCATTTAATTGGTGTGATTGAAAAAAAGAATACAATGGGAAACGTAGTACGTTGTTATGATACAGAACGTACCATCTGTGATATATTGCGATCACGACATAGGATAGATGAAGAAACAGTCATTAGTGCAGTGAAAAATTATGCTGCTTCACCAGATAAAGATCTGAATCGTTTTAGCGGTATATGCTTCTATGTTTAGAGTCGATAAGGAATTGAAACGCTATATGGAGGTTTTACTATGAGTTCAAAAGCAATGAGCCTAAAGGGAAGAATTAAAAATTATGCAAAAATCAATAATATTGCAGCCCAGGTGGTTTTGCAGAACTATATGTTTGAACGCTTTTTGGAGAGAATGTCTGTATCAGAGTATAGTGAAAAATTTGTTGTTAAGGGCGGTATGTTGATTGCAGCCATTGTAGGATTAGATACTCGTTCAACGATGGATTTGGACACTACTTTACGAAATCTACCTTTGAAAGAAGAACAGATTTCAGCAGCACTCAGCTCAATTTGTAAGGTAGATTTGAATGACGATGTTTCTTTTGAAGTTAAATCCGTGGCACCGATTCGTAAAGATGATGTTTACGGTGGATATTGTGTAAGATTGGATGCAAGTTATGATACAATCGTTACTCCGTTATCTATAGATGTTTCCACAGGAGATATTATTACTCCAGCAGCTGTAAAATATGAGTTCGGAGGTATTTTTGATGAAAATGTTAAAATTACTTTATGGGGATATAATATCGAAACCGTCATGGCAGAAAAAGTAGAAACAATATTAAGCCGTGGTGTATTCACAACTAGACCGAGAGATTTCTATGATGTGTATATTCTTGGAACTACGCAGGAGTATGATAAAGAAATTTTTAAAGAAGCATTGAAAGCTACAGCAATACATCGTGGTTCGTTAGAAAAGATTGCAGATGTAAAAGGAATTATTGAACAGATTTCTTCTAGTGCTAATTTGAATGATATGTGGGTGAAATATCAAAAGAAGTTTTCTTATGCGAAAGATATAACATTTGATAAAATTCTTGGAGTTTTGAATAATTTGTTGGCTTGATATGAAATTCCTTGATAGGAGGGATTTTGTTTATATGTCGTGAATGATAAAAATAACTTAGGGCATTTTCATATAAAATGTTGATGGTGAGCATCTTATAAAAACATCAAACTGTAAAATAAAATTACCTTTCAAAGCTGAAAATGATGAGATTTGATTGACAACGGGATAGAAAATACATTAAGGTATATGAAAGCATATATAAATACGAATTAAAAAATGGGCCGCGTAAGCCAGCGGCAGAATGGAGAAAAGATGAGATTAGGAGTAAAACAGGTACTTACGGTAGTAAAGCTGGTAGATTTTGGAGTATATCTTGGAAGTGACGAGGAGCGTGTCCTTCTTCCAAAGAAACAGGTTCTGGACGGAATAGAACTGGGAGATCCGATCGAGGTATTCCTCTATAAAGATTCTTCCGATCGTATGATCGCAACAACGAATGAGCCAAAGATCACTCTTGGACAGCTGGCTGTCCTGACAGTAGCAGATGTAGGCAGAATGGGTGCTTTCCTTGACTGGGGGCTTGAGAAGGACCTGTTCCTTCCATTCAAGGAACAGACAGAGAAGGTAGAGAAAGGCGACCGCTGTCTGGTAAGTCTTTATGTAGATAAGAGCGAGAGACTTTGTGCGACAATGAAGATCTATCACCTTCTGCAGACAGACTCTCCATATAAAAAGGATGATGTTGTAACCGGAACAGTTTATGAGGTGAATCGTGATCTGGGAGCTTTCGTGGCAGTAGATAATCTGTATTCTGCATTGATTCCGAAGAGAGAGATGTATGGAAGAATGTATCCGGGACAGGAGATTGAAGCACGTGTGGCAGCAGTCAAAGAGGATGGAAAACTGGATCTGAGTATCCGTGGCAAGATTCCGGAGCAGATGGATAAGGATGCAGAACTGATTCTGGAGTGTATTGAGACTTGTGGAGGCAAGCTTCCATTTACAGATAAGGCAGATCCGGAGCGCATCAAAGCAGAGATGGGAATGAGTAAAGCTGCGTTCAAACGTGCAGTTGGAAGACTCTTAAAACAGAAGAAAATCGTGATCAAAGAGGATGGTATTTATAGTTTGTAAAAGCAATCTGCAAACGAACCGTTACGAGTTAGAGAAAGTGACTATGACTTGTAGGAAGTGTTGTTTCAAATAGAAAAAAGTGTGAGATTCATATATGCTGAAAATAAGAAAAAATAGTGATTCTTCCTACTTGTAATATGCTTTAAATACGTTATAATAACATTAGGAATGAGAAAATGATAGGTAATATCATTCCCAGATGAATTTAAGAAGTAAAGTTATAATTAAATTGTTAAAAGAAAGGGGTATTTAGAATGAAAGTTCAGAATATTGCAGATGTTGAAGGATTCTTTAAGGTAGTAGATTCCTGTAAAGGAAGAGTAGAGTTAGTAACAGGTGAGGGAGACAGACTGAACCTGAAGTCTAAACTTTCCCAGTATGTATCTATGGCAAATATCTTCTCTAACGGAGAGATTCCGGAGCTGGAAGTTATCGCTTATGAGAAAGAAGATACAGATAAGCTGATCCAGTTTATGATGGATGGTGGAAATAAATAAGATTTAACATTTTAAAATTTCCATAAAGAGTGTAAAATAAAGGGAAGGGATTCTGACCTGTGTATCAAGTCAGAGCCTTCCCTTTTCTTAGTTAAAATTTGATCATTGAGGTGAACTATGAGTTTTGCACATTTGCATGTCCATACAGAATTTAGTCTGCTGGATGGATCGAATAAGATAAAAGAATACGTGTCCAGGGTCAAAGAACTTGGGATGAACAGTGCGGCAATTACAGATCACGGTGTTATGTATGGTGTGATCGATTTCTATCGGGAAGCCAAGAAGCAGGGAATCAATCCAATCCTTGGATGTGAAGTGTATGTGGCTCCGAATTCTCGTTTTGATCGCGAGATTACAGGAGGAGATGACAGATATTATCATCTTGTACTTCTGGCAGAAAATGAGGAAGGATATGCGAATCTGACGAAGATTGTTTCGAAGGGATTTGTGGAAGGTTATTACTATAAACCGCGAGTGGATAAGGAACTTCTGCGCAAGTACCATAAAGGTATCATTGCTTTAAGTGCCTGCTTGGCAGGTGAGGTGGCAAGATTCCTGACGAAGGGATTATATGAAGAGGCGAAGAAGACAGCCTTAGAGTATCAGGAAATTTTCGGCGAAGGGAATTTCTTCCTGGAGTTGCAGGATCATGGCATACCGGAGCAGGGACTTGTCAATCAACAGCTATTCAAAATGTCTGAAGAGACAGGAATTGAGCTGGTTGCTACGAATGATATTCATTATACATATGCAGAAGATGCGAAGCCACATGATATTCTACTTTGTATTCAGACCGGAAAGAAGCTTTCAGATGAGAATCGTATGCGGTATGACGGCGGACAGTATTATGTGAAGTCAGAAGAAGAGATGCTGCGTCTGTTCCCTTATGCGAAACAGGCGTTGGAAAATACACAGAAGATTGCGGACCGATGTCATGTCGAGATTGAATTTGGTGTAACAAAACTTCCGAAATATGATGTACCGGATGGTTATACTTCCTGGGAATATCTGCAGAAGCTTTGCTATGAGGGATTGGAAAAGCGTTACGGTGATCCTTCGGAAGAATTGAAAGATCGTTTGTCTTATGAATTGGAAACAATCCATCAGATGGGCTATGTAGACTATTTCCTGATCGTGTGGGATTTTATTAAATACGCAAAAGATCATGGGATTTCAGTAGGACCGGGACGTGGTTCGGCTGCGGGAAGTATTGTATCGTATTGTCTTGAGATCACTACGATCGATCCGATCCGTTACCAGTTGCTGTTTGAACGTTTTCTAAATCCGGAACGTGTGTCTATGCCCGATATCGACGTTGACTTCTGTTATGAGAGACGTCAGGAGGTTATTGATTACGTTACAAGAAAATATGGAAAAGACTGTGTGGCTCAGATCGTTACATTCGGTACCCTGGCAGCACGAGGTGTGATCCGTGATGTTGGACGTGTAATGGATCTGCCATATGCTTATGTGGATTCTATTTCCAAAATGATTCCGCAGGAGCTTGGAATCACAATTGATAAAGCTCTGAAAATGAATCCGGATCTGAAAAAGTTATATGATACGGATGAGACGGTGACAAATCTGATCGATATGGCGAAGCGTTTGGAAGGACTACCGAGACATTGTTCTATGCATGCCGCCGGTGTTGTGATCTGTCAGAAGCCTGTTGATGAGTATGTACCGCTTTCAAGGGCAGCAGACGGAACAATCACAACGCAGTTTATCATGACGACACTTGAGGAACTTGGACTTCTGAAAATGGACTTCCTGGGTCTTCGTACATTGACTGTGATACAGAATGCAGTGCTGCTTGCAAGAAGAAAGCAGCCGGAACTGAATATCAATCAGATAGATTACAATGATCAAAAGGTGCTGGATTATATCGGAACCGGTAAGACAGATGGTGTGTTCCAGCTTGAGAGTGCTGGAATGAAAGGGTTCATGAAGGAACTGAAGCCGCATAACCTGGAAGATGTTATTGCCGGAATTTCGCTGTATCGTCCTGGCCCGATGGATTTCATTCCGCAGTATATCCGAGGAAAGAATGACAGTTCTTCTATCACATATGATTGCCCACAACTGGAGCCGATCCTTGCCCCTACTTATGGATGTATTGTCTATCAGGAGCAGGTTATGCAGATCGTACGAGATCTTGCCGGATATTCACTGGGACGAAGCGATCTTCTGCGCCGTGCAATGTCAAAGAAAAAGGCTGCGGTCATGGAGAAAGAACGGAAGATCTTTATTTATGGTGATGAAGAGACAGGCGTACCGGGATGTATAAAGAATGGAATTGATGAACAGACTGCAAATAAGATTTATGATGAAATGATCGATTTTGCAAAATATGCGTTCAATAAGTCTCATGCGGCTGCATATGCAGTGGTTTCTTATCAGACTGCATGGTTAAAATATTATTTCCCGGTAGAATATATGGCAGCACTTATGACATCAGTTATTGATAACCCGTCAAAGGTGTCGGAGTATATTTATGCATGTCGTCAGATGAATATTAAGATCCTGCCGCCGGATATTAATAAAGGTGAAGCAAATTTCTCTGTAGATGGCGGGGATATCCGTTATGGACTTGCTGCGATCAAGAGTATCGGAAGACCGGTGATCAAGGCAATCGTGGAAGACAGAGAAGAGCTTGGGTTGTTCCAGAACCTGGAAGATTTCATTACCCGTCTTTCAGCAAAGAACATATTAAATAAACGTACGATAGAAAACCTGATCAAGGCAGGGGCACTGGATACGCTTGGCGGAACAAGAAAACAGTTCATGAGTATCTATGTACAGATCGTAGATCATGTTACTCAAGAAAAAAAGAACTCTATGGTTGGACAGATGACATTGTTTGATCTGGTGAGTGAAGATCAGAAAGAAGAATTTCAGATCAGGATGCCTGATGTGGGAGAATACTCCAAAGAAACACTTCTCGCATTTGAAAAAGAAGTGCTTGGAATCTATGTCAGTGGACATCCGCTTGAGGCGTATGAGGAGAAGTGGAAGAAATCCATTTCTGCGACAACGGCGGACTTTCAGCTGGATGAAGAGACCGGTCACACAAAAGTGCATGATGGAGCGAAAGAAATTATTGGTGGAATGATCACAGAGAAGACCATAAAGCATACAAAGACGAATCAGATGATGGCCTTTATCACGATAGAAGACCTTTTGGGAACAGTGGAGGTTGTTGTGTTCCCGCGAGATTATGAGAAGAATAGAGATTATCTAGAAGCAGACAGTAAGGTATTTGTTCGCGGAAGAGTTTCGGAAGAAGATGATAAGCCGAGCAAGCTGATCTGCGAAAAAATCATTCCGTTTGAGCAGACAAAGAAAGAGCTATGGATTCAGTTCCCGGATAAAGAAACGTTCTTAGATCAGGAGCAGATCGTCTATGGCTATCTGGCGGATTCTGATGGAAATGATGAAGTTGTAATCTATTGTGCAAAGGAACGTGTGGTGAAAAGACTGCCGAAAAATAGGAATATCGGTATAAATGAACAAATTTTAAGCAGATTGATGAATCATTTTGGAGAGAAGCGAGTAAAAGTAGTTGAAAAACCTATTGAAAACATATTCTAAATAAGGTAGAATATTGGCGGAGTTGATAAAAAATTGACAATGATTGGTTTTGGCAGTAATCAGACATTTCAGAGAAAGGGTGGACTAAAACATGGCAGAAAATAAAACAGTCGACAAAGAAAAATATCTTGATGAAATCGAAGACAGCATCCGTACAATCGGTGTTCTGACAAGTGGAGGAGATGCTCCGGGAATGAACGCAGCAATCCGTGCGGTAGTAAGACGTGCACTTGCAAAAGGACTTAAGGTTCGCGGAATCCGCAGAGGTTATCATGGACTTCTGAAGGAAGAGATCATTGATATGTCAGCACGTGACGTGTCTGATATCATTGAGCGTGGTGGTACAGTTCTCCAGACAGCTCGTTGTAAGACAATGCGTACAGAAGAAGGTCAGCAGAAGGCAGCTGCGATCTGTAAGAAGTACGGAATCGACGGACTGGTAGTAATCGGTGGAGACGGTTCTTTCGCAGGAGCTCAGAAACTGGCAAACCTTGGTGTAAATACAATTGGTATTCCAGGAACAATCGACCTTGATATCGCATGTACAGACTACACAATCGGATTTGATACAGCTGTTAATACAGCAATGGAAGCAATCGATAAGGTTCGTGATACATCTACATCTCATGAAAGATGCAGTGTGATCGAGGTTATGGGACGTGATGCAGGATATCTTGCACTGTGGTGTGGTATCGCCAATGGAGCAGAGAAGATTCTCATGCCAGAGGAAAAGGACTATGATGAGAAAGCACTGATCAAAGATATTCTTGAGAATAAGAAGCGTGGTAAGAAGAACTACATCATCATCAATGCAGAGGGTGTTGGAGATTCTATCAATATGGCAAAGAGAATCGAGGATGCTACAGGAATTGAGACAAGAGCAACAATTCTTGGACACATGCAGCGTGGTGGAAGCCCGACATGTAAGGACAGAGTATATGCTTCTACAATGGGAGCTATGGCAGTCGACCTTCTTTGCCAGGGAAAGACAAACCGTGTCGTAGGATACAAGAACGGACAGTTTATTGATTTTGACATTGAAGAAGCACTTGCTATGAAGAAGACAATTCCGGCATATCAGTATGATGTAGCGAAGACTCTTGCTCTGTAAAAATGTGAAATAGCATTGCAAATATCACTTTGAGTTATTATAATAGAATAGCAATGGTTACCAGATGACTGGTAATGAAATATAACATTCAGCCATGCAGCCTTTGTAAGAAGGTTACATGGCTGAATTGTGTATCTGCGATAAGATAAAAATAACTGATAAGGATAGATTAAGGGGAGAACTTTGACGGACATGAAGAATAAAAAGATGGCACCGATCGGGGTGTTTGATTCAGGAGTCGGAGGACTGACGGTAGCGAGAGAGATATCAAGACAATTGCCGTATGAGAACATTGTTTATTTTGGGGATACGGCGCGTGTTCCATACGGTAGTAAATCACAAAACACGATCATTCGTTTTTCAGAACAGATTATCCGTTTCCTGAGGACGAAACAGGTGAAAGCAATTGTGATCGCATGTAATACGGCGAGTGCGCTTGCATTGGATGCAGTGAAGGATGAGTTTGACCTTCCGATCATTGGAGTAGTCATTCCGGGAGCGAGAGCAGCGGTAGAAGCTACAACGAATGGAAAAGTCGGTGTGGTAGGTACTGAAGCAACGGTTCAGAGTGGAATGTATACGAAAGTGATTCAGGGAATGAATCCTAAGATTGAAGTGATCGAGAAAGCCTGTCCTCTTTTCGTACCGTTAGTGGAAGAGGGATTCAAAGAACATATTGTGACAAGAGAGATTATTGAGTATTATCTCGAATCCATGCGCAATACAGATATTGATGCGATGATCCTTGGATGTACGCATTATCCGCTTCTCAGATCTAAGATCAGAGAATATATGGGGGATAAGATTCAGATTGTGAATCCTGCGTATGAGACAGCGATGGATCTGAAACGATTGTTGGAAGAGAAAGAGATGGCAAATGATGAAACGACAGAACATCATAGCGAGTATTCTTTCTATGTCAGTGATGCAGCTGAGAAGTTCAGGAAGTTTGCGAATACAGTGATGCCATTTGATGTTCCGACAACGAATGTAGTAAATATTGAAGAGTATTAATTAGTAATTTTGAATCAGGAAAGTTATTTCGTGCTTGTACGTTGGTTGCGGAAAGACTGACGGAACGAAATTTTCCTGATTCTTTTCTATGGAGAATTCATTTATGACAAAAGATGTATTGGTAAGTATTTCCGGAATGCATGAGGAGATTGTGGCGGTCACTCCGGAGGTAGAAGATGATGAGAACGAAGCAATCGAAGTTGTGACACCAGCAACATATTATTTGAAGAACGGAAAACATTATATTGTCTACGAGGAAGTTGTAGAAGGAACTTCCGGAGTGATCAAGAACAGAATTAAGATTAACGGAGATGAATGTGTAGAGATCGTGAAAAGCGGTCTTTCAAACTCTCATATGATCTTTGAGAAAAATAAAAAGAATCAGACATTTTATAAGACGCCTTATGGACAGATGCTGATCGGAGTGAATACGAGACACCTTCAGGTTGATTTTGAAGAAGATAAGATAGCGGTCCAGATTGATTATGAACTGGACGTAAATCATGAACCGATGGCAGACTGTAAGATACGGATGAATATTGTTTCCAAGGACAGTGGAAAGTTTTCAGTGCTTAGTTAAGATACAAGAACGCCGAGGCATTTTTGGATAAGCAGGCGGAAAAATGAAAAAGATAAGAATGAGAGGATAAGATGATGGTAATAACACTGATCGAGAAAGTATATTCGTTTTTATGGGGCGATCTGTTTCAGATACCGCTTCCAGGCGGCGGAAGTGTGGGAATATCACTTCTGATTATTCTGTTGATTCCAACAGGAATTTATTTCACAATCCGTACAAGATTTCTTCCAATCCGTCTTTTCCCGGAGATGGTAAGATCGTTGAATAGTAAAAAAGGGAAAGAGGATGGGTTGTCTAATTTTCAGACACTGATTGTATCAACAGCAACCCGTGTGGGAATGGGGAATCTGGTAGGTGTTGTTGCAGCTATTTCAGCCGGTGGAGCTGGAGCAGTGTTCTGGATGTGGATCACGGCACTGATCGGTTCTTCCACAGCATTTGTTGAGGCAACACTTGCACAGCTTCATAAAGAAAAAGATCCGTTGTATGGAGGATACCGCGGAGGTCCGGCATATTATATCCATCACTACATGGAGGAACATCAGGGAAAGAAAAAGAGATATTCAGTGATCGCGGTATTGTTTGCAATTTCAGGATTAATCTGTTGGTGTGGTATTAGCCAGGTGATCAGTAATTCAGTGACGTCTTCGTTTGAAATGCATTTTCTATCCCACCGCTTTATACAATCTGTGATTTTGGCTGGTTCTGGCAGCATGCGATCGTGCTTCGAAAGAATGCAACAGTAAAGGTTTTGGATGTTATGGTTCCGATCATGGCAGTGTGTATTTCCTGATCACAGTATTTTTGATCCTTACGAATCTGTCCAGCATACCGGGTGTGTTC
>ENA-OQDT01000142-OQDT01000142.1-human-gut-metagenome-genome-assembly--contig:-NODE-142-length-43712-cov-6.039853_pt1 | contig 43712 bp, 38 predicted proteins | sample MGYA00242786_ERZ504617 | MGnify/ENA primary metagenome ERZ504617 (study PRJEB26092, sample SAMD00036337) | human gut metagenome | host: Homo sapiens | study: EMG produced TPA metagenomics assembly of...
GTAGAAGAGTATAAGCCCCCCTACCACCCATGCCGGGAGACCGGCGCAAGGAAGTGAGGAATCTCCTATGAAGAAACGACTACTCAGCCTGCTGGTGGCAATCAGTATGGTGCTGACGTTCCTGCCCGTGTCGGCATTGACCGCAGCAGCAGCGGAGGATAGCAGCAACGGCGAACTTAAAATCGGACAAAACGGTTATCCTGTTCTGGATCATATCCCTCACCAAACAGTCAACGAGCATGATATCTACACTGGTGATGGCTGGACTTACGATGCCGATGAAAATTGTAAAATTCTGACCCTGTGCCCCAGTGCACCAACAAACTATGATTTTTGGGCCATTCACGAAGTGAACTTTAAAACCAACTGTAACCTGGTAATTGGTTCCCATGCAGCTGTTACCGGCGGATCTTTTAATGCTTCTGTTACCAACAGGGGCACAATAACTGGCGGCATCTTTGGCAATGCTGTTACCAATCATGGTAAAATAATTGGCGGTAAATTTTACTCTTCAGTCACCAATGAATCGGATGGCATCATTGAAAATGGTCAGTTTGGTCGTTATTCTCACCTGTGCACCGTTACAAACAATAGCGGCACGATCAACGGCGGCACTTTCCAAGATGAGCTAACCGGAAGTGGCATAGAACCGGGTTATACCCTCACAGCAATAACACCCAACAATTTTATCAGTGTTTCGGTCAATGGGTATCGCAATTCATGCTATATCATCCCGAATCAAACATATCATGCTTCTGTCAGAATTGTTTATGCTTTTGACGATTATAGTGGTTTTCCATCACTCCCACCACTTGATGTAGCCATCAATAGTGCGCAATACATGCTTCTTTCCGACTGGTGTGGGAGTGATCTCAAGATTGAGTTCGAGGATATCCGCGGAGCTTATGAAGTCACCTTCACCGCACCGCCTGCAAATGGCTCAACCGTAACCATCAGCCCGCTGACCCGGCTGGTGATTGACAAGGACGGCTACCCTGCCGTGGCACAAGATAGGGATGGCAACCGGGCGAATTATACCGGCGATGGTTGGAAGTTTGAAAACGACACTCTGACTTTGGAGCCTGCCGCTAAGACGAACTATGACTTTAACAGCACCGACCTGAACCCCCATAGGGTGGCGGTGAACTGCCCGGTTACGGTGAACAGCAACGCCACCATCACAAACGGCATTTTCCTGAAAGAAGTTACCGGCAGCGCCAGCGCCCTGAACGGCGTGTTCCTGAATGTTCCCACCGGCTGTGAAACAGCGCTAAGAAAATTACTGTTCTGATAACGGAACCATTACGGCCCTGAAAACCAGCGGCGATACCACCACACTGGACAGTGCCGCCAATGAACTTATGTGGTCGGCCAGCCCACCGGTACCCTGTATGTGACCCTGAGCAGCGGCAAGGTACGGGAAGTACAGCTGCCTCTTACGGCTGACCTTGAGCTGCAATTGAACGACCCGGCACCCAAACCGAACCGGAACCCAAGCCCGAACCGAGCGGAACCGGAGACCTACACCCTGAAAGTGGTGGGCGGCAGCTTTACGACCGGCGAAAGGGATGCGCTGACCAGCGGCACTGTGCCGGTGGATGCAGAAGCAAAAGTGACCCTGAACCCGGATGCCGTACCGGAGGGCATGGTGTTCGACCAGTGGACCATCAGTGAGGAAAGCCTGCTGGGCAACCCCAATGTGGCCTACAACGCCGAAAGCTTTACCATCCCGGCCAATGCAGTGGAAAAAGGCAAGACCGTTACCGTGGAAGCCCAGTACCGGGAAGCCACCATTGAAAGCGAAGGCCCCGGCATTCTGGGCACCGCCGCCATAATCGGCACGGCGGGTGCTGGCGCGGCTGTGCTCGGCTACACCGGCTACATGATCGGCACCGAGCTGTACCTGAACACCGTCCTGCCTGCCGGTGCGGCCATCCCCAACAACGCCGGGGAGCTGGCCCTGCTGCTGTGGGAAGCCGCCGGGACCCCAGCCCCCGCTGCTCTTCTCCCTGCCGATGCTGCCCCGGTCCAGCAGGCCCTTGCATGGGCCATCGAGAACCAGCTCCTCGCCCCGGATGCGTCTGCGGAGGATTCCGTCAGCCGCTGGGAGGTTATTCGGAGCTGGAATCAGATGAAGGGGTAAGTGGCGAACCCTCTCAGTCAAAGCCTTCGGTTTTGCCACTAGCCGGGTTGTGGCACCCAGCAGTTACTTCATGCAATAAATTGCATTCGTATCTTGCTGGCCACTGCCCCAACAACTCCTCCCTCAATCCGCCGCTGGCGGCGGTCGTTGTTGTTGCCCCAAAGGGGGAGCCAAGGGCAATCCCAGATTTAGCAGCATCTGCCCTCTGTGATGTCTTACCTCTCCCTTCGGGAGAGGTGGCATTGCGCAAGCAATGACGGAGAGGGTGAGGATGCTAACTAAACAGCGAACCCCCCGGTGCGATCTGCACTGGGGGGTTCGCTGTTATTGTTGCTTCAGGAAATATGTACCGCTTCCAGCACCCTGATGCCCTCCTGCTCCATCACGCCGCGCAGGGCTTCGAGATAGCCGGGCTTGTCCACCTTGTTCTCAATGCAGCAGGTCAGCACGCCGTGCAGGCTGGTGACCTCCATTGCAAGGGACGCACCGTCCGGCAGCACCCAGGTCTGGAAATCGGTCAGGTACGCTTCCAGCTCCGGGCTGTGCGGCAGCAGCGGGCTGCCGATGTAGCTGATCCAGAAATCTGCCGGGAAGCCGCTGATGTACTCGCCCATCTGGAACACACGCTTCTTGATCTTGAGCGCGGCCTTCTGCCGGAACACCTGATACACCCAGCCCATCTGTTCGGCCATGCGGAACAGGCGGCGCTCCGGGGTCAGGCTTTCCCGGATCTCATGGTCGAGCCGCTTTGCAAAGCTGTGGAGCCGGACCTGCGGTTCCAGCCGCAGGGCCAGCTGAAAGGACGCAATGCAGTTGTACAGGGCGTGCGGCACCCCCAGCGCCGCGCGGGTGTCGGCGGCATAGCTGTACGCAAGGTCATTCTTTTCCAGATACCGCTGCGCTGCCTGGCAGGTCAGCCCCATGAGGGCGCTGAAGGGCTTCACGCCCTCCTTCTGCGCCAGATCCACAAGGCTCTGTCTGTCCAGCCGCAGCCGCTGAAAATGGGGCGTGCCTTCGTGGATCTGCAGCACGTCCTTCTGCATGTTGTTGGCCACCTGGCTCTCCGGGTAGCGGGCCAGCAGCTGTTCCACATCGTAGGGCGGGTCAGAGGCAAGGGCCTCGCACACAAAACCGGCGTTGGAGCGCAGGTTGCAGTAGAGCTTGAGCAGCAGGGTGAAAAAGGGCGAGCCGCCCCGGCCATCGGCCAGGAAGTGGAACCAGTCCAGATAGACCGTGTTCCCCTCATAGCCCAGCGAGAAGAGATAATCGTTCGTCTCCTCGGGGATCTTTGGCTGGGCGCTGCCCTGCCGCACACGGCAGGGGGCAGTGTTGGGCTCCAGACGGGCCTCCCGCTTTTCCCACACCACATGGCAGAAATAATATTCTGCCAGCGGGCGGGCCGCATCCAGTGCCTGCTGCAGAAGAGCCGGGTCAACGGCCTCCTTCAGCGTGGCCTGATAGCGGCAGAGGACCTGATTTTCACGGTAGTAGTAGACGATGCCCTGAAACACCGCACGCTGCTCTGCATTCATCCGGAATTTACCCCGCGTTCTCGGCCAGATAATCGGTCAGATCGCCGATGGTCACAAAGTTGCGCAGCTCCTTTTCGGGGATGCGCAGACCAAAGGTCTCTTCCAGATCGGCCACGACGGTCAGGATCTCCATAGAGGACAGATCCAGATCATCCATCATCACGCTGTCTTCGTTGACATCCTCGGGCGAGATCTCTGCCACATCCTCCAGAATTGCCAGGATCTGAGACACGATTTCTGCTCTTTCCATCAAAAAATCTTCCTTTCCGTGAGGGATTTTTTATCGCCTGCAAGGGCGCAGTTTCAGTATGCCACGCGCCGGGCCGGTTTAGCCAGCCGGGCGGGGCATTCCTGTGTTTTATAATACCTGTTTTATGGAGGAAATGCAACACACCGACCGCCCGGTTTTGCGCTTTTTTTACAATTTCCGCGCTTACCTGCGCAGCAGCTTGCCCATGGCGTTGCGGGGCAGGGGCTCGGTGCTGAACTCCACCGCCGTGATCCGCTGGTACAGCGGCAGGGTACGGTTCAACCCGGTGATAAAGGCCCGGACCTCCGCCTGCTTTTCCTCGGCACAGCAGATCAGCGCGCCGATCTTTTTGCCCATCTCCTTGACCACGCACTCCTGCACCTCAGGGCAGGCGTTGAGCCTTCTTTCCAGCTCCTCGGGGCTGACGTTCTCGCCGGTGCCCAGAATGATCAGGTTCTTCTTCCGGCCCACCATATAGTAATAGCCGTCCTCGTCCTCACGGGCCAGGTCGCCGGTGTGGAGCCAGCCGTCTTTGTCGATGATCTCGGCGGTGGCTTCGGGATCCTTATAGTAGCCCAGCATCACACAGCCGCCCCGGATGCAGATCTCGCCGGTCTCATCCAGCTTGTACTCGCAGTGGCCGTCCGGCTTGCCCAGCGCCCGGATATGAGGCTCTGCCTGGGCGTAGTTCACCAGACCATCGCCGCAGGTCTCGGTCATGCCGTAGCACTGGGTGATGTACATGCCGTTTTCCACCAGACCCAGCAGGAGCTCGCTGTCGAACATGGCAGAGCTGCCGCAGGGGTTCCACAGGCCGTTCAGCTTATCGGCGCGGCCGCGCTTGACATCCTTGTAGATGCTCTCCATCAGCACCGGGGCCACGGCAATGGAATCGCTGTGCATCAGGCCCAGATCCCGGTAGAAATTCCGCAGGTCACTGCAAAGGTTCAGGGCCCAGCCCTTGAAGGGCCAGGAGAACAGGCAGATAAAGGTGCCCAGATGGAACAGGGGCAGGATGGCAAAGTTGCTCAGGACATCATTTTTGTCCTCGGGCAGCTGCCGGTGCTTGAAGTCCAGCATGTGGTCGCCCATGGCAACGTGCATCTGCATCACGGTAAAGAAGTTCCGCTCCGCCAGCATCACGGCCTTGCTGCGGCCGGTGGTGCCGGAGGTGAACAGCATGACCATCAGGGCATTGGGGTCGATCTTCTTTTCCAGCCCGCCGGGCGCGGTGTCCTTCCAGACATCCATCGGCCGCAGGCGTTCCCCATACGCAGCCTCCAGCTGGTCACGGCAGCCGTAGTCCACCCCATCGTTCAGGATGAGGGCAGGCTCTGCCAGCTCCAGCTCCCAGCTCAGCTCGTCCCAGGTCTTTTTCTGGTTCATCGTTACCAGAACAGCCCCGGCCAGCACAGCGCCAAAGGTATTCACGCCGTACTCATAGCAGTTCCGGCTCAACAGGACCACCCGCTTGCCCTCCACCTCCGGGATGTTCCGGGCAAACCAGGCAGCGGCGCGGCGGATATCCTGTGCATACTCGGCATAGGTTTTTTCCTTCACGGTGCCGGTGGTATCCTCTACCCAGCGGAAGGCCACCCGCCCGGGGAATTCCTGCTCCATTGTCCGGGTGACAAGATCATAGACATTGTTTACCATGGTCTGCTCCTTTTTCTCCCGTTTGATTTTACTTGCGCAGCAGCTTGCCCAGCGCGTTGCGGGGCAGGGGCGCGGCGCTGCACTCCACCACGGAGATGCGCTTGTACAGGGGCAGGGTGCGGTTCAGCTCGGTGACAAAAGCCTTCACCTGCTGCTGCTTGTCATCCTCACAGCAGACCACGGTGCCGATCTTCTTGCCCATCTCCTTGACGATGCACTCCTTGATGGCATCGCACTTGCCCAGCAGCTTTTCCAGCTCCTCGGGGCTGACGTTCTCGCCGCTGTCCAGAATGATGAGGTTCTTCTTGCGGCCGGTCATATAGTAGTAGCCTTCCTCGTCCACGCGGGCCAGGTCTCCGGTGTGGAGCCAGCCGTCCTTGCCGATGGTCTCGGCAGTTGCCTCGGGGTCCTTATAGTAGCCCAGCATCACGCAGCCGCCGCGGACGCAGATCTCGCCGGTCTCGTCCACCTTGACCTCACAGAAGCCGTCCGGCTTGCCCAGGGCACGCAGGTGGTCGCCCTCCTGGGCCACGTTCAGCAGGCCATAGCCGGCCAGCTCGGTCATGGAGTAGCACTGGTTGATGTAGAAACCGTTCTTCACCAGTTCGCTCAGGATGGCGGGGTCAAGGATGGCAGAGCTGCAGCTCAGGTTCCACAGCCCGTTCAGGCGGTCGGCATGGCCGCGCTTGACCTCGTTGTAGATCATCTCCACCAGCACCGGCGGGGTAGACATGGCATCGCTGTGCATCAGGCTCATATCCCGGCGCAGGTCGCGGGCATCACAGCAGAGATTCAGGGTCCAGCCCTGTATGCCATAGACAAAGTAGCAGATGAAACCGGCCAGATGGAACATGGGCACCAGCGTAAAGTGGCTGAAGGTCTGGTCGAGGTACTGGGGTGCCAGCCGCTCCTCCTGGTCAAGGATGGACTTCTGGCCATCGATGTACATCTGGCAGGCGGTGAAGTAGTTCTTCTCGCTCAACATCACGCCCTTGCTGCGGCCGGTGGTGCCGGAGGTGAACATCAGCATCAGCAGACCCTCGTGGTCGATGCGGTTGACCATCTCGGCCTCGGGTGCGGCGGTCCAGGCATCCATGGGGCGGAGCTGAGCGCCGTAGAGCGCTTCCAGCTGGGCGCGGTAGCCGTAATCGATGCCATCATTGAAGATGAGGTCCGGCTCCACCATGCCCAGCTCATGCTCCAGCTCGGCCCAGGTCTTGCCCTGGTTCAGGGTCACGATGACAGCGCCTGCCATCATGGTGCCGAAAACGACCGCGCCATACTCATAGTTGGTGCGGCTCAGGATGACGATCTTCTTGCCCTTGGGCTCGCCCAGCTCCTGCTGCAGGTAGCCGGTCGCTTTGCGGATATCCTGCACATACTGAGCGTAGGTCTTTTCCACCACCGTGTCTTTGCCCTCCACATAGCGGAACGCCACACGGTCAGCATACTTATTCTGCATCGCAGAGATCATATCAAAAACGGTCATCGGCATATTTGCCGCGGTCACAACTTCGTTACAAGCCTTGTCTGCCATTATTTTACACTCCCTGTTTATTTTTGTTAAAATATTCCCTTTCGTTTCCGCTAAATGGAATCTTCTGGGTACTCTAGCCTAGAGTATACCGCATAGAAGGCTCAAACGCAAGATTTAATTGCACAAATATGCAACTTAAACTTACAGTCAATCTGTGCACCCGGATGTAAATCCTGCCTTTTGTTGCGGGCAGGCCGTGAGTGTGGTACACTTTTCCCGGTATCCGCCTACCGTGCTTTCTCCCCGGGTTTGATTGACAGCAAGGGCAAAAAGCATTATACTTATTATAAATATCTCTAATTTTTAACATGATGCGCCAAAAATCCGGCAATTCTGCCATCCCGGGGCGGGGTGCGGCGCAGAGGAGGACCTTTTTATGGAGGGAACCAAACGCCGTGCCGCAAATTCACTGGGCATGTTCGATCTGCTCAAGGGTGTCGGCATGCTGACCATCGTCTTTGCCCACACCGGTGAGCTTTACCCCATGGGCGATGCCAGCCACATCAACCCGCTGACCTTTTTCATGTTCGCCTACCGCGAATCCCTGATGGCGGCCTTTTACATTGCCAGCGGCTACGGCTTCCGCAAGCGCTCCATCGGCAAGTGCATCGACCAGCAGTTCAAAACGCTGCTCAAGCCTTACATCTATACAGGCATTGCCACCACCGTGTTCCATTTTATCATCCATTACAGCCTGTTCGGCAGCCTGCACAACGCCACCTACGAGACCTACAAGGTGCTGGGCGGCTTTGCACTGGGCCTGCCCCACACGGCCACCTATTTCGGCCAGCTGTTCTTCTCCTGCGGCCCCATGTGGTATCTGCTCTCGCTGATGATCGCATGGATCCTGCTGGATCTCATCCTGAATATCTTCCCGGAGCAGTACATAAACTGGGCGGTGCTGGGTACCATGCTGTTAGGCTGGGGCATCTGCATCACCTGGGAGGCCCCTTTTTGCATCGGTCAGGGCATGGTCACCGTTCCGGCCCTGTATGTGGGCTACCTTGCCAAGAAGTATAAGATCTTTGAACAGCCCCTCTCGCCCCGTCTGCGCGGCGGGATGATCGCAGCGGCGCTGGCTGTGGCCGCACTGGTGCTTCTTACCAAGAGCACCGACTGCGTCTCGATGGCCGAGTGGACCCTCGGCCCCGTGAGCATCCTGCTGGATGCTGTAACGGGCCTGGGCATCCTTTCCATCGTCATCTGGTTCCAGCGCAGGGTGGAAAACGTTGTCACCCACGCCATCCAGGCCATTGGCCGCCGTTCGCTGTTCATCTTCTGCGTCCACACCGTGGAGCTCACGGCCATTCCCTGGTACCTGATGCCCCAGAAGTTTGCGGCTCACCCGGTGCTGGGCATGGTGCTGCAGTTCACCCTTTCGCTGGGCTCCACCTTGCTCATCTGCGAGCTGCTGGTGCGCCGCCGGGACCTGAAGTTCTGGCTCACCTCCCGCCGGGAGCAGAAGACGGCGGAAGCGCCCCGCCGGCGCAGCGCCCGCACCGAAGCGCCCGAGCGTCATTTTGCGGCAAAACACTGATTTTTTGCGGAGGGTGCCCCCTCTGCTGAAGTGAAATAATATTATGAGGAGAATCCGGTTATGAACAACGCAGCTCCTGAGAACACTGCGGCTCTGCAGGAAAAGATCGCCGAGCTGGAACAGCAGCTCAAGCTTTCGGACGAAGGTGTTTCCCATCTGGCAGAACGCTGCCTTGCCCTGGAACAGAAGGTGCAGTCCTACCTTGCGGCACACCCCCAGCGCGAGATGCATACCGACTCGCCCACTCTGCTGCAGCCGCTGCTCTATTATGATGCAGGCTTCGGCTTTTCGGAAAAGGACACCCTGACCGCACCCGACTGCACCACCGACGAGCTGACCGGTGCCGTGACTGCGACCTTTGAGCTGCCGGTGGCTGCACAGGCCCTGCGGTTCGACCCGGGTGAGCTGCCCTGCTGCATCACCAACCTGATCTTTTCAGATGACCGCATCATCTGCGCACCCACCAACGGCTTGAACCTTTCCGGCGGCAGCACCCTGTTCCTGGGCGATGACCCCAACTACCGGCTGGAGGGCACCACCCACTACCCCGCCGGGATGAAGCTGGTGGTGAGCTACGGCTACTTCCCGCTGGAGACCCTGACGGACGAGCCTTTGTTCTGCGCCGTGCTGCAGGGCGTGCAGCAGCTCCAGCTGCGCAAGGACAGCGAAAAACAGCATATCCAGAAGCTGGAGCAGAATGCCGCGGCCCAGCAGCAGATGCTGGCCGCCCTGCAGCAGGAGATCGCGCAGCTGCACCAGAAAAACGCCGATCTGCAGGCCCGGAACATTGCCTATGAGACCTCGCTGGAAAGCGTGTTTTCCAGCAAAAGCTGGAAGCTCACTGCTCCCATCCGCAGCCTGATGCGTCTGTTCCACCGTGGAAACTGAGAAGCGGAACGGAGGAACAGCCATGTATAACAACTACACCCCCCTGCAGCAGCGTCAGCTGGCCCTGCAGGAGTACAGCAACACCCAGAGCACCTATCTGCTGGTCTGCGCACCGGCCCGCAGCACGGCCCTGAAAGCCACACTGACCGACCAGCTCCACCGCAAGTTCCGGCTGGTGGACCGGCTGGGCGGGGAGCTGACCGCAAGCGTGGACGGCGTGCTTCTGGCCGCCGAGGACGTGGAGCTGATGTCCACCGCCCTGATGTACTTTGCCAAAGCCCTGCAGGACGGTGCGGATTACGCCGTCTGCAACGCTGTGTTCGGCTTTGGCGGGGCGACTGCCCTCTATCAGAGCCAGCCGCTGCAGGCGCAGAACCGCTGCGCCGTGGTCAGCCGCACCCTGCTGGAGCGCTGCCGCGCCGCCGCCCATGACCCCGAAAATGTGCCCGAGCTGCTGGCGCTGGCCGCGCAGCTCTGCACTAAGCCCACTCTCATCCCGCAGGCCCTGCTCCACTACGAGCGCGGCATCTGCGCCGAGGATGCGTTTTCGGCCCACGGCAAACGTGCCTTTATTATGAGCCATGTGCTGGATATGACCGGCGCGCCCATCGTGCTGGTGAGCGCCGTGCCGGTGCTGCGCAGCATGGGGTATGAGGTACTTGTGCTGGGCCCCAGTGACGGCGGCTCCCTGCATCTCTTCCTGGATGCCGGGGCCTCGGTCATCACCCGGTCGTCCTGCCGCAATGTCTCCGATGCCTGGGGTATGGCCCTCTGTGCCGACTTCGTCATTGTCAATACGGTGGTCATGGCCCGGGCCGTCCGTGCCCTGAGCGGCACCGCCGTACCGGTGCTGTGGTGGCTCCACGATGCCTTTGCAGGCTATCCCCACATTGCTCACCAGATCCCCACCCAGCTGGGGGAGAATGTTCGGGTCTACTCGGTGGGCAGCCACGCCGCCAACGCCATGCACGCCGTGCGGCCCGAGTTCGAGATCCGGCCGCTCATCTACGGCCTGCCTGATTACGCGGCAGAGAACTTTGTCCGCACCGATCTGGGCTACAACCGCGGCCGCCCGCTGTTTGCCACGGTGGGCTCCTTTGAGCGCCGCAAGGGCCACGATATCTTCTGCAAGGCCATCCGCCTGCTGCCGCCCGAGGTACGGGAGAAGGCCTCCTTCCTCTTTGTGGGCCAGGCCGCTGACAAGGAGATGATGGATTCCGTCCGCACCCTGACCGCAGACTACCCGGAAAACGTGTACTACTGCAAGCGGCTCACCCGTGACGAGATCAAGAGCCTGATGGAGCAGTGCACCGGTTTGGTCTGTGCTTCCCGCGATGATCCCATGCCCACCTTTGTCACCGAAGGCCTGATCTTCGGCAAGCCGTCCATCGTATCGGAGCACACCGGCACCGCCGGGCTCATCTCCGAGGGGCGGAACGGCTTCGTTTACCACAACGACGACCCGCAGCAGCTGGCTGTCCTGCTGGAGCACGCCATCGAGCACCCGGAAGAGCTGGCCTCCATGCGGACAGAATGCCGCAAAATGTACGAGCAGTATTATTCCAAGGAGGCTTTTGAGCAGACACTCCGGGCTGCTGTGGAAGATCTGACAGCGAAAAAGTAACACAAAACCTCTCCGTCATTGCTTTGCAATGCCACTTTTCCTCATAGGAAAGCTGGCGAACGAAGTGAGCCGGAGAGGTTCTTTTTTATCATATCACACAAAGTGACGAGAAAAATTTTGTTTCAGTTCACAAAAACAAGGCCCCGCTGTGTTATACTGCAAGCAGTATCGTGAAAGGAGCCTTGCCCATGGAACAGACCAACACCCCCCAGCAGCCCTCCCGCAAAAAAGCGATCCTTTCTCTGCTGGTGCTGCTGGCGCTGACCTGTGTAGTGGTTTTCATCTTCAGCAGCCACTGGTCTGAGATCTCGACCGCGCTGGCCCAGCTCTCCCTCTGGCAGGTGCTGCTGGTGCTGGCCATCGGCCTGACATACCCCCTGCTTGAGGGGGTCGTCTGCTGGCTCATCATCCGCTGCCGCCTGCCGGGCTTCACCCTGCGGCGCGGCATGGATGCCGCCTTTGTGGGCACCTTTGGCAACGTGGTCTGCCTGGGTGCCGGGGCCATGCCCATGGAGTCCTATTATCTCTACCACTGCGGCCTGCCGCTGGGCCCCGGTGTGGGCCTGATGACCCTGCAATATGTATTCCACAAGACCACCGTTCTGCTCTATGCCACTGTGATGCTCCTGCTGCAGCACCGTTGGCTCGCCGCCAACACCTCCGGCGTGATGCACTATCTGCCCGCCGCCTACTGCGTGGTGGCGCTGGTCATCGTGACGCTGGTGCTGCTCTGTGTCTCGCCGCTGGTGCAGCGGCTGGCCCGCTGGGCCATGGGCTTTCTGCCCAAAACGGAACCATGGCAGACCCGCCGGGAAAAGTGGCTGGAGCAGCTGGACACTCTGGCCGCCGAGAGCCGCCTCCTGCTGGCCGACAAAGGCCGCTGTGCCCGCATCCTTGCCGTGCAGACCCTCAAGCTGTTTCTGATGTTCACCCTGCCGTGGTTCTGCATCCGGTTCATGGGGCTTTCCTGCGGGCTGAGCTTCTGGCAGGTACAGCTGCTCACCAGCCTGATGCTCTTCCTTTCCAACGCCCTGCCCAATGTGGCAGGCATGGGCTCCATTGACACAGCCTTTCTGCTGGTGTTCAGCAGCTTTATGACCAGCGGCGAAGCCATGAGCACCCTGATGCTCTTCCGCATCGCAAGCTACTATTTTGTGTTTGCCGCCAGCGCCGCAGGTACCTTTGCGGCACAGAAGCATCTGGAGAACAGTTGACATCCTGCGCGTTCCGGCACTATAATGAGAGCGTACTCTTTGAAGATCTCTGGCCACCCAGCTGTGCGGCCTGCCAAAGGAGAACGCCTTATGGAAAACAAAAGTCTCCGTTTCTATGCCATCATGGCCCTCTGGGTCCTGTTGTTCGTTCTGCTGTTCGTTTCCAACCGCCGCGTTGACCTGAAAACTGATATCAATAAAAGCACTTCTGTCTCTGTCAGTGTGGAGGATACTGTCAGCCTGAGCCCATCGGTAGTCACCACCCGCGCCTATTCTGCGGGCGATGACACCTATCAGGCATTTTTCAAGATCCTGCAAAACGCGAGCTGCTACCAGAAGTTCAACCAGAATGCCCGCTCCTACTCCCACGACTACGAAGCGCATTCCATCACCCTGCGCTTTGCAGACGGTTCCAGCCAGAACCTGCTCTTCACCGTCTATTCGGACGGAGTCTGTCAGGTAAACGGAAAATTCGTCTCCCTCCGCTCCCCCAATGGAAACGCGGAGGCGATCTACCAGCTGCTGCGGGACGCGGTGGTGTAAAGGATGTTGTCCGCTCCCCGGGATGCGGCTGATAGCTGATAAACGACCGGGACAAAACAAAAATCGGGGCACTCAGGTGGTCAAGCTGAGTGTCCCGTTTTTGTTTTGATTGCCCACAGTGCCGTACCAGAGCCCTGTGTGCCGCGCAGCGGATGCAGAGCAAACCAGAATGCTGCATCCTGCCAAGAAAAAGAGAGTATGGAATGGAGGAATGGAACGGAGCGCTTGCAGACGCTCCGTTTTTTGGTGCATCGTGGTTAGATTTAGCTAACTGCCGTTGCGAGAACAGAATACCATAGATGGTTAGTCTTGTCAACCCTCAATTTGCAATTTTCCGCGAAAAAGGTGTGTGTCGCCGGGGTTTTAGCTTTTTTTCTACATTCTGCCCAAAGAATCCCCCTTGCTTTGGAAGAAAACCCACTTGTTTTCTATTGCTTTTTAAAGTGGTTCTTGTTATTATAGTAACGCAAGATTTTGTGGGCAGGTTTTCATTTTTGTCTACACCTTGTAGTCAGAGCTGCCGCAGACGGCAGTTCAGGACTGTTTCGCCCCCAGAAAGCCGCCTATGCAGTGCGGTTTTTCAAAGGCTCATTAGTTAGAATGCGCTAACTTGCGCATGAAATGGAGCAAGGAGGTTCCAATGATCAATTTTGAACAGTGGGAAGGCTTTGAGGGCCGCATCTGGAAAGAGGAAGTCAATGTCCGCGACTTCATCCAGAAGAACTACACCCCGTACGATGGCGACGAGAGCTTTCTGGCTGGCCCCACCGAAGCCACCAATAAGCTGTGGGGTGCCCTGCAGAAGCTGCAGAAGGAAGAGCGCGCCAAGGGCGGCGTGCTGGACATGGAGACCGAAGTCGTCAGCAGCCTGACCGCTTACGGCCCCGGCTATATCGACGAGACCCTGAAGGATCTGGAGCAGATCGTCGGCCTGCAGACCGACAAGCCCCTGAAGCGTGCATTCATGCCCTACGGCGGCATCAAGATGGCAGAGCAGGCCTGCACCACCTACGGCTATCAGCCCAGCGAGGAGCTGCACAAGATCTTTACCGACTATACCCGCACCCACAACCAGGCTGTGTTCGATGCCTACACCCCTGAGATGAAGGCTGCCCGCCACACCCATATCATCACCGGCCTGCCCGACACCTACGGCCGCGGCCGCATCGTGGGCGACTACCGCCGCGTGGCCCTGTACGGCATCGATGCCCTGATCCAGTTCAAGCAGGAGGACTTTGCCAACTGCGGCGACGGCACCATGACCGATGATGTGATCCGCCTGCGCGAGGAGATCGCCCGCCAGATCAGCGCCCTGAAGGGCATGAAGAAGATGGCCGAGGCCTACGGCTGCGATATCTCCCAGCCCGCCAAGAACGCCAAGGAAGCCTGCCAGTGGCTGTACTTCGGCTACCTGGCCGCCATCAAGACCCAGAACGGCGCTGCCATGAGCGTGGGCCGCATCTCCACCTTCCTGGATATCTACATCCAGCGCGATCTGGAGAACGGCACCCTGACCGAGAGCCAGGCCCAGGAGCTGATCGACCACATGGTGATGAAGTTCCGCATGGTCAAGTTTGCCCGCATCCCCAGCTACAACCAGCTGTTCTCCGGCGACCCCGTGTGGGCTACGCTGGAAGTGGGCGGCATCGGCATGGACGGCCGCAGCATGGTCACCAAGAACTGCTACCGCTTCCTGCACACGCTGGAAAACATGGGCCCCGCACCGGAGCCGAACCTGACCGTTCTGTACTCCTCTGCCCTGCCTGAGAGCTTCAAAAAGTACGCCGCCAAGGTGTCCATCAACACCAGCTCTGTCCAGTACGAGAACGATGATGTGATGAAGCCCGTGTGGGGCGATGATTACTCCATCTGCTGCTGCGTGTCTGCCACCCAGACCGGCAAGGAGATGCAGTTCTTTGGTGCCCGCGCCAACCTGGCAAAGTGCCTGCTGTACGCCATCAACGGCGGCGTGGACGAGAAGAGCCACGAGCAGTGCGGCCCCAACTACGCCCCCATCACCAGCGAGTACCTGAACTATGACGAGGTCCTGCCCAAGTATGTCCAGATGCTGGACTGGCTGGCCGGCCTGTACGTCAACGTGCTGAACCTGATCCAGTATATGCACGACAAGTACTACTACGAGGAAGCCGAGATGGCCCTGATCGACACTGATGTGCGCCGCACCTTTGCCACCGGCATTGCAGGCTTCTCCCACGTCATCGACTCCCTGAGCGCCATCAAGTACGCCAAGGTCAAGGTCGTGCGCGACGAGACCGGCCTTGCCACCGGCTATGAGGTGGAGGGCGACTTCCCCAAGTACGGCAACGATGACGACCGTGCCGATGAGATCGGCGTTTGGCTGCTGCGCACCTTCCTGGAGATGATCAAGAAGCGCCACACCTACCGCAACTCCGAGGCCACCACCTCCATCCTGACCATCACCTCCAATGTGGTGTACGGCAAGTACACCGGTGCTCTGCCCGATGGCCGTGCCGCCTTTACCCCCTTTGCACCCGGTGCAAACCCCAGCTACGGTGCGGAGCAGAACGGCCTGCTGGCTTCTCTGAACTCTGTTGCCAAGCTGCCCTACCACTGGGCTCTGGACGGCATCTCCAACACCCAGACCATCAACCCCGAGGCTCTGGGCCACAGCGAGGAGGAGCGCAAGGAGAACCTGGTGCAGGTCATGGACGGCTACTTCGATCAGGGTGCACACCACCTGAACGTGAACGTATTCGGCAAGGAGAAGCTGCTGGATGCCATGGAGCACCCCGAAAAGGAAGAATACGCCAACTTCACCATCCGCGTCTCCGGCTATGCGGTCAAGTTCATCGACCTGACCCGCGAGCAGCAGATGGACGTGATCTCCCGTACCTGCCATGCCGCACTGTGATCCCGTCGGTCTCGTCCACTCGCTGGAAAGCTTCGGCTCAGTGGACGGGCCGGGTGTCCGGTTCGTTGTCTTTCTGCAGGGTTGTGCCCTGCGCTGCAAATACTGCCACAACCCCGAAACGTGGAGCGCTGAGGGCGGCACGGAATGGTCTCCGGAGAAGCTGTTCCAGCACGTCTGGCGCTACCGCAATTACTGGGGCAAGAAGGGCGGCATCACCGTCAGCGGCGGCGAGCCGCTGCGGCAGATGGACTTCTTGATAAAATTCTTCCAGCTGGCGCGCGCCAAGGGGGTACACACCGCGCTGGACACGGCCGGTCAGCCGTTCCAGCCCGATGACCCCGCCTACCTGGCCGCCTTCGATACCCTGATGGCTTCCACCAGTCTGGTCATCCTGGATCTCAAGGAGATCGACCCGGAGAAGCACCGTCAGCTTACCGGCAGGGACAATGCCAACATCTTAGCCATGGCACGGCACATCTCTGATCTGGGCGTTCCGCTCTGGATCCGGCATGTGCTGGTGCCCGGCCTCACCGATGACGAGGAGGGCCTGCGCAGGACCGCAGATTTCATCCGCAGCCTGAAAACGGTGCAGCGGGTGGAGGTGCTTCCCTACCACACGCTGGGGCTGTTCAAGTGGCAGAAGCTGGGCATCTCCTATCCCCTGCCCGATGCCGTTCCCCCCACGGCGGAACAGGTCCGCCGGGCGGAGGAACTGTTGGAAGTGGCTAAGTACCCCGGCTGAACTGCACCGGCAGGGTGGACTGGGAAAGCTTCATCCTGACTTAAACAAAAAGAACGACCCTCTCTATCACGCTGACGTATGCCCGCTCCCTTTTTGGGGGAGGTGGCACTGCGAAGCAATGATAGAGAGGGTCGTTTATTTTTCTTCACTTCCGGCGTGATACACCTGCAGATACACCCTTTTGCGCTCGGCATCCGTGTTCTCTGCCAGTTGCTGGCAGAAACGCTCATCCTCGAACAGAGCGACCACATTGGGCGCATAGCGGGTGCCGCTCTGGGCCCGCAGCTCTTCCAGCAGAGCGTGGAAGGGCTTGGCAAGGTTGTAACACCGACCGATATTATCGGTGGCGGCATCCAGCGAGTCTGCCACGCTCAGCGCATCCACGATCCCCTTGATCTCCGGTGGGCAGGAGGGTACATCATTGGGATATCCGCCCTTGCCGTTGTAATAGCAGTGGTGATAGAGCGCCGCCGGGGCCAGCGTTTTGCCGCAGCCCATTCTATTCAGAATGGCAGCGCCGGTCCTTGGGTGGCTCTGGATGCAGAAAAACTCCTCATCCAGCAGGCGGCGGGCGTTGTTGTCGATGTACATCAGAACGGCGCACTTGCCAAGGTCGTGGTACAGGCCGCACTCATAGGCCGTCTGGCAGAGCTCTTCCCGCCGGGCCTGCACCTCGGCCGCGCTCCTGCAGCCCAGCAGGCCAACCAGTGTTTCGGGCCTTGTCTCGATCTGCCGATGCAGCAGGGCACGGGTCAGCTCTGCCACCATCAGCGAGTGGACATAGGTCGGCTTGTGCCCGGCCAGGATACTGCCCAGCATCCGGCGGTTCGCCGTTTCATCTGAGCTGGTACTGATCTTGCTCAACTCCCAGGCGGCAGAGCTTACCACACGGGGATACTGGCTGGCCGGCATCTGTTCCAGATACTGATACGCAGAACGGCGTACCTGCTCCACGGTTGCACGATACCTCTGTGCTCCCGCATCATCCAGACGTTCTGCATAGACCGAAAGATAGGCCGCCAGAACCAGCTTCCGGTTGATGGCCTCGGCAGAATAATCATCCTGCGCCACGCTTCCCGCCGATTCCAGAAGGATCTTGACCACGTCTTCCAGGCTGCCCACCCCGGCATGGTAGCGGGCAGCGGCGTAAAAATAGGGCACCCGCCAGTTCTGCAGGCGTGCATCCGGGCCCTTGTGTTTCTTCTTGTGCGTCCAGATGTATTCCGCCGATTCCAGCACCTGCCGCGCCACCTCGGGATCCTCCTCCTGCCGCAGGTGGGTCAGCAGGGTCATGCGATCCATGTGCATGGAATAGATGTAGCTTTCCCAGGGGAACTCCGGGTCCAGTGCATGGTAATGCGCAGACTGGATGACCTCCATTGCGCGGCGGAACCGCTCCAGATACCGGCAGCTTTCCGCATGGGTACCGCGGGACATCCCCAGCCGGGTGTTGCCCACACAGCGGATGAGATACTGCCGGGTATTCCTGTCCAGCTGTTCATACCGTGACATGGATTCAGCAGCTTCCGTAAAATAGACCTGGATCGCATCGCCCAACAGGTTGATGCCAGTTCCCTCATCCCGGACGTTCATATAATGCAGGGTGATGCCCGTGTAGTACAGTTCCCTGACGATCATGGGCACGTCTTCCCGGCTGCGGGCCGCTGCCAGCAGCAGCTGATGCACCTTGAACGCCACGCCCATATCCTCGCTGTTCGCGTAGTTGAACAGCCTGCCCGCAAAGGCACTCAGTCCCTGGATATCCGTTTCGATCAGGGAGGCAGGGTCGCGGTCGTAGACAAACTGCGCCAGCAGTGCCTCATTCTGCCGCATCAGGGCGTTGCATCTCAGCGCGTTGGTCTGGATCTCTTCCAGCACGGCAGCGGGAGCTTTGCCCTCCGGAAAGCTGGGCCGGGAGATCGAGCGCACAACGCGCAGATTCCGAATATACTGTTCAAAGGCGTCTGCCTGCGTGCACTCCATCTTATCAGCCCCTTTTGCCGAAGTTTGTCGTTCGATTTGAAACTATAATTCACGTATACGGCATTTTTCGGCAGAAATTAACTGATTTTCGCAGATTTTTTAGCCCCCCCCCCGAATATTTTATGCATTCATACGTTACTTTTTGTATAAAATGCACTTCCACCGGGGGATCGGGTACGCTTGATTTACGAAATTGCTTCCGGCAGCTGCATCCATTTGCCCTTCCAGGCGTAGAGCACCATCAACACTGCACCCACAGCCCAGGACACCGGGTAGACCAGCAGCACACCCTCAATGCCTGCAAACAGGGGCAGGGCAAACTGGATCCAGACGATGCGGAACAGGCACAGGGAGATCAGCAGCACCACCATGGGCGGCACGCTCTTCCCGGTGCCGCGCACCGTACCGGCAAGGCCCTGCAGGATGCCCAGCATCCAGTAGAAGGGGCAGAAATAGAGCATACAGATCTTGCCGTAGGCAATGACCGTTTCATCGCCGGTGAACAGGTGCATGATGGGGTCCTGGAAGGCGAGCAGCAGGATGCCGGTCAGGATGGTGTAAACGATGCACATCCCCAGGGTGACAAAGGTGCCCTTTTTGACACGGTCGATCTTGCCCGCACCAAAGTTCTGGCCCACAAAGGTGGTGGCCGCCATGCCGAAGCTCAGCACAGGCAGAATGTTGAAGCCATCCACCTTCATATAGGCGGCAAAGCCTGCCATGGCAGCGGCACCATAGCCGTTGACGCTGACCTGCACCAGCACATTGGAAAGGGAGATGACCATATTCTGGATACCGGTGGGCAGGCCCACCTTGATGATGCGGACCGCCATCTTTTTGTGCACGCGCACTTCCTTTGCTGTCACGCGGTAATCGTCCTCCACCCGCATCAGAAAACGCAGGGAGAGCACACAGGACACCAGCTGGCTGATATCGGTGGCAATGGCCGCACCGGCCACGCCCATCCTGCATCCGGCGATCAGGACAAGGTCGAGGACGATGTTGGTGACAGAGGCAACGCCCAGGTAGAGCAGGCTCCGCTTGGAGTTGCCGGCAGCGTTCAGGATACCGGCTGCCATGTTATACACCACGCTGAACAGCACGCCGCCAAAATAGAGCCGTATATAGAGCACTGCATCCTCCAGCACCTCTGCGGGGGTGTTCATGGCGGTGAGCAGGGCACGGCTGACGGCAACGCCGCACACGGTCAGGATCGCACCCAGAATGGCCGAAAGGGCCAGCGAGGTGTGCACCGCAGTGTGCGCGCCCTCCCTGTCCTTGGCTCCCAGAAACTGGGACACCACGACACCGGCACCCACGGCAATGCCCTGGCTGAACCCGATGAGCAGGAAGATGGGCGAGCCGCTGGAGCCGACGGCTGCCAGCGCGTTGCTGCCCACAAAGTTGCCCACAATGATGGAATCGGCGGTGTTGTACAGCTGCTGCAGCATGTTGCCCAGGATCAGCGGCACCGAGAAGAGCAGGATGCTCTTCCAGATGCTGCCCTCTGTCATCAGTCGTGATTTTTTCTTTTCTTCTAAAATCGTCTGTGCCATAATGCTTCCTTTTTCACGCAAAGCTTCCACTCATATATCAATCGTCATACAGATAAACGATACCTTGTTTCTGCCAAAAAGTCAAGCAAAAGCGTAAAAAGGGGCGTTTTCACCGGTTCCGCCCTATTTCCACCCTCTCGCCGCAGGGTCCTGCATCTCGGCGGCAGAGTAGACCAGGGCGTTGCAGACTGCGGCGGCCACGGTGCTTCCGCCCTTGCGGCCCATGGCCGCGATGGCAGGCACGCCGTGGGCTGCACAGGCGGCAAACAGCGCTTCCTTGCTTTCCACCACATTCACAAACCCCACCGGCACGGCAATGACCAGGGCAGGCCGCAGCCCGGCCTCGATTTCCTCCGCAATGGTCAGCAGGGCGGTGGGGGCATTGCCCACCGCAAGAATGGCCCCGGGGTGCTCCTGCGCCGCGCGGTGCATGGAAGCCACTGCCCGGGTGGTTCCGGTCTCGGCTGCGATCCGCGCCACCTCAGGGTCCGCCATGTAGCAGAGGGCACTGCCGCCCAGCCGGGCAAGGGCAGGCTTGGAAATGCCCGAAAGCGCCATGTTGGTGTCGGTGATGATAGGGGTCCCGGCCCGCAGGGCGGCCACACCTGCTGCCACAGCCCCCGGCGTGAAGCGCAGATTTTTCGCATAGTCAAAGTCGGCGGTGGTGTGGATGACCCGCTTGACCACAGCGGCAGTCTCGGGCGGCGGGGTCAGGCCCAACGCTTCCAGCTCTGCCGTGATGATGGAAAGGCTTGTCCGCTCAATGTCGGCGGGCAGATGATGTTGTGGGATCATTGTGCATTCCTCCGCGGGTTCTCCAACCCCATGGCCGCGTAAACGGCATCCAGATCCAGCGCGCCGCGCACGCCATCGGCCAGCAGGTCAAACTGCTGCTGGCGGTACTGCTCCATCGGGATGAGGGCCGCGCTGTCCGGCGCAATGCCCTTGCGCCGGCAGAGCAGGGCCACCAGCTTCTCGGTAAGCTCCCCGGTATCAAACAGGCCGTGCAGGTAGGTACCGAACACATTGTCCTGCACGCAGCCCTCGGGTGTGCCGTCTGCCAGTGTGCAGAAGGGCACACCCTGCACCTCGGTGCGGCCGGTGTGGATCTGATATCCGGTCAGGGCCGCACCCGCAAAGGGGGCGGCGGTCACGGCGGCAGTGTCCTGGGTGCGGTGCTTCTGGCCGGTAAAGACTGTGCGGGTGGGCAGCAGCCCCAGCCCCCGCACAGTCTGCGCCGTACCGCTCTCCGTGCCCTCAGGGTCGGCCAGTGTCTCGCCCAGCATCTGATACCCGCCGCAGACCCCCAGCACCGGCGTGCCGTTGGCCGCCAGCTTCAACAGGGCTGCTTCCAGCCCGGACTGCCGCAGCCAGAGCAGGTCATCCACCGTGTTCTTGGTGCCGGGCAGGATGATGAGATCCGGTGTGCCCAGCTGGCGGGTGTTCTGCACATACCGCACACCCAGCAGCGGGTGCTGCTCCAGCGGCATGAAATCGGTAAAGTTGGAGATGTGCGGCAGGCGGAGGATGGCTGCATCCAGCGGATGGACCGCTTTGGCCGCATCCAGCCGGGTGGAAAGGGAATCCTCGTCCTCAATGTCCACCTTCAGGTAGGGCACGACCCCCAGCATCGGCAGCTGCGTTTTTTCTTCCAGCATCGCAAGGCCGGGGCGCAGGATCTCCACATCGCCGCGGAATTTATTGATGAGCAGCCCCTTGATGCGGGCGCGCTCCTCCGGCTCCAGCAGCGCCACCGTGCCGTACAGCTGGGCGAACACACCGCCCCGGTCGATGTCTCCCGCCAGCAGAACGGGGGCATCCACCAGCCGGGCAAGGCCCATGTTGACGATATCGTCTGCCTTCAGGTTGATCTCCGCCGGGCTTCCGGCCCCCTCGATGACGATGATGTCCACGGTTTTGGCCAGACTGTTGTAGGCCGAGAGGATCTCCGGGATGAGCGCTCTTTTCATTGTGAAGTAGGCGGCGGCGGACATCTGGCCCCGCACCTCGCCGTTCACGATGACCTGACTGCCCACGTCACTGCTGGGCTTGAGCAGGATGGGGTTCATCCGCACATCCGGCTCGATGCCTGCGGCCTGCGCCTGCACCACCTGTGCCCGGCCCATTTCCAGCCCATCCCGGGTGACAAAGCTGTTCAGCGCCATGTTCTGGCTCTTGAAGGGAGCCACGCGGTAACCGTCCTGCGCAAAAATGCGGCAGAGGGCGGCGCACAGCAGGCTTTTGCCTGCACCGCTCATGGTTCCCTGCACCATGATGCACTTTGCCTTGCTCATTCCAGCACCTCCGCAAGAAGTTTCAAAAGCTGTTCGTTTTCAGGCCCGGTGCGCACGGCGGTGCGGTACCAGCCGGGGCCCAGCCCGGGGTAGTTCGCACAGCTGCGCAGCACAGCGCCCCTTTGCCGCAGGGCTTCTCCCAGCGTCTCCGGGGCCTGAAACAGCAGGTAATTTGCCCTGCCGTCCAGCACCCGCAGGCCCAGCGCCCGCAGCCCGGCCGTCAGGCGGGGCCGCTGTTCGGCAATGAGGGCCCGGACCTTTTCCACATACGCTGTCTCCTCCAGCGCGGCAAGGCCTGCCGCCTGCGCCAGACTGGACACACCCCAGGGCTGGCCGCAGGCCTGCATCTGTTCCAGCAGCGCCGTGTCGGCACTCAGGGCATAGCCCAGCCGCACGCCCGCCATGCCGTAAAGCTTGGTGAAGGCTTTCAGGATGACCAGATTTCCCTCTCCCAGCAGGCCTTTTGCCGTGTGCAGAGCATGGTCGGGCAGGAAATCGAGGAAGCATTCGTCCACCACCAGCAGGGTGCCGCACGCCGCGTAGCTGTGGAGGATCTGTTCCACCAGCGGCAGGGCCGTCAGCTGGCCGGTGGGGTTGTTGGGCTGGCAGAGGAACACCATGTCCACCCCCGGGCGGATGGCCGCACAGAACGCATCCGTGACCGCAAAGTTCTCCTGCTCCCGCAAAAAGAAGCGTTCCACCGTGCAGCCGATGCTTTCCAATGCAGTGGCATACTCCGCAAAGGTGGGTGCGGTGACCAGCGCCCGGCGGGGCTTTTTGGCCCAGACCAGCCGGAAGATGAGGTCTGCCGCCCCATTGCCGCAGAGGATCTGCTCCGCCGGCACCCCCTCATGGAGCGCCAGCTTTGCCCGCAGCTCCCGGCACAGGGGGTCGGGGTAGCGGTCGGCCGTAGGCAATGCCGCCGTGATGGCCCGGGCCACCCCTTCCGGCAGACCCAGCGGGCTGACGTTGGCCGAAAAATCCAGCGCGTCCCGCCCGAACTCGGCCCGATACCCGGCCCAATCGCCGCCATGTACTAGTTGCATGTTCGTTCTCCTTTTCCTGGATGGTTCTGGATCCCAGCTCTTGGCTCCCCCTTTGGGGGAGCTGTCATGCAAAGCATGACTGAGAGGGTGAGGTCGTTACAAAATAGCCCGTATTGCCACGCCCCACGCCAGTGCAAAGGCGCTTGCCACGTACATCATCCGGTTGGCACGCAGGATATCCTCCGGTTCAATGGGACGCAGCGGATCGCCGATGGTGGGCTTGGCGTAGTATTCGCCAAAGTAATAGGCGGGCCCGGCCAGCTGCACCCCCAGCGCACCGGCGCAGGCGCTCTCGGTCTGGGCGCTGTTGGGGCTGGCGTGGTTCCGGCGGTCCCGCCGCCAGATCTTCCACGCCCCTTTTGCGTCATTGTGCGTAAAGGCCGCGGCAGCCATCCACAGCAGGGCGGCAAGGCGGCTGGGAAGGTAATTTGCCGCATCGTCCAGCTTGGCCGGGATGCGGCCAAAGTAGAGGTATTTTTCGTTTTTGTAGCCCAGCATACTGTCCATCGTGTTGATGGCCTTGTAGGTCAGGGCCAGCGGTGCTCCGCCGATGAGCATATAGAGCAGGGGTGCGATCACGCCGTCGCTGGCGTTTTCGGCCACCGTTTCCACAGCGGCTCTGGTCACACCCTCCAGCGTCAGATCCTGGGTGTCCCGCCCCACGATGCGGCTGACCGCCCTGCGGGCGGCAGGCAGGTCGGGCTTGACCAGTTCCCGGTAGACATTGGTGCTCTCCTGCGCCAGCCCCTTTGCGGCCAGTGCCTGCCCGCACCAGAACATCTGGACGGCCAGCCCCAGCCACGGGCTGATGCGGGCAGCTCCCAGGCAGACCAGGCTCGTCAGCAGAAAGGTACCCACCGGCAGGCAGAACGCCACAATGGCCCCGCCCAGCAGTTCCCCCTGAGGCGTTTTGGGCAGACGGGCCCGCAGGCGCTTTTCCAGCGCCGAGATGGCCTTACCCATGTACACCACCGGGTGGGGCAGCCAGGCCGGGTCGCCGAAGAGGCAGTCCAGCACAAAACCGCCGAGTACTGCGTATTCGATCATCGGGCATCCTCCTTTGTGTACTGCACAGTTTTCAGCAGGTACAGCACCCGCTGCTCCGCCCAATCTCCTGCATCCAGAACGTAACCGCCCGCGTTGGGGGCGCACCAGTGGTAATAATCCGCATGGGGCAGGGCGTAGCGCTCCATGGCAGCCATCTGGGTGCCGCCGTGGGCCAGAATGACCAGTGTCTCTTCCCCTTCGGCAAGGGCCTTGTCCACCAGTGCGGCAAAGGCCCTGCACACCCGCTCCGAAAAAACAGCCTTGGTCTCGCCGTCCGGGCAGGGGCTTTCGCAGTTGGCGTTCACCCAGGCCAGATAATCCGGGTCGTGCTCCATCTCAATGAAATTGCGGCCCTCAAAGCTGCCGAAGCACATCTCCTGCAGGTCTTTCACCTCCACGAGCCTTGCACCCGGGAAGAGCACCTCCGCGGTCTGCCGGGTGCGGCAGAGCGGGGTGATATAGACCGTTTCCGGCCGGAGGTCAGCCTGCCGCAGCTGGGCGCGGCCCGCGGGGCACAGGGGGATATCCCGCTGGCCCTGATAGCGCTTTTCGGCATTGTAGGCCGTCAGGCCATGGCGCAGAAGATAGATCAGCATGGGGGCAGTTCTCCTTTCAATACTGTGGGGATGCCGCAGAACATCTGCACCACGCACCCGGCCCGGGCCGCCAGCAGGCAGGCCAGCCGCCCGGCGGCTTCCCGGGCGGCCCGCTCCCCTGCGTCCACGGGCACCACGCCGCCGCCCACCTCGGTGGCCATCACGATATCATAAGCGGAGAGCTCCTCCGCAAGCTTTTCCAGATCCTCGGCCTCTGCTGCCAGGGCCTGCACCTCCGCAATGCGGGTGCCGGGCAGGCGCTGCGCAAAGGTGCGCTTGCCGCTGTACAGCGGCCCGGTGATAAAGATCATAACAGTCCTCCCCACTGGCAGGCACACAACGCCGCCAGCATCCACAGTTCGGCTTTCTGCAAAAACCACCCGGCCAGATCGCCGGTGATGCCGCCAAACTGCTTGTCTGAAACAACATAGTAGCGTGCAAACACCAGCAACGCCGCCAGCACCAGCGCCCAGCCGCCCAGTGCCAGCAGGGCGGCGCTGAGCAGAGCGGCCAGCACCATCAGCACCCGGCGGACGGTGGTCTGATCCGCCGCCGTGGCAAAAGTGTGGGCAAGGCCGGTGTTCTTTGCCATCGGGAACGATGCCACGGCCAGGCCCGAGAGGGCCCGTTCCAGCACAAGGGCCAGTGTCCAGCACAGGCCCACCCGGGGCGTAAAGTCCACGCAGGCGCAAAGGGCAAGGTAGGCCGCGAAATAACTGCACAGCCGGATGACCGCAAAGGCACCGCAGTGGGGGTCTTTGAGGATCTCCAGCTTCTTTTCCCGGTCGCCATAGCTGGAAAGGGCATCACAGGTGTCGGCATAGCCATCCAGGTGGATGCCGCCCGTGACCCAGACCGGGATCAGGCAGAACCCCGCCGCTTTTGCGGGCATCGGCAGGGGCAGAGCGCCGCACAGGCACCACAGCCCGCCAATGACCACCCCAATGAGCGGGAAGGCGCACATGGCATACCGCATGTTTTTCTGGTTCCACGCGAACTGCGGCACCGGCAGGGCCGAAAACATGGCAAAGGCCACTGCAATGGTCTGCAATCCAATCATTTTTCCACTCCTTTATAATAGACCGGGATGCCGCACACCACCCGCACCACATGGTCGGCCCGGGCGGCAAGGGCATTGTTCACCTGCGCCAGCGCTTTCAGGTAGCGTCCGGTGTCGCCTGCATAGTCTGCACCGCCGCTGAACACCTCGTTGGAGACCACGATGAGGTGCGCGCATTGTCCGGCCAATTGGTCCAGTCCTTCCAAAATAGCCGAAGCCGCATTTTCTCCCGCCCCGGCGGGGTCGTAGAGCTCGTTGGCGGTCAGGTTGCCCAGATCCTCCAACAGCGCGGTTCCCCGGGCAGGCAGGCGGATGTTTTCCAGATGCAGGGGGCACTCCACGGTCTCAAACTGCTTTGCCGCCCGCATCCTCCGGTGCTTTTCCACCCGGGCGGCACACTCCGCATCCCACACCTGCATGGTGGCGATGTAATAGCGCGGGAGCGCGGTTTTCAGCACCAGGCTCTCGGCATACCCGCTCTTGCCGCTGGCGGCGCCGCCCAATACCAGCGTCAGCATTGGGCAGTGTACGGCGTGATGCCGCCCTCCGTGAAGGAATAGCAATCGCGGTAAACGGCCAGCGCCATATCCCACAGCGGGATGCTTGCCACCGCTCCGGTGCCCTCGCCAAGATGAAGCCCGGCGGTGAGCAGGGGCGCTTTGCCCAGCGCTTCCAACACCAGCCTTGCTGCCGGTTCGGTGGAGCAGTGGCTGGCAAACACGGCCTTTTCCGCGGCGGGGCAGAGCCGCACCGCGCACAGCGCCGCCACCCCGCTGATGAAGCCATCCATCAGCACGGGCAGGCCTTCCAGCGCACCGCCCAGAAAAACACCGCACAGCCCGGCGATGTCGAACCCGCCCAGCTTGGAAAGCACGTCCAGAGGGTCAGCGGCATCGGGCCGATTCCGCGCAATGCCCTGCCGGATGGCATCCAGCTTGCGGGCAAGCCCTGCATCCGAAAGGCCCGCGCCCCGGCCTGTCATCCGCTCCACGGGCTGACCCAGCAGAACCGCAGCCACGGCGCTGGAGGTGGTGGTGTTGCCAATGCCCATCTCCCCCGTGGCCAGCAGCTGCACCCCCGCCGCCTTCTGCGCCCGGACAAGCCCCATGCCCGCCGCAATGGCATCCACCGCCTGCTGGCGGGTCATGGCAGGGCCGGTGGTGAAATCCGCCGTCCCTGCGGCAATGCGGCAGTTCTGCACCCCGGGCACCGGCTCCCCGGCCATGCCAAGGTCCACAGGCACCACTTCACAGCGGGCCGTTTTTGCCATCTGGCAGACACTGGTGCGCCGGGCGGCAAGGTTCTCGGCCACGGCCCGGGTCACGCTCTGGTCCGTCTGGCTCACGCCCTGCGCCACCACGCCGTTGTCGGCGCAGAGCACCAGCACGGCCCGGCGGGAAAACGCCAGCTCTGCCGTACCGGTCAGGGCGGCGGCATCCTCCAGCATGGTCTCCAGCCTGCCCAGCCCGCCCAGCGGCTTGGCCAGGCTGGCCCAGTGAGCATGGGCGGCGGTGCGTGCGGTCTCGTCCGGCCGGGTGATCCTGGAAAGAAGCTGTTTCAGTTCAAGCTCTGTCATTGGTCCTGTTCCTCTTGATGATAGTGTGCGGCGGCATCCACGAACCGCCGGGGCAGGGCCGTGCCCGCCCAATACAAATGCGGGAAGCCCGCATAGAAATGCTCATTTGCAAAGCCGCAGTCCCATTGCTTCCCGTTGGGCTTTGCGGCGGTAAAGCCGGTGCCGTTGTCTGTGGAATCCCAGTGGTGGAACTCGTGCACGGGCAGACGCTCCCCGGCGCGGAACAGCATACTGTCGGCGTGGGCAGTCAATGCCGCGTATCCAAACCGCACCAGCCTCCCCACCCGGAAGCCCTGCCCCGGCAGAACACCTGCCATGGGCCAGCGTTCCCCGCTGGCATCCTCCAGGCTCTGGCCCAGATAGAGAAAGCCCCCGCACTCGGCCACCGTGGGCAGGCCGCGCTCCACAGCCCGGCGCACAGAGGCCAGCATGGAGCGATTCGAGCTCAACTGCCCGGCATGCAGCTCCGGGTAGCCGCCGGGCAGATAGAGCCCGCCGATCTGCTCCGGCAGGGCAGAGTCCTGCAGGGGGCTGAACCAGCAGAGCTCCGCCCCCGCCCGCTCCAGCGCTTCCAGCGTTTCGGCGTAGGTGAAGCAAAACGCCGCATCCCTTGCAACGGCAATGGGAACGCGGGGGCGCTGTTCCTCTGCCCCCTGGGGCGGCAGCTCTCCCGCAGGGGGGAGCCGATCGGTGTGCCCCAAAGGCGCTGCGCCTTCGGTCAGGGCAAAAAGCTTCTCCCAATCCACCACCAGCGCATCGACCATCCGGCTGATCTTCTGCTGTAAGTCCGCGATCTCCCCGGCAGTTTTCAGGCCTAAGTGGCGGCTCTCAAGGGCGGCATCCGGCAGGTGGGGCAGATAACCCAGCACCGGCAGGCCGGTCTCCCGTTCCAGCATGGGAGCCAGCAGAGCATACAAATGGGGGGCGCAGTCATTGAGCAGGATGCCCGCCAGATGGCTGGGGGTGCGGAACTGTTTCAGCCCGTTGATCTGGGCCGCCAGTGTCAGGCTGGCCCCTCTGGGCTGAATCACCAGCAGCACCGGCAGGCCCAGCGTATCGGCCAGATGCCAGGCACTGGCGGTATCGCTCACGCCGCCCAGTCCATCGTAAAAGCCCATGGCACCCTCGCACACAGCTGCCCCGTGCCCGGCGGCGGCCTGCGCATAGAGCGCGCACACCGTCTCCGGTGCGGAGAAAAACAGGTCGAGGTTGTGGCTTTCCACCCCCAGCACGGCCCGGTGAAACATGGGGTCGATATAGTCCGGCCCGCTCTTGAAGGAGCAGGGGTCCTGCCCCCGCCGCTTGAGCGCCGCCAGCAGAGCGCAGGTCAGTGTGGTTTTGCCGCTGCCGGAACAGGGCGCGGCCACAAGAAATTGGATCATTTGCGTTCTCCTGTGATAAGGAAGATGGGGTTATTGGCCATCAGCAGGTGGAGCCTGCCCGCAGGCCGGGTGCGGCTGACCGCGATCTGCGTCACCTCCGCAGCAAGGCCGTGGGCAGTCAGTGCGGCCACGGCGGCGCTCAGCGTTTCCAGCGCAATGGCAGAGATGCAGATGCGGGCGTTCGGATTCCGGGCAAGCACCGTGTCCACCACAGCCTCCATGCCCCCCTTGGTCCCGCCGATGAACACGGCATCCGGGGCGGGCAGGTCAGCCAGCGCGGCGGGGGCGCGGCCCTCCACCAGTGTCAGGTTGCAGGCGTGGAACGTTTCCCGGTTCTGCCGGATGAGCCCGCAGGCCTCCGGGTCACACTCCACGGCATACACATGCCCCCGGGGTGCGGCCAGCGCCAGCTCCACGCTCACGCTGCCGGTGCCCGCGCCCACATCCCACAGGGTATCGCCGGGCTGCACGGCCAGCTTGGCCAGCGCCGCCGCCCGCACCTCCTGCTTGGTCATGGGCACCTCTCCCCTGTGGAAGGCTTCATCCGGGAAGCCGGGCACCCGCCGGGGCGGCTGAGGAAGATGCTCCACAAGCAGAACGCTCAGGCTTGCAAACTGCTTTTGCGCAAACTCCTGCGCCGTGCCGAACAGGATTTTCTCCTCTGCCCGGCCCAGCTCTTCACCCACCAGCACATGGGCATCGCCCAGCCCGGCAGCAGCCAGCCGGCCGCAGAGGGAGGCAGGCGTTTCTGCCCCGCCGGTCAGGAAAAAGACGGGCTTTCCCCCGGCTGTCAGGCACTCGGCCACCGGGTCGCAGGCACAGCCGTGGGCCGAGACCAGCTTCCACTCCTGCCAGGAGCGGCCCACTGCAGCGGCCAGCAGCTGAACGCTGGAAAGCCCCGGCAGCACCCGGCAGGAGATACCAAAGGCCCGCAGCATCGGCAGCAGCTGGGCCGCACCGGAGTAAAACCCGGTGTCGCCGCTGTACACAAGGGCAGCATCCACCTCCGGGTCAGCCGCCAGCGCGGCAAGGACATCCTCAGGCTGATACAGGGCCTTCCGGTGTTCCGTGCAGCCCTGCGGCAGCTGTTCCAGCAGGCGCTTTGCCCCCAGGATCAGTCCGGCGTTCTGCAGGGCGGCAAGGCCCTGCGCGGTCAGGCTTTCCGGCGTGCCCGCCCCCATCCCGATGAGTGTGATCATTGCAGCATCTCCTTACAATGTGTCAGGATCTGTTCCGCCGTTTCGCCCTGCTCGGCCGGGCGGCGGATGACGATGAGCTGTGCCCCGGTGTCCTGCGCTGCCCGGGCTTTTTCTGCAAAGCCGCCCGCCGCGCCGCCGTCTTTGGTAACGAGGAAGCGGATGGCAACTGCTCCATCAGTGCCCGGTTCAGCGCATAGGAGAACGGCCCTGCATGGCGATGATGTTCTTATGGGGGATCTCTGCCCCTCGCAGGCGGCAATGCCCTCCCGGGTGGGCAGGACACGGGGAAAAAGCCGTGCCGGTTCCAGCACAGCAAAGGCAGAAAGCTCCTTGGCCCCGGTGGCAAGCAGGATATTTCCCTGCGTCCGGGCCAGAAATCCCGCCGCATGGGCCGCGGAGGCAAACACCATGCTCCCGGCAGGCAGCGGGCTTTCGGGCCGGAGCAGGCGGCGGTACTCCGTGCCTGCTGTTTTGCAGGCTGCCCGGATGTTCCGGGTGGCCTCCACCGCATAGGGATGGGTCGCGTCCACGCAGAGGTCAGCCCCCTGCAGCAGGGCGGTCATCTCCTCCGGGGTCAGCCGCCCGCAGTGGACGGTGATGCCGGACCTTTCGCCCTGTTCCTCGGCCCCCAGCGGGGTGGCCACGCTGACCAGTACCTCGGCCCCCAGTGCGGCCAGCTGCTTTGAAAACACACGGCCCTCGGTGGTGCCGCTGAATACCACGACCCTCATGCGCGGTACCCCCGCGGCGTGACCATCCGCCCGCTCAGCTGGCGGGTCTGGGCATTGCCGACAAACACGGTGGTGAACATATCCACCGGGGTGGTTTCCAGCGCAGCCAGCGTCAGAACGCGGCTTTCCTGCCCCTCCCGGCCAATGTTCCGCACGATGCCGCAGACCGTTCCGGGTGCTTTGCCGTTTGCCAGCAGGATGCGCACCGCCCGCGCCAGATAGTCCGGCCGCCCCTTGGAGGAGGGGTTGTACAGCGCGATGCAGAAATCCCCCATGGCTGCTGCCGCCAGCCGCCGCTCAATGACCTCCCACGGCGTAAGCCGGTCAGAGAGGGAGAGCACACAGAAATCGTGGGCCAGCGGGGCACCCAGCACCGCACCGCCGCTCAGGGCGGCGGTCAGGCCGGGCACCACCTCCACCGTCACGTCCGGGAAGTGCTCGGCCAGCTCCAGCAGAGGGCTTGCCATACCGTAGACCCCGGCATCTCCCGAGCAGACCAGCGCCACCGCCCTGCCGCTCCGGGCCGTTTCCAGCGCCCAGCGGCAGCGGTCGATCTCCTTGGTCATGCCGGTGGAATAATAGAGCTTGTCCGGGAAGTAAGGGCGCACCAGATCCAGATAGACCGTATAGCCGCACAGCACCTCGGCTTGCGTTAAGGCGCTCTGCGCCTGTGCGGTCAGAAACCGGGGATCCCCGGGCCCAAGCCCGACAACAAAAACAACCTTAGGCATCCTGCCACCTCCAATCCGGGGCAAAGGGACGGAGCGCCAGCGCAAAGGTCACGCCGTTGCCCGCCTGTTTGGGAAGAATGATCGTGCCGCCTGCCGCCAGCACCGCCGCCCGCTCGCAGACATTGTCCACACCGGTCACGCTCCGGACAAAGGCCGAAGGTGTGAACTGCCCGGGGGCATTCTGCAGCTGTGCGGCAGAATAGAACTGCACCGGCCAGCCGTGGATTCTGCAAAATTCCAGCAGGCCCGGCTCATGGGCTTTCAGGTCGATGCTGGCCGCTGCCGTGATGCACGCTGCCGCAAGGCCGTGGGCCGCACAGAACTGTGCAAAGGCCGCTTCCAGCTGTGCGGCGCTGGTCCCCCGCCTGCACCCGATGCCCAGCACACCGATCTTCGGGATCAGGTGCAGCGCATCGCCCGCCGGGAAAAAGGTCAGGGCAAAGTCGGCACGCTCTGCCTCCCCCGCCGGGACCACCCCGGCAGGGGCCTGCCCGGCAATGGGGAATCCCGACCGATACCGCACCGGCCCGCCCGCCAGCAGTCTGCTGCTGACGCGCTTGATGCGCTCCGGCTCCAGCACGGCACAGTTCTGGTGCCTGGCCCACGCATCCACGGCAAACACACCGTTGGCATCGGTGGCCGTGGTAATGACCGGCACCGCACCACAGACCGCCGCCAGCGCCCGGGCCAGATCGTTGGCCCCCGCCCAGATGGCCCGAAAGGATCGGTACCGCAAAATGGCCGCACTCGTCCAGCACCACCACGGCAGGGTCCACCGCCTTGCTCCGGCAGTGGGGCGCAATGGCCCGCACCGCAATGCCCACAGCCCCCACAAAGATCAGGGCATCCGCATGGGCGAACTGCTCCGCGGTCCAGTCGGCAAGGCTAGGCCCGCCATGGCCGCAGCGGGCCACGGTGCCGGGCAGGGCACTGGCCAGCTTTTGGGCCAGCGCCAGCCCTTTTTCCGTAAAGGCGAGATAGGCGCGGGTCACTGGTCTGCCCCCTTGCGGAACTCCGTCGTAAAGGTTGGGTCGTAGAGCTTGCTCCGCTCATACCGGGTGCCCAGAAACTCCCCCACCACGATGAGCGCTGTTTTGGTGATGCCGTTGGCGCGGGTGCTCCCGGCCAGCGTGCCCACGGTACAGCGCACCACCTTCTGCTCCGGCCAGCTGGCCTTGTAGACCACGGCGGCAGGGGTCTCCGGCGTGTAGGCTCCGCCTGCCAGCAGGGCCTGCTGCACCTTGTCGATGAGGCCGACGGAGAGGAAGATCACCATGGTCGCCCCATGGGCGGCAAGGCTGGCCAGCTGCTCCTTTTCCGGCACCGGGGTGCGCCCCTCCATCCGGGTGATGATCACGGTCTGGCTGATGGTGGGCAGGGTGTACTCGGCGTTCAGCGCCGCCGCCGCCCCACAAAAGCTGGACACGCCGGGGGTATCATCGTAGGGGATGCCGTCCGCATCCAGTGCGTCCATCTGCTCCCGGATGGCCCCATACAGGCAGGGGTCGCCGGTGTGGAGCCGCACGGTGGTCCCGCCTGCGGCATCCACCCGGTGCATCACGTCCAGCACCTGTTCCAGCGTCATCTCGGCGCTGTTGTAAACGGCGCACTCCGGCTTCGCCAGCCCCAGCAGGGCCGGGTTGACCAGACTGCCCGCATAAATGATGCAGTCGGCTTCCTGCAGCAGGGCCGCGCCCCGCTGGGTGATAAGGTCAGGTGCGCCGGGGCCTGCGCCTACAAAATGTACCATCTCAATGCTCCTTCCATTCGTTCAGCAGTTGTGCGGCAGTGTCGGTGGCTCCCAGCGGGCCGTGCTGGTTGGAAAACAGCACCGCCCCCACCCGGAACGCCCCGCAGGCCCGCCGGTCAAGGTGGAGCTGGATCGCCCGCAGCAGGCTTTCCAGCACCGGAGCCCGCAGGCCGGCGCTGTCCAGGAGTTCCAGACAGGCATCGGTGGTGGCAGCGTTCATCAGGGCGGCGCAGACTTCCCGGGAAGCGCCGCAGAGCGCCGCATGGGTGCAGAACAGCTCGGTGCGGCAGTCAGCAGTGTGAGAATGGGTGTTCATAATACCGCCCGCCACCTTGACCAGCTTGCCCACATGGCCCACCAGAAGCACCTCTTCAAAGCGGGCCGCCGCAGCCATATCCAGCGTGTCTCCAATAAAGTTCGAGGTTTTCACCACCGGAACAGCGTGAAACTCCGGGTATCTTTCGTGCAGATAGTCCAGCCCGTAATTGCCGGGTGCCAGGATGAGCCGCCTGGGGCTGCCCGCCCGGAGAGCGGCCTGATTCATTTCCAGCTGGATGGTATCCAGGATCGCCTGCTGGCTCATAGGCTCCACAATGCCGCTGGTTCCCAGCACCGAAAGCCCGCCCTCGACCCCGATGTGGGGGTTGAAGGTGCGCTTTGCCACCTCTTCCCCGCCCTCGATGGAGATGGTCACGGCAAAGCCGCCGGTGTAGCAGGCGCTCTCGGCTTCCCTTTGCAGAGCCTCGGCGATCATCTGCCGGGGCACATGGTTGATGGCGGCTTCCCCCACCGGCTGATCCAGCCCGGCCTTGGTCACTCGGCCCACGCCCTTGCCGCCGGAGATGCGGATCTCGGTGGTATCGGGCAGCAATTCTACGGCGGCGATCACGGGCAGGCCGGTGGTCACATCCACATCATCCCCGCCGTCCTTCTCAATGGCGCATTCGGCACCGGCTCCGGCGGGGCGGCAGTACAGCGGGGCCACCTCCACCACGATGCCCTTCGGCGTGCGCAGGGCAACGCTCTCCGGGGCATGGCCGGTGAGCAGGAGCCGCGCGGCCCCCGCCGCACCCAGCGCCGCGCAGGTGCCGGTGGTGTACCCGCAGCGGAGCAGCTTCTGCCCACTGCGGACGTAATGTTCAAATTTTGGCCCGGCAGGCTTTTCCGGGCCGAACACGGCCTCGTACTGCTCCTTGGTCAGGCTGTACAGCGCCCGGATGTTCTCCGGAGCAAAGGCCTCCTTCGGGGTCAGCACCCCCGAAACGCTGTGCGGGAACACGCAGACCACCGCGTCCGCGATCTTCTGCGCCATGTCCAGCTCGTGCAGGCTGACGATCACGGCCAGCCCCTGCTCATGGGCCAGTTTCTGCAGGATGGTCAGCAGCTCGATCTTGCCCTTGACATCCAGAAAAGAGGTCGGCTCGTCCAGCAGCAGAACTCCGGGCTGCTGGCAGATGGCGCGGGCCAGCAGAACGCGCTGGCGCTGGCCGTCGCTGATGCAGTTGAAATCCCGGTCTGCCAGAGGGGCAGCCCCCACCAGTTCCAGCGCGTCCCGCACGGCCTGCCGGTCGGTATCGGACAGGATGCCCAGCCGCCCGGTATAGGGGATGCGCCCGGCGGCGGCAAACTCAAAGGCAGGAAGTCAGCTCGGTGCGGCGGGTGTGGGGCAGCATCAGGGCCAGCTTCCGGGGCCCCGGGGCCGGGCCGGCTGTAATCGGTCAGGCTGCGGCCATCCAGCAGGACAGCCCCGCCCATGGGGGCCAGCTGGCCCGCCAGCGTTTTGAGCAGGGTGGATTTGCCCGCGCCGTTTGGCCCGATGAGGGCCAGGATCTGCCCCGGCACCGCCCCCAGCGTGATGCCGGAAGCAAGGGGCGCGCTGCCATAGCCGATGGCCAGCTCTTTCGTTTCACAGCGGTATTTCATCGCACACCCTCCTGACCCCGGCGCACCAGCAGCCAGATGACCACCGGCGCACCAAACACTGCCGTTACGGCGCTGATCGAAAGCTCGGTGGGGGCAAACATACTGCGGGCGATGAGGTCGCACAGCAGGCAGAAAGCCGCCCCGCCCAGGCAGCACCCGGGCAGCACCACCAGCGGCCTTGCGCTGCCGAACAACTGCTTGACCAGATGGGGCACCGCAATGCCCACAAAGGAGATGGGCCCCGCAAAGGCCGTGACACAGGCGGCCAGCAGGCTGGAAAGCAGCACCAGCAGCCGGGAAAAGGCTTTGACATTGATGCCCACGCTCCGGGCGTAGGCCTCCCCCATCTGGTAGGCGGCCATGGGCTTGGAAAGGCAGAACGCTGCCGCCAGAGCGGGCAGCACCACCAGCGCCGCCGCCCGCACATTGCCCCAGGTCATGCCGGAAAAGCTGCCCTGAGACCAGTTGTGGAGGTTGACGATGTTGCTGTCCTGGGCAAAGGCCACCACAAACTCCGTAACGGCCGAACAGATGTAGCCGATCATCACGCCGCAGATAACAAGGATGCTCATCCGCTGCACCCGCCGGGAGACCGCCAGCACAAAGGCCATGGAGGCCATGGCCCCCGCAAAGGCGGCTGTGATCAGGGTAAGGGAGCTGGTGAGCAGGCCATGGTTCAGAAAAGCCACCATGACCAGTGCCACGGCCAGCTTGGCCCCGCTGGAAATGCCCATGACAAAGGGGCCTGCAATGGGGTTGGCCAAAAAAGGTCTGCAGCAGATAGCCTGCCGCCGAGAGCGCCGCCCCCAGCAGCACCACCATCACGGCCCGGGGCAGGCGCAGCTGGGTGATGATGCCCACGCTCAAAGCGTCCTGCCCGCGGCCGGTCAGGGCCGCCAGCACTGCCCCCGGTGTCAGGGACACACTGCCCCAGAACAGGTTGGCGGCAAACAGCACCGCCAGCAGCAGGGCAAGGATGCCGTAAGAGAAGATCAGGCGCTTTTTGCTGGTCATAGGTTACTCTACTTTCCTCAGAAATTGCAGGTCGGCGGGGTCGTTCTCCGTAAAGACACGGTGCAGATCGAGCACAAAATCGACCAGCGCCGTACTCTGCTGGAAAAAGCTCTGGGTGGTGCACCAGACACTGCCGCTCTGCACAGCCTTGAACTCAGCCAGCAGGGGGCATTTTGCCACCAGTTCCTCCGTGGTATGCACCACGCCCTCAATGGTGCTGTTGTAAAGGAGCACATCCGCATCCTTTGCACCGGCATAAAAATCCTCCAGCGGCAGGTTCATGGTGGAAAGGTTGTTGCCGTTGTCGGTCAGGTCCGCAAACACATAATCACCGCCCGCCATCTCGATCATCTGGGCCACATAGTCGCCGCCCTTGCGCACATTGGCAAGGTTGTTGGCTGTGATGGAGAAAAAGGCACAGCGCTTGCCGGTGGAAGCCTGCCCGGTCAGCGGTGCAAGGCGCTCCACCTGCCGGGCAAACTCCTGTTCCGCCAGCTCCTCTTTCCCCAGCAGGATGCCCCAGAACTTGAGCCATTCCAGCCGGGCCAGCGGGCCGCTCTCATAGCTGGAGCGCTCCACCAGCACCGGGATGCCGAACCGTTCCAGCTGCTCCTTGACCTCCGGGGTGTGGTAGATCATGGTGTTCTCAATGGCAAGGCCGCAGTTGGCCGCAAGGATCTTTTCGTAGTCCGGGGCGCTGTACTTGCCCGCATAGGCAATGCGCCCGGCCTCCATGGCGGCTCTGGCCTCATCCAGATACCAGCCCTCTGCCCGGGTGCCGGAAAGAGTCACGCTGTCCAGCCCATCCAGCGCGAGGAACAGATCCATCACCGAGGTGGAAACAAGGTAGATGTTCCGGATGGGCTGACGCAGCACCGTCACGCTCTCGGGCAGGCCTTCCACCGCAGCGGCATTCTCCGGGGTCACAAGGAACTGCTCCCCCGATTCGGTCAGGGTCAGCATGGTATAGCCGCCCTCATAGCAGTCGGCAGTAAACTGTGTGGCGTAATCCAGCGGGCAGGCATGGTCAAAGACCAGTTCTTCTGTGCTGGTGGGAGCCGTTTCGGTGGCGGCGCAGCCCGACAGAGCCAGTGCTGTAACGGGCAGAACGCGCAGGAATTGTTGTCTCGTCAGTTTCATCAGTTCAGCGCAAAGGTCAGCGTATACTCGATCTCATGGGGGGTGCTCATGGCTACGGTATCGGCAGTGACAGCCAGCGGGGTGCCCAGTGCAGAAACAGGGATCTCAAAGGTGGAGTTGCCCTCGGTGTTGGTGGGCAGATACTTCTCACCATCCACGATCATGTAATCATAATTGGGGCTGCTCCACAGGATGACAGCGGTCATTTTTCCGTCCGCCACGGTCAGGGCGGCAGGGCTTTCCACGGTGGCACGGCCAGAGCCGCCCTCCAGGGTCACATTCACGCTGTATTCACCGTCCGCAGGGGTCTCGGCAGCCTCCTCAGCCTTGGGCTGTGCATTGCGGATGCTCACGGTGTGGTCATACCACTTGCCCTTGGTCCCGAGGAGTGCCAGCTGGAAGTCCTGGTCCACAGCGGCCACGGGGATATCATAGCCATAGACCTCCTCCGAAGTGCCGTCGGAGTAGGTGACGGTGTCGGTGGTAGGCAGCAGCCAGTCTGCCTTGTTGGCCTCGGCATCGGCGGCCATGCCAACGTACAGGTTGACGATCTTCTTGGAGGCCAGACTGACGTGGAAGGTCATCTGCCCGTTCTCCACGGTCAGGGTGCCCATGCCATTGCAGGCTTCGTTGGCGTGGAACATGCCGCTGTCGGTGTCGAACTCAGCCGTGTACACGCCGTCCGGCAGGGCGGCTTCGGTGCTTTCGGAAGCGGCGGCAGCGCTCACGGCAGAAGCAGCTTCCGAGCTGACAGCAGAGGAAGCAGTGGAAGAAGCCCCGCCGCAGCCGGTGAGGACGGCGGCCAGCATCAGGGAAGCAACGGACAGGGAAACAAACTGTTTGCAGTGCATAAACAAAATACCTCAAAAATTCAGAATTTGAAATGGGAGTGTTTCTCCTCATGCGGGGAAGCTCTCCATAAAAAATGCCCGAAAAGATCTCTCCCTTCGGGCATTGGAATGCGGAATATTAGCCGTTCAGGGAATCAATGGCGGCTTTGGTGTGCTCAATGTAGCGCTGCTGGATGTCCTCGATCTCACCCAGACCGGCGATCTGGCACTCCACGGACGCGAAGTCACCGGAGGCCTGGAACTGGCTCAGCCAGGAATCGTCATCCGCACCGGCCATATCGTTGTTGGCGTGGTCACCGGCAACGACCATCAGGGGGCGCAGGATGACCTTGGTGTAACCGGCGGCCTTGACAGCCTCGATGACGTTCTCGCAGGCAGTCTCCTCGGGCTCACCCTCCACCGTGCCGATGAACACGTTGCTGTAGCCCAGGGTCTGCATGGCGGTCTGCATCTGGCTGTAGCTCACCTTTGCGGTGTGGGAGGTGCCGTGGCCCATAAAGACAAAGGCGACCTTCTCCTCAGCGGCAGCATCCAGGCTGTCGAAACCGGCATCCTTCACAGCGGCAGCTGTAACGGCCTTGGCAACAGCTTCCTTGTCGGCGTTGATGACGGCAGCGTCGGCACCAACCTCGCCCAGCAGGGGCTCGGCAACGGCGACGCTCTCGAACTTGTCCTTGTACTCGTCGATCATCTCCATCATCTCGTCGTACTCTGCACCGTGCATCAGGTGGGTAGGCTGGACGACCAGGTTCTTCACGCCGTTGGCCACAGCGCGGTCCAGCGCCTGCTGCATGTTGTCGATCTTCTCGCCGTCGCGGGCCTGAACATGGTTGATGATGATCTGTGCGGTAAAGGCGCGGCGGACAGACCAATCGGGATAAGCGGCCTGCAGCGCATCCTCGATGCCCTTGATATCCTTCACTCGGCTGTCGTTGAAGGAGGTACCGAAGGAGACCACCAGCAGCTCATTCTCGCCGATATCGTCCTGATTGCGGCTGTCGTCCTTGGAAGCATCGCCGGTGTCGCGGCCAAAGTAGTCAGGGTCAGCCTCTTCGCCCTCGACCAGCTCCTTCTGGGCATCGGTCAGGGCATCCCATGCGGCCTTGGCGGCCTCACACTGGGCATCGGTGTCATCGGTGCGCTCCTGCACATAGATGGCATCGATCAGGTCTGCAACGTTCTTTGCGGCCAATTCGTCAGCCTCCTCGCCGGAAACCTCGCTGCTGGCAGCAGATCCTGCCGTGCTGGAAGCAGTGGTGCTGCTTGCGGCACCGCCGCAGCCGGTCAATACACCGGCGCAGAGGGCCAGAGCGGTCAGAGCGGCCGCTGCTTTGTGGATGGTGCGTTTTCTCATTTTTGTTCGTTCCTTTCCTGTTTTTGAACATGATTTTTGCTGAACAGAAGGTACAGGAAAGAGTGCCCGGCAAAACAAAAGGGGCCTTTCTGCTTGCGGGATGGCAAAGCAAAAAGGCCCTTTTCAGTTTTTTCAGGCTTTTTGGGTACAACCAATTCCTCGTGATCTGGGGCTTGCGCCCCCGTACCAACAGCGGGCAGGTTTCCTGGCTGAAAGCTCAACATCCACCGCCGCCTTCCCGGAACATACATTCCAGTGACCGGTGCAGCTGCCCCCTGGCGGTAAACTCCCTTATCACAGTGACGAGATCGTGCGGGATTTGCACCCGCTTCCCTTTTAACGTGCCTGCCCCCGGCCAGAGCCGCGGGCGGTACGCACCTGCTGTTTTCTATTCAGTTCGCTGTTCAGTATAACATACTCAACGGAGGAATGCAATCACCACTCCGGGGAAACTTCCGGGCTCACAGGCGGTGTTTTTTCCCCGATCAGGGCCACCGCCACATCGTTGACATTGGTGCCCGTTGCCCCGGTGATGATCAGGCCATCCACTGCTTTCAGGGCGTGGTAGGAATCGTTGTTCTGCAAAGCAGCGTATCCGCTCCAGCCCCCGGCCTCCAGCGCGGCAAGGGTATCCCCATCCACATAGCCGCCGGCGGCATCGGTGGGGCCGTCTGTGCCATCGCTGCCCACAGAGAATACCGCCGCGTTCAGCCCGGCAATGGCAGGCGCAGCCGCAAGGGCCAGCTCCTGATTTCTTCCGCCAAGCCCTTTTCCGGTCAGGTGAACGATGGTCTCGCCGCCCGCGATGTAGGCCAGCTTTTTCCCCTGCCCTGCCTGGGTGCGGACAATGGAGCCAAGAAAGCTGCCTGCTTCCCGTGCTTCGCAGCAGAGTTGGTCGGTCAGGAGAACCGGTTCATATCCCAGATTCCGGCAGGCGCTGGCCGCGGCACGGCAAAGCTCCCGCACGCTGCCGGTGATCCGGGTGGTCACATTGTCCAGCGTTTTGGGCGTTTCCTGCGCCAGCAGGGCCCGGGCCTGTGCTGAGAGTGCCAGATGATACTTTTCGGCAGCGGCAAGCGCCTGGGTGCAGGTGGAGGTATCCGGCACCGCCGGGCCGCTGGCGATCATATCCAGCGGGTCCCCCAGAATGTCGCTCAGCACGATGCTGAACACCTGCGCAGGGGCACAGCGCTGCGCGAACCGCCCGCCCTTTACACCGGAAAGCCGCTTGCGGATGGTATTCATCTCCACAATGTCGGCCCCGCTGGCCAGCAGCTGGCTCGTGATCTCCTGCAGCTCTGCCCCGGGAACGAGCGGCTGCTCGAACAGCGCACTGCCGCCGCCGGAAAGCAGGAACAGCACCGTATCCCCGGCGGTCAGCCCCTGCACCAGCTCCAGCGCCTTTTGGGTGGCCGCAAAACCGTTTGCATCCGGCACCGGGTGGCCCGCCTCATAGCAGGTCACCCCGGGGATCTCACCTTTCACATGGCCGTACTTGGTCACGACCACGCCGCCATCCACCCGGCCCAGCGTTTCAACCGCCGCGTGTGCCATCTGCCAGGCCGCCTTGCCCGCCGCCACCAGAAGCACCCGGCCCTTCCCGGGCCGGAGATCCCGCAGCGCGCGGCGCACCGCCTCATCCGGCAGAACAGCGTTCAGGCTGGAACGAAGGATCACATCCGCATCCCGGCGCAGTGCAGCATTCATAGACTCGCCCTCCTTGCAGCGGTGCCCGTCCCTCCGGGACAGCGCACCGAAAACAGCCGAATAAAAAATCAAGACCGACGATCTCTTTTGAAATCGTCGGTCTTGTTTCAATCCGAGTGGCGAGAATCGAACTCACGGCCTCTTGAACCCCATTGTGCTTCTCTCGAAAACACAATGTACAATCCGATACTGCCTAGACTCAGTATCGTTAAATTTCAAATGTATTATACCATTCTGTTTCATTGGATGTCAAGACGTTTCATTCCTTTTGTGGTCAAATTGTGGTCAAACGACCCCGACAAATGACTTTTCTCCCCCAGCTAAGTTACATCGCGCAATTTCGATTTTCATCAATCGAAGTTGCGCTTTTTGTTTGCACGAATTATCTATAAGGAGGATTTGTCAACCATGTCAATGAATCATCGTTGTTTTTTCATCCTTGACAGAATTGTATGACCCTTGACTACTTTTACGGACAGGCCGGAGAACTCTTTTCGTTCTTCCGCATTCCAAAGGCTCTTTTTCAGGAGCAGCGGTTTCAAGATCTGTCAACCGATGCCAAAACTCTGTACGGCATCCTGCTTGACCGCATGAGCCTTTCTGTTAAAAATGAATGGTTTGACAAAAAAGGTCGAGTGTTCATCATCTTCACGATTGAGGATGTCAAGAGGACTTTGCGTTGCGCAGACAACAAAGCGACCCGACTGCTCCGGGAACTTGAAAAATTTGGTTTGATTGAACGAAAACGTCGAGGGCAAGGAAAGCCATGTTTGGTGTATGTGAAAAACTTTTCGGCAGAATCTTCAAAGGAGAGTGTCAAGAATCGTGATAATGACGATTCTTGTGGCTCTAAAATCGCTTGTCAAGACCCGGTAAAATCACGAGGTATTAAGAAGAAAGAGAATAAAACAGAGATGAATAATACGAATCTTATCCTTTCCGACGAATCGGAGAAGATGAAGAATCGCGAACTGCTCGAAGAATATTTTTCACGCTCTTTGGAGATAGACCTTCTTCTCCGGCTTTACCCGGATGATGAAGATACCCTCTACCAAATCGTGAATTTGCTGGTGGATACCTGTGCCACCAACCGCAAGACGCTGCGCATTGCCGGGGACGATAAGCCCGCCGAGGTTGTACGCAGCCGGTTTATGAAGCTGAACGCCGACCATATCTGCTTTGTGCTGAAGCGCCTTGCAGAGAACAGCAGCCCGATTCGTAACATGAAACAATACCTGCTCGCTTCTCTGTACAACGCACCCACCACGATGCAGCTTTCCTACCAGAACCAAACTAATCACGACTTAGCGATGCGGGGGTGATAAAAATTTCAAAGAAAGCAACCACAATAGCCATCGTCAACCAGAAAGGCGGCACCGGCAAGACCACGACCTGTGAAAATCTAGGCATCGGTCTGGCGATGGAGGGCAAAAAGGTCCTGTTGGTGGACGCTGACCCGCAGGGCAGCTTGACCATCAGCATGGGCTGGCAGCAGCCCGATGAACTGCCCACTACCCTTTCCACTCTGATGGCAAAAGCCATGAACGATCAGAGTATTCCGCCCGGTGAAGGCATCCTGCACCATGCAGAGGGCGTTGACCTGATCCCTGCTAACATCGAACTGGCAGGGCTGGAAGTGTCTCTCGTCAACTGCATGAACCGGGAAAAGATGTTGAAACAGGTGCTGGACAGTGCCAAACGGGAGTACGATTTTATTCTGCTGGACTGCACTCCTTCCCTTGGGATGCTGACCGTCAATGCCTTGGCAGCGGCAGACACCACCCTGATTCCCGTGCAGGCGCAGTACCTGTCTGCGAAAGGTCTGGAACAGCTTTTGCAGACGGTGCAGAAGGTCCGGCGGCAGATCAACCCGAAATTGAAAATCGAGGGCATCCTACTGACTATGACCGACAGCCGCACCAACTACGGACAGCAGATCGACAACCTGATTCGAGGTGCCTACGGCAGCAAGATCAAGGTGTTTGACCAGACCATCCCCCGGTCTGTCCGTGCTGCGGAGATCAGCGCCGTAGGCAAGAGCATTTTCCAGCACGATCCCAAAGGCAAGGTGGCAGAAGCCTACCAATCTCTGACGAAGACTAACTATTAAAAGTCAAGCCCTAAAATGAAAAAATCCGCCAACCATCCGCTGCCCATGACAAACATCATTCAAATGCTGGCCTTGGAGTAGCGAGGGTGACGGAGAGAACAGC
>ENA-OQDT01000144-OQDT01000144.1-human-gut-metagenome-genome-assembly--contig:-NODE-144-length-43517-cov-5.044019_pt1 | contig 43517 bp, 39 predicted proteins | sample MGYA00242786_ERZ504617 | MGnify/ENA primary metagenome ERZ504617 (study PRJEB26092, sample SAMD00036337) | human gut metagenome | host: Homo sapiens | study: EMG produced TPA metagenomics assembly of...
GATTCTCAATTGGCTGCCATGTCTGTGGATTCAGATATCTCGGTGCTTTCGGTGCCTCCGGTGTATATGTGACCATTTGACTCAGTTTTGTGTCAAATACCTGCTGACCCGGCTGTGGATTCTCAATCAGCGGAGTAATATGCAGAGAAGTGCGATCATGAACAGACTTCGCCAGGCTGGCTGCAGAATTACAAAACAGAGAAAAATCATACTTGATATTATCCTGCAGGAGGAATGCACCTGCTGTAAGGAAATTTATTTTCTGGCATCAAAGAGAGATCCTAACATCGGAATGGCTACGATATACCGCATGATCAATCTCCTGGAAGAGATCGGTGCCCTCAAGAGGAAACGCGCTTACCGCATCTGCAATGAGGAATCCCCGGTACATATCTGCAGTGTCAAGCTGGATGACTACACCAGCATCCGCCTGGACGGTGAGAAACTGCGCCAGGTGATCGAGAAAGGCATGGAATCTTTTGGCTATCTGCACGACAGACGGGTACGCAGTATTTCAATGGAGAGCGGCGAATAACCGCTTTCCATGCACCTTTTCATAGGAAAGTATATAAAAATCCATCAAAAAATCCCTTATATTTTTATACATAAATGAGAAAATTTCTCAGAAGTGCAAGTTAGGCTGGACTTTTATTTGACGCATATTATAATGGTTGTAATGTCAAGGGACGGAACAGAAACCTATCATCCCGATGACAATAAAATACACTACATTAATTAGTAAATAATTTTACAACAGGAGGTATAAGTATAATGATCAAATTTAACACAAAACACAGCGGACTTTTTGCAGCAGGAGTAGTATTCGGAACAGCAGGTATCAAAGTACTTTCCAGCAAGGATGCAAAGAAACTTTATACCAACTGCACAGCAGCCGTTCTTCGTGCCAAAGACTGCGTTATGAAGACAGTATCCAAGGTTCAGGAAAACGCAGAGGATATCTATGCAGAAGCTAAGCAGATCAACGAAGACCGTGCCGCAGCAGAGGAAGCTTTTGAAGATGCAGCAGAGGAAGAAACTGTAGAAGAGACCACAGAAGAAACTGTAGAGACTGCAGAAGAAGAGTAAGAAATATCAAAAAAGAACACCTGTGGTAATCACTGCAGGTGTTTTTTATTAACAAACATGCGAGGAAAGATTATATGAAATTCAAAATAGAGCATCAGATCAAAGGCAGAGTCAGGATCCATATCTGCCAGAAGAGAATGACCTGCCGCCAGGCAGATCAGCTCGAATATTTTCTCAGCGGCCTGGAAGGCGTAACGGCTGTCAAAGTAGTAGAGCGTAATCAGGATGCGGTCATCTGCTACAATGGAGATAAACTGGCAATTCTGAAAGCGGTACAGAAGTTTTCATACGGTGCTTCCGAGGCTCCGGAGAGCTATCTCCAGAACTCCGGCCGTGAGATGAACAGCGAATACTGGGAAAAAATGGTAAATCATGTTGTGGTTCATTACGGCAAGAAGCTGTTCCTTCCAATGCCGGTCAGAACTGTACTTACCACATTACATTCTATGAAATATATTTGGAAGGGTATCCGCACTCTTGCAAAACGCAAGATCGAAGTATCCGTACTTGATGCAACAGCGATCGGAGTATCCATTTTCCGTGGAGATTTCTCGACAGCATCTTCCGTTATGTTCCTGTTAGGCTTCGGTGAGATCCTTGAGGACTGGACACATAAGAAATCTGTAGACGACCTGGCAAGAAGCATGTCCCTCAATGTAAGCAAAGTATGGCTTGTGACAGAGGGCGGAGAAGTCCTTGTAAATTCTGACCAGATCAAACCTGGCGATGAAGTCAAGATCCATATGGGAACCGTGATCCCATTCGACGGTATCGTTACAGCCGGAGAGGGAATGGTCAACCAGGCATCTCTTACAGGAGAATCCATGCCGGTTGTAAAACGCGAAGCAAGCTATGCATATGCAGGAACTGTTGTTGAGGAAGGTGAGATCACCATCCGTGTCAAAGAAACATCCGGTTCCACCAAGTTTGAGAAGATCGTTACCATGATCGAAGAAACCGAGAAACTTAAATCAGCAGTAGAGAGCAAGGCAGAACATCTTGCAGACAGCCTTGTGCCGTACACACTTGCAGGAACAGGACTTACCTACCTGCTCACCAGAAACGTGACCAAGGCACTGTCTATCCTTATGGTAGACTTCTCCTGCGCTCTGAAACTTGCAATGCCGATCTCCGTGCTTGCAGCGATCCGCGAAGCAAATGCACACAAGATCACAGTCAAGGGCGGCAAATTCCTGGAGGCAGTTGCTGAGGCAGACACCATCGTATTTGATAAGACAGGAACATTGACTAAGGCAAAACCGACGGTAGTAGACGTTGTTTCCTTTAACGGCGAGTCCAAGGATGATCTTCTTCGTCTTGCAGCCTGCATGGAAGAGCATTTCCCACATTCTATGGCAAAAGCAGTCATGGATGCGGCTAAGGACCGCGGCCTGACTCATGAAGAAATGCACTCTAAAGTAGAATATATCGTAGCACACGGAATCTCCACGACTGTAGATGGAAGAAAAGCCATCATCGGAAGCCATCACTTCGTATTCGAAGATGAGAAGTGCACGATCCCGGAGGGCAAAGAAGAAGAATTTGCAAGTCTTCCGCCGGAATACTCTCACCTGTATCTTGGCATCGAGGGTGAGCTGGCAGCTGTTATCTGCATCGAAGATCCGCTGCGTCCGGAGGCACCGGAAGTGATCCGCAAACTGCATGAAGCAGGATTTACACAGATCGTCATGATGACAGGCGACAGCGACCGTACAGCCAAAGCGATCGCAGCCAGAGTCGGTGTAGACAAATATTATTCTGAAGTACTTCCGGAAGACAAGGCAAGATTTATCGAGGAAGCAAGAGAAAGCGGACACAAAGTCCTGATGGTCGGCGATGGGATCAACGATTCACCGGCACTTTCCGCTGCAGATGTCGGAATCGCGATCAGTGATGGTGCAGAACTTGCAAGAGAGATCTCCGATATCACGATCGGCGCAGATGATCTGTCTGTTATGGTCACACTCAAAGAGATCAGCAACGGTCTGATGACCAAGATCCACAAGAACTACAGACGTATCATGGGTATCAACGGAACCCTGATCGCACTCGGTGTGACAGGCGTGATCCAGCCGACAATGTCTGCACTTCTTCACAATACATCCACACTGCTGATCGGTATGGATTCCATGAAATCTGTCCTTTAAAAAATAGCTGAAAAAATAAAAAAGTTAAATGCAAAAAACTCTTGACAGCACAGGTGAAATATAGTACTATCATCTCAGTTAGTTAGTTCTAACCAAGAGCGTAATATTTTACGGGTATGGAGACATATCCGTAAAATTTAAAAGCTAAGTTAGTTAAAACTAATCTATTTCCTGCGCGCAAAAGCGAGAATCAGTAAATCCTTTTTCCTTGCAGGAAGCATCATGAGCGAGATGGAGGTAACCAAATGTTAGAATCAGGTATTGTTGCGCATTGCGCTCCGACGCTTGCAGGGATAAAAACGGCAAATATGTTTAACTATCTGCCGGATGATATGGAGGATCTGCCAAGAGAGGTACAGGAAGAAAACCGTAAGCTGAATGGAAAAGGGGTTTATGTGGAAATACTGAGAACAGGCGAGAAGAGAGCACTGATCTACGTCTACCGGAAAAACAAGCTGGAAGCTGATCTGAACAGGGAAGGAGCCGAGAACATCCTTCAGACCTGTGGATACGAATGCCGGGGAACGGACTGCTGTCTTCGCAAACTTCAGGACCGCTTTTTTCAGTATGAATGCTTCCCTCATGAGGTGGGACTGTTCCTGGGATATCCTCTGGATGATGTGACAGGATTTATTGAACAGAAGGGAAAAAATTACAAGTGCTGTGGGATCTGGAAGGTTTACGGAGATGAGCAGAAGACCCAGGTGATCTTCCGGAAACTGAAGAAATGTTCAGAAATCTATCAGAAATTATTTGCCGATGGCAGAAGCATCCTTCAGCTCACCGTCGCAGCATGATCAAGAAAGGACAGGTAAAAGAATATGAGTAAAGTAGCAGTTGTATATTGGAGTTCTACAGGAAACACAGAGAGCATGGCAAATGCAGTAGCAGACGGAGCAAAAGAAGCAGGCGCAGAAGTTACTGTATTTGAGACAGCAGACTTTGAGGCAGCAAAAGTAGACGAATTTGATGCAATCGCATTCGGATGCCCGGCTATGGGAGATGAAGTACTGGAAGAAGATGAGTTCGAGCCAATGTTCAGCTCCTGTGAAGAAAAACTCTCCGGCAAAAAGATCGGTCTTTTCGGATCCTACGGATGGGGCGATGGAGACTGGATGCACAACTGGGAAGCTAAATGCAAAGAGGACGGAGCTGTTCTTGTAGCAGACGGTGTGATCTGTCAGGAAGAACCAGACGATGAAGCAGTAGAAAACTGCAAAGCATTAGGAAAAGCACTGGCATAAATCTACAGATCAAGGAGTAAAAAGATCATGAACTATTTGGAAATTGAAAAAGTCATCGGCCGTGAGATCATGGATTCCAGAGGAAATCCGACAGTAGAAGCAGAAGTAACCCTGATCGACGGTACCGTAGGAAGAGGAACAGCACCAAGCGGCGCATCTACAGGTGAATTTGAGGCACTGGAACTCCGCGACGGTGACAAAGCAAGATATCTCGGAAAAGGTGTTTTGAAAGCAGTAGAAAACATCAACACAAAGATCAGCGAAGCGATCGTTGGCCTGGATGCATCTGATATCTATGCAGTAGACAAGGCAATGATCGAGGCAGACGGCACAAAAGACAAATCAAATCTTGGAGCCAATGCGATCCTTGCAGTTTCTATCGCAACAGCAAGAGCAGCTTCCCTTGCACTGGAGATCCCGCTGTATCGTTTGCTTGGAGGAATTTCCGGAAACCGTCTTCCTGTTCCGATGATGAATATCTTAAACGGTGGAGCTCATGCAGCAAATACTGTTGACGTGCAGGAGTTTATGGTCATGCCTGTAGGAGCACCTACATTCCGTGAAGCACTGCGCTGGTGTGCAGAAGTTTTCCATGCACTTGCTGCACTTCTTAAAGCAGAAGGACTTGCTACTTCCGTAGGAGATGAAGGTGGTTTTGCACCGAACCTCGCAAGTGATGAAGAAGCGATCCAGTACATCCTCAAAGCGATCGAAAAAGCAGGATACGAGCCAGGCAAAGATTTCATGCTTGCCATGGACGCAGCTTCCAGCGAATGGAAAGGTGAGAAGAAGGGCGAGTACATCCTTCCGAAAGCAGGCACCAAATTTACTTCTGAAAGTCTGATCCAGCACTGGAAACAGCTTGTAGAGAAATATCCGATCATTTCTATCGAAGATGCCCTGGATGAAGAAGATTGGGAAGGCTGGCAGCTTCTGACCAAAGAACTTGGCGGAAAAGTACAGCTTGTAGGTGACGATTTATTCGTAACCAATACAGAGCGTCTGAAGAAAGGTATTGATCTTGGATGCGGAAACTCTATTCTGATCAAACTCAACCAGATCGGTTCTGTTTCTGAAACTCTTGAAGCGATCAAGATGGCACATAAAGCAGGATATACAGCAATTTCTTCTCATCGTTCCGGTGAGACAGAAGATACAACGATCGCAGATCTTGCAGTTGCACTGAATACCTGCCAGATCAAGACAGGAGCACCAAGCCGTACAGAGCGCGTGGCAAAATACAACCAGCTTCTCCGTATTGAAGAAGAACTTGGAAGTGCTGCTGTATATCCGGGAATGGGAGCTTTTAACGTAAAACGCTGAGCATTCAGAATATAACCTGGATCTTTTGGAAGTTTTTTATAAGAATCAAGAATACTGTCGTGAGAAAATGTTGATTTTTGTGGATACTTTTTCTCTGCGGCAGTATTTTTTTTGTGATAATAGTTACTATTTGTTGGATAATTCAGTGGGGAAAGCAACAAAAACGGAAAAATTTGTTGATTTAGGAATTTTCAGATATTGCAATCAAACCATCATTATATTATACTGTACGTATAAAATTGGATAATAATGTATATGAGGTGATTCTATCAGTTACCAATGGGAAGGAATTTATAGAATGAGTAGAACATATCATCAGCGTGCCAGGATTCTGGTAGTAGATAATTCAGAGATCAACAGAGAAATGCTGAACGATATTCTGGGAGAGACTTATGAGATAAGGCTGGCTGGAAGCGGTCGCGAAGCTCTCGAGATTCTTGAGAAGGAACACTGGAATCTGGAACTGGTGCTGCTGAAGCTGGAAATGCCGGATATTGACGGCTATGAGCTTCTGGAGATCATGAGAGAGAAGATGTGGCTGGAGGAATTTGCCGTGATCGCCGTGATCGCGAGCCTGACTGCCGATGTCAAGAGAGCATACAGACTTGGGGTCTGCGACTGTTTCAGACTTCCTTATGTGACAAGCATCTTAAGTCATCGTATCGAGAATGCGATCGTCACACATGAGAAGGAGTACAGAGACTATCTGACGGGAGCCTATAACCGCCGCGGCTTTATTTATATGGTAGAGAAATTCCTGAATCACTGTGAGGACAGATCCAAATACGCGATCGTATTTTTTAATATCAAGAGTTTCAAGGCGACCAATGAACTACTTGGAATCAAGGAAGGCGACCATATCCTGGACAGCCTCTATGATGAGATAGAGCAGTCTTTCCTGAAACCGATCTATGTGGGCAGGATCGAAGCAGACCACTTTGTGAGCTTTGTAGAGCGTGACCGGATTTCCGGAGAGAAGCTGGCAGATTTCTGTGATCAGGTTTTTGATGTCAGCAATAAGAAGATCCGTGTGCACTGCAGATGCGGTATCTTTTATCTTAAGGACGAGCCGATGCCGGTTTCCGGAATGATCGACCGTGCCAAACTTGCGAAGCAGTACATTGTGGATGAATATCTCAAGCCATATGCGGTTTTTGACCATAATATGGATATGGCATATATTGACAATGCAGAGATCACAACAGAATTTGAGGAAGCGATCGCAAACGAAGAACTGGAAGTCTACTATCAGCCGATCGTAGATTCTGTGACAGGCAAGATCATGTCTGCGGAGGCTCTGATCCGCTGGATCCATCCGAAGAAGGGATTTATCTCCCCGGGGATCTTTGTGCCGAAGCTGGAGGAGGATGGTTCCATTTCCAAACTTGACCGTTATGTATTCCAGAAGGTACGTGCCTATATCCGCGGCAGATATGAGAAGGGACTGGAAGTCGTTCCTGTTTCCATGAACCTTTCCTGGATGGATTTTTATGATGAGACACTGATCGAGGAGATCATTGATTTCCTGGAGCATGCGGAATTCCCGTCCAGACTGATCCGTTTTGAGATCACCGAGACTTCTTATGCGGCACTCGAGGAGAATGTCGGCAATGTCCTCAACAAGATCAAGGAAAAGGGAGCCTGGATCCTTCTGGATGATTTTGGAAGCGGTTATTCTTCCTTTAATATGTTGCAGAAATTTTCCTTCGATATTCTCAAGATCGACATGTCCTTTACAAGAGAGATCGAAGCGAACTCAAGAGCAAGGAAACTGATCCCGCTGATCATAGAAGCAGCTCATGCACTGGATGCCAGAACAGTGGCTGAGGGTGCGGAGACCAAAGAGCAGGTAGAGTTCCTTAAGGAACATGGATGTGATTATATTCAGGGATATTATTTCTACCGTCCAATGAAAAAAGACGAATTTTCTGAGAAACTGGACCAGAATTCCTGAAATCGTTCACAAAACAAACATAAATCTCTGATAAGATGATAGCATTGAAATACAACAAAAGAAATTTTTTGATTGGAGGAATCAGAGATGGAAGCCCCGAAAATTCTTGTAGTAGATGATGAAAGCCGTATGAGGAAGCTGGTGAGAGATTTCCTGGAGAAGAAGAATTTCCAGGTACTTGAGGCAGGCGACGGCGAAGAAGCAATGGATATTTTCTACGAGGAAAAGGATATCGCCCTCATCCTTCTGGATGTCATGATGCCAAAGATGGATGGATGGGAAGTGTGCAGGGAGATCCGTAAGAATTCCAAGGTGCCGATCATCATGCTGACAGCGAGAGGTGATGAGAGGGACGAGCTCCTTGGATTTGACCTCGGAGTAGATGAATACATTTCAAAACCATTCAGTCCGAAGATCCTGGTCGCCAGAGTGGAGGCGATCCTTCGAAGGACCGGACAGGACGTAGGAGGCGATGTCCTGTCGGCAGGAGGGATCGTGATCGACAAGGCGGCACATCAGGCATCTGTTGATGGTGAGCCGATGGAACTGAGCTTTAAGGAGTTTGAACTTCTGACTTATTTCCTTGAGAACCAGGGGATCGCTCTTTCCAGAGAGAAGATCTTGAATTCTGTATGGAATTATGATTATTTCGGCGATGCCAGAACGATTGATACGCACGTCAAGAAGCTGAGAAGCAAGATGGGTGCGAAGGGAGAATATATCAAGACTGTCTGGGGAATGGGTTACAAATTTGAGGTGGATGAACAATGAGATTTTTCCACAAAGATTCAGATAAGAAGCGGAAGAACAGGAAGTTCCATCCGCTGCGCCGACAGATAGCAGTCCTGTTTATTGGACTGCTTCTTCTTTCTATGGTCGTGATCACCCTGATCAATGGGTTATTCCTGGAACATTATTATATCAGCCGCAAGACAGAAGTGCTGAAGGAAGCGGTAGAGAAGCTGGAGAACCTTGAGGTTGAGACAGATTCCGATGGAAACAGCAGTGCGGAAGTCTCGGATGAGATGTTCAAGGACTGTTCTGAGAACAACCTTACCTGGGTCATGGTCACAGCAGACGGACAGACGATCTGTTCTGTTGGAAGCAATGAGGATCTTCTGCAGGCCAGACTGGTCGGATATGTATACGATCTTGATCAGAAGAAGAACAAGGAGAAAGTTCTCCAGAAAAATGACAATTATGTGATCCAGCAGGTCAGTGACCGCTTTGCCAGAATGGAATATGTGGAGAGCTGGGGAGAACTGGGGAATGGATGCTATTTCCTGATCCGTACTCCGCTTGAGAGTATCCGGGAGAGTGTCGCGATCTCCAACAGTTTTTATTTCTATGTGGGACTTGGGATTATTGCTCTCAGCGGACTGGTGGTTTGGGTGATCACGAAGCGTATCACAAAGCCGATCAGTGAACTGACACAGCTTTCTACCAAGATGAGTGAACTGGATTTTGATGCGAAATATCATAGCCAGGCGGGCAATGAGATCGATGAGCTTGGAGAGAACTTCAACCGCATGTCTGAACAGCTTGAGAAGACGATCTCCGAACTGAAATCGGCGAACAATCAGCTGCTCAAGGATATTGAGAATAAAGAAAAGATCGACCAGATGCGTCAGGAGTTCCTGAACAACGTCTCTCATGAACTCAAGACCCCGATCGCACTGGTACAGGGATATGCCGAGGGACTGAAGGAAAATATTTCAGATGACCCGGAGAGCAGGGAATTTTACTGCGATGTCATCATGGATGAAGCGGCCAAGATGAATAAGCTGGTTAAGAACCTTCTGACTCTGAACCAGCTGGAATCCGGCAGGGATGAAGTTTCCATGGAGAGATTTGATATCGTAAGTCTGATCCGCGGAGTACTGCAGTCCATGGATATCATGATCCAGCAGAAAGAAGCGAAGGTAAGTTTCGAGGCATCAGAGCCGGTCTATGTCTGGGCAGATGAGTTCAAGATCGAGGAAGTTGTGACGAACTATACCAGCAACGCACTGAATCATCTGAACGGTGAGAAGGAGATCGAGATCCGTGTGATCCCGGAGGATGACCGTGTCAGAGTGACTGTATTTAACACAGGAACACCGATCCCGGAGGAGGATGTTCCGAAACTGTGGAATAAATTTTACAAAGTGGACAAGGCAAGGACCAGAGAATACGGTGGAAGTGGTATCGGGCTTTCTATCGTAAAAGCCATCATGGAAGGCCTGCACCAGCAGTATGGTGTACAGAATTATGACAATGGCGTAGAGTTCTGGTTTACGCTCGACCGCAAAAATGATTAAAAAAGAAGCAGATGTAAAGAAACCACTTTGCATCTGCTTCTTTTTGCGGTATACTTGGACATGATGATCAACATGAATAAAGACAGGATGTGAGATACGAATGATAGGTATTATCGATTACGATGCAGGAAACATCAAAAGTGTGGAGAAAGCACTTGCCTACCTTGGCGAAGAAACCGTTGTATCCCGTGACCCGCAGGTGCTCCTTCGGGCAGACAAAGTGATCCTTCCGGGAGTTGGAAGCTTCGGCGAAGCAATGGAAAACTTACATAAATATGGTTTGGTTCCGGTGATCCAGGACATGATAAAGAAAGGAACCCCGTTTCTTGGGATTTGTCTTGGATTACAGCTTTTATTTGAAAGCAGCGAAGAGACACCGGGTGTAGAAGGACTTGGGATCCTTAAAGGCAAGATCTTGCGTATTCCGCCATCTCCGGGACTCAAGATCCCGCACATGGGATGGAATTCCCTGCACCTTCAGAATAACGGAAGACTGTTTAAGGATATCCCGGAAGATACCCATGTATATTTTGTACATTCCTATTATCTCCAGGCAGAAGATCCGCAGATCGTGAAGGCAGTGACTGAGTACAGCACAACGATCCATGCTTCTGTCGAGAAGGACAATGTATTTGCCTGCCAGTTCCATCCGGAAAAGAGCAGCAAGTACGGACTTAAGATCCTCGAAAACTTTGCGAAACTTGAGAAGGAGGGGAACTGATATGTTTACAAAGAGAATCATTCCCTGTCTGGATGTAAACAACGGACGTGTGGTAAAGGGCGTTAATTTTGTAGATCTCAAAGATGCGGGAGATCCTGTGGAGATCGCCAAAGCTTACGATGCAGCCGGTGCAGATGAGCTTGTTTTTCTGGATATCACAGCATCCTGTGAAGAACGTGACACGGTTGTGGATATGGTGCGTCAGGTTGCGGCAAATGTATTTATTCCGTTTACCGTCGGCGGCGGTATCCGTACGGTAGACGATTTCAAGAAACTTCTCCGTGAGGGTGCAGACAAGATCTCTGTCAATTCCGCAGCGATCGACCGTCCGGAGCTTATCACAGAGGCAGCAGAGAAGTTCGGAAGCCAGTGTGTTGTCGTGGCGATTGATGCCAAACGAAGAGAAGACGGCGGCTGGAACATCTACAAACACGGTGGACGTCTGGATACCGGCATTGATGCCATTGAATGGGCCGAAAAGGTCGAGCGTCTCGGTGCAGGTGAGATCCTTCTTACCAGCATGGACTGTGACGGGACCAAAGCAGGATACGATATTGAACTGACCAGAGCGATCGCAGACGCAGTTTCTATTCCGGTCATTGCATCTGGCGGTGCAGGAACTCTGGAACATTTTTATGATGCACTGACAGAGGGCGGTGCAGATGCCGCGCTGGCAGCATCTTTATTCCATTACAAAGAATTGGAGATCCGTCAGGTGAAGGATTATCTGGCAGAGAGAGGGATTTCCGTTCGAAGATAAGAGGTGATAATACATGGCTCCTTTATCGGGAGAATGGCTGGAAGCATTAAAGGATGAATTCCATCAGCCATATTATGCAAAATTATATAAGACAGTTATGCAGGAGTATCAGACACGGAAGATCTTTCCTCCGGCAGATGATATGTTCAATGCATTTCATTTTACACCGCTGAGCCAGGTGAAGGTCGTGATTCTTGGACAAGACCCGTACCACAATGACGGACAGGCGCACGGACTGTGCTTTTCTGTCAAAAGGGATGTCGAGGTTCCGCCGTCACTGGTGAATATTTATCAGGAATTACACGATGATCTGGGATGCTATATCCCGGACAATGGATATCTGGAAAAATGGGCAAAGCAGGGCGTGCTTATGCTGAACACCGTTTTGACTGTCCGCGCACATCAGGCAAATTCCCACCGTGGGATCGGATGGGAGCAGTTTACCGATGCTGCGATTCGGATCTTGAATGAGCAGGACCGTCCGATCGTTTTCCTTCTCTGGGGACGTCCGGCACAGATGAAGAAATCCATGCTCAACAATCCGAAGCATCTGATCCTGGAGGCACCGCACCCAAGCCCGCTGTCCGCGTACAGGGGATTTTTCGGATGCCATCATTTCAGTAAGACAAATGAATTTCTGGTTCAGAACGGACTGGACCCGATCGACTGGCAGATCGAAAATAAAGCAGAACAGGAAAATAAGGAGTAAAAATGAGTCAGAAGAACAATTTAGTCAAAAACGCGTCCTTTCTGATGATCGCGGCAATGATTTCCAAGGTCATCGGATTATTATATAAGAGCCCGCTTTCTTCTATTGTAGGAAATATGGGCATGGGCTATATCAGCCTTGCACAGAATGCCTACATGATCCTTCTGATGATCGCTTCTTTCAGTATCCCGCAGGCAGTTTCCAAACTGATCTCCGAGAGGATTGCTTTAAAAGATTACAAAAATGCACAGAAGATCTTTCGCGGATCCCTGATCTACGCTGCGATCATAGGCGGGATCGTGGCACTGGTATGCTTGTTTGGGGCGAGATTCATCATCCCGAGCAACCAGCCGAATGCCGTGCTGGCACTCCAGATCCTGTCTCCAACGATCTTCCTTTCCGGAATCCTTGGTGTGTACAGAGGATATTTCCAGGCATACCGAAATATGATGCCGACTTCCATCTCACAGATCCTGGAACAGATCTTTAATGCGGCAGTCAGCCTGATCGCTGCATGGATGTTTATCAAATATTTTGCAGACGGCAGTGATGGAAGTGTCGCAAAATGGGGAGCAGCCGGTTCTACTGTGGGAACGACTGCAGGTGTTGTAACTGCGCTGATCTTTATGCTCCTTGTATACGGAGTCAACCGCAGAGCTATCAAGAGAAGAGTGGCAGGAGATCATTACCATGAAGAGGAAACTTATGGTGAGATTCTGAAACTGATCATCCTGATCGTTTCTCCGATTATCCTGAGTTCTTTTATTTACAATATCAATGGTTATCTCAATGGTGTCCTGTATTCCGAGATCATGGGAAAACATGGCGTGGATTCCGATACGATCAGTATGCTTTATGCAGAATATGCGACTTATTTTATGAGTATCATCAACATCCCGCTGACACTTTCCAGTGCAGCTCCGACATCCATGATACCGGAGGTTTCTGCCCTGTATGCGACGGGTGACATTGACGAGACCAGAAGGAGAGTTGACCAGACAGTCCAGCTTTCTATGTTTATTTCCATTCCGTGTGCAGTCGGACTTGCCGTGCTTGCACAGCCGATCGTGTCTCTGCTTTTTGGCGGAACAAACGGTGTGGCAGGAAAACTCCTGCTGCTTGGATCCTTTACGATTCTTCTGAATGGAATGTCAAACATTTCCAATGGTGTCCTTCAGGGTATCGGCAAGCCGAAGATCCCGATGATGACTGCAGCAGTGGCGCTTTTGGTCGATGTGATCGTGGTCGTATTACTTTTGATGTTTACAGATCTTGGCATTTATGCGCTTCTGGTGGCGATGATCGTCTATGCGGTCGTTGTCTGCGTGATGAATGATTTCTTTATGAAAAAATATCTGGATTATAAGAATCCGTGGAAGGCAGCCTATGTAAGCCCGATCCTTGCATCGGTTGTCATGGGTGTTGTGGCAGGTGCTGTATACTACGGACTGCATGTGATCCTGCCGTCAAACTTTATCTGCCTTGGCGTATCCATCGTTCTGGCAGCGACAGCGTATTTCCTGGCTTATATTCTGGTTGACAAGACTGCTTCCGAGCGCCTTTCCAGAATGCCGGGCGGCGCTTATCTGGTAAGGATCGCAAACAGATTCCACAGATAAAAGGATATGACATAAAATATAATATTCAGGATCAAAAGCATTTTCGGACATGGTTTCGGAGGTGCATTTTTTTCTGCTACTCGGGCAGGAGAGTAACAAATTCTTGAAGTTGGTCATTGTCATTTGTAAAACTTTGTCGTATAATGTTACGGAATTCGATTTGAAAAAACACTTTTTAATAAGAAAGAACACGTTACACATTCATATCTGTATATATACAGTTTTATGACGAGGAGGTCGATTTATTGAATACATACACATTGGGAATTGATATCGGATCTACTACAGTAAAGATTGCGATTCTTGATGAAAACGATCAGCTTCTGTTTGCAGATTACGAACGTCATTTTGCAAACATCCAGGAAACACTGGCTGATCTGTTGGAGAAAGCCCATGCAAAACTTGGAGAGATGACACTCTGCCCGGTGATCACAGGTTCTGGTGGTCTGACACTTGCGAACCATCTGGAAATCCCGTTCGTGCAGGAGGTTATCGCGGTTTCTACTTCTTTGCAGAAGATCGCACCGCAGACAGATGTTGCGATTGAGCTTGGCGGTGAGGATGCCAAGATCATCTATTTTGAGGGTGGAAACATTGAACAGCGAATGAACGGTATCTGTGCCGGAGGTACAGGTTCCTTTATCGACCAGATGGCATCCCTGCTTCAGACAGATGCTACCGGTCTGAATGAATATGCAAAAAATTACAAAGCACTTTATCCGATCGCTGCCCGCTGCGGTGTATTTGCAAAGACGGATATCCAGCCGCTGATCAACGAGGGCGCAACGAAGGAAGACCTGTCTGCATCTATTTTCCAGGCAGTTGTAAACCAGACGATTTCCGGTCTTGCCTGCGGTAAACCGATTCGTGGTCATGTAGCATTCCTTGGCGGTCCTCTGCATTTCCTTTCCGAGCTCAAGACGGCGTTTATCAGAACTCTGAAACTGGATGATGAGCATACGATCGTTCCGGAGAATTCTCATCTTTTTGCTGCGATTGGTTCTGCACTGAATGCGAAGAAAGATGTGACGGTTTCCCTGACAGATCTTAAAGACAGACTGCGTCATTCAATCAAGCTTGACTTCGAAGTAGAGCGTATGGAGCCGTTGTTTGCGACAGAGGAAGATTACGAAGCATTTAACAAACGCCAGTCTTCTTACAAAGTTGCAACAGGCGATCTGGCAAGCTATAAGGGTAACTGCTATCTTGGTATCGATGCCGGATCTACCACGACAAAGACTGCACTGGTAGGAGAGGATGGAAGCCTTCTTTATTCCTTCTACAGTAATAACAACGGAAGCCCGCTCAAGACAGCAATCCGTTCTATCCAGGAAATCTATTCCAAACTTCCGGAAGGCGCAAATATCGCCTATGCATGCTCTACCGGTTATGGTGAGGCTCTTATAAAGGCAGCGCTTCTTCTGGATGAGGGAGAGGTTGAGACTGTATCTCATTACTATGCAGCAGCATTTTTTGATCCGGAAGTAGACTGTATCCTGGACATCGGTGGTCAGGATATGAAGTGTATCAAGATCAAGAACCAGACCGTAGACAGCGTACAGTTAAATGAGGCATGTTCTTCCGGCTGTGGTTCCTTTATCGAGACTTTTGCGAAATCTCTGAACTACAGTGTGCAGGATTTTGCGAAGGCAGCGCTTTTTGCACAGCATCCAATCGACCTTGGAACACGCTGTACCGTATTTATGAACTCCAAGGTAAAACAGGCGCAAAAAGAGGGCGCGGAGGTATCTGATATTTCCGCAGGTCTTGCGTACTCTGTTATCAAGAACGCGCTTTACAAGGTTATCAAGGTTTCTGATGCGACAGAACTTGGCAGGCATATCGTTGTACAGGGTGGTACTTTTTATAATGATGCGGTACTCCGAAGCTTTGAGAAGATCGCAAGCTGTGAAGCGATCCGTCCGGATATCGCAGGTATCATGGGTGCGTTTGGTGCGGCTCTGATCGCGAGGGAGCGATTATGAGACGGGCAAAAAGACAACAATGCTTTCCATTGACAAGATCAATGAGCTGAAATATACAACATCTATGGCAAACTGCCGCGGATGTACCAATAACTGCCGTCTGACCATCAATAAATTTACCGGCGGCCGTCAGTTCATCAGTGGAAACCGCTGTGAGAGAGGTATCGGCAAAGAGAAAAACAAGGATCATGTGCCGAACCTTTATGAATATAAATACAAGAGACTGTTTTCCTATGAGCCGTTAAGCCCGGATCAGGCAATCAGGGGACAGGTGGGTATCCCGCGTGTCCTGAACATGTTTGAGAATTATCCGTTCTGGTATACATTCTTTACCAAACTGAAATATGAAGTGGTGCTTTCGCCGACTTCTACCAGAAAGCTCTACGAGCTTGGCATTGAGTCCATCCCGAGTGAATCAGAGTGTTATCCGGCGAAGCTGGCACATGGTCATGTGAGCTGGCTGATCAAAAAAGGTGTGAAATTTATTTTCTATCCTTGTGTTCCGTATGAACGAAATGAGTTCCCGGATGCAGTCAACCATTATAACTGCCCGATCGTTACTTCTTATGCAGAAAACATCAAGAACAATGTGGATGAGCTCAAAGATCCGAGCATCAAGTTTATGAATCCGTTTATGGCATTTACGACCGAAGCGATCCTGACAGACCGTCTGGTACAGGTATTTAAGGATATTCCGGCAGAGGAAGTAAAGGCAGCAGCTCATGCGGCATGGGAAGAACTTGCCCAGGCACGTAAAGATGTGCAGAAAAAGGGCGAGGAGACTCTTCAGTACCTTAAGGATACCGGACGAAGAGGAATCGTCCTTGCAGGCCGTCCGTATCACATCGACCCTGAAATCCATCATGGTATCCCGGATCTGATCAACAGTTATGGTATTGCGGTATTTACAGAGGATTCTATTTCTCATCTTGCAGAAGTAGAGCGTCCAATCCGTGTCAATGACCAGTGGATGTATCATTCCCGTCTGTATGCGGCAGCAAACTTTGTCAAAAAACAGGATAATCTGGATCTGATCCAGCTCAATTCCTTTGGATGTGGTCTGGATGCGGTTACAACAGATGAGGTTTATGAGATCCTCGATGGCAGCGGCAAGATCTATACCTGCCTGAAGATCGATGAGGTGAATAACCTTGGAGCGGCAAGGATCCGTGTACGTTCCCTGCTGGCAGCACTCCGTGCAAAAGATGCACAGCATAAAGAGCGTGAGATCAAACCGTCTTCTATCGAGAAGGTTGTATTTACCAAGCAGATGCGTAAGGATTATACGATCCTCTGCCCGCAGATGTCACCGTTCCATTTCGGAATCCTGCAGGCTGCATTTAATACCTGTGGATATCATCTGGAAGTCCTTCCGAATGATAATAAGCATGCAGTCGATGTGGGACTGAAATATGTAAATAATGATGCCTGCTATCCGTCTCTGATGGTAGTCGGACAGGTTATGGATGCGCTTCTTTCCGGCAAGTATGACCTGAACAAAACGGCTGTCATCATGTCTCAGACAGGTGGTGGATGCCGTGCGTCCAACTATATCGCATTTATCCGCCGTGCACTCAAGAAGACCGGCATGGAGCAGGTTCCGGTTATTTCCATCAACTTAAGTGGTCTGGAAAGCAATCCGGGATTCAAGCTGACGCTTCCACTGATCAAGCGAGTATGCTATGGTGCAGTGTTTGGAGATATCCTGATGAAATGCGTTTACCGCATGCGTCCGTATGAGGTGGAAGAGGGAATCGTCAACCGTAAGCATAAGATCTGGGAGCAGAGGGTGATCTCCTTCCTGACGGGAAGCAGTGTCAGCCACAGCCAGTTCAAGAAGATGTGCCATGAGATGGTACATGAGTTTGATATGATCCCGATCACCGGTGAGAAGAAGCCGAGAGTTGGTATTGTTGGTGAGATCCTTGTCAAGTTCCTTCCGGCTGCGAACAATCATCTGGCAGAACTTCTGGAAGCAGAAGGTGCCGAGGCAGTCTGCCCGGATCTGATCGACTTTATCAATTATTGTTTCTACAACCAGAACTTCAAATGTGAGTTCCTTGGATTCAAGAAAAATAAAGCAACGATCGCAAACTGGGGAATCAAGGCAATTGAATGGCTGCGTAAACCTATGAATGAAGCTCTGGCACAGAGCCGCCATTTTACTCCGTCTGCCGATATTGCAGATCTGGCAAAGATGGCAGAACCGATCGTTTCTCCTGGAAACCAGACCGGTGAAGGATGGTTCCTGACCGGCGAGATGATGGAACTGATCCATGGCGGTGTACCGAACATCGTATGTATCCAGCCGTTTGCATGTCTGCCGAACCATATTGTGGGTAAAGGTGTTATCAAGGAGATCCGGAGGGAGCATCCGGAGGCTAATATTGTGGCAATTGATTATGATCCGGGTGCGAGTGAAGTTAACCAGCTGAATCGTATAAAATTGATGCTTTCTACGGCTGTTAAAAATTTGAATAAAAATTAGTTTTTGGAAAAAAGAAAACCCTTAGGGGGAGCATCTCAGAGTCTGCGAAGGCCGAAGCTCCCCCTAAGAACCCCCTCCTTGGCCACGCGGTTTTGGCGTGGGGACGGGCGTGCGCGTGTCGCGCGCGTCGCCCTGGGTGTTGGTTTGAATAAAGTTAATAAAAAATGGGAGAGCACGCAGCCTATGGCTGCGATGGTCTCTCATTTTTGGTTGGAAAAGAGTTATGTCTTGAACTTTTTTTCTTTCTACCTTCAGTTTGGTGCGGTGTGGGATAGCGGAGGAGATGAGGTGTGCGGGGTGGGGTGAGCTTGAGAGGGTTCGTTGAGGTGCTTGGGAGGTGGGAGTTTGCGTTGGGAATAAAATTGTCACTGTTTGAGCGTAGCGAGTTTGACAATTTTATTCCCGCTTTTTAGCAAAATCACAGCTTCCTTAGTACCTCAGAACCCTCGAACCTCGCCCCACCCCGCACACCTCATCTCCGTAACATACATACCATCCACCCATCCAAACATTCCCCTTTACCATTTTCCTTCTGTCTGGTATACTTAAAATCAAATGCAAATCATACAGAAAGAGGAACAAAAATGGCAAAATATACATTAATGAAAACGGAGGGGCGTGCGAAGAGGGCTCAGTTTGAGACTGTGCATGGTACGATCCAGACTCCGGTGTTTATGAATGTGGGTACGATCGGGGCGATCAAGGGAGCTGTTTCTACGCAGGATCTTTATGAGATCGGAACACAGGTGGAGCTTTCCAATACTTATCATCTCCATGTACGTCCTGGTGACAAGATCGTGAAGCAGCTTGGCGGACTCCATAAATTTATGAACTGGGAGCGTCCGATCCTGACGGATTCCGGCGGATTCCAGGTCTTTTCCCTTGCAAAACTCCGCAAGATCAAAGAAGAAGGCGTACATTTCCAGTCACATATTGACGGACACAAAATCTTCATGGGACCGGAAGAGAGTATGCAGATTCAGTCCAACCTTGCTTCTACGATCGCAATGGCATTCGACGAATGTCCGAGCAGCGTGGCAGACAGAGACTATGTACAGCAGTCTGTAGAGCGAACCACCCGCTGGCTTGCACGATGCAAGAAAGAAATGGACCGTCTCAACAGCCTGCCGGATACTATCAATAAAGAACAGTTACTGTTTGGAATCAACCAGGGAGCCGTATATGAAGATATCCGTATCGAACACGCCAAAGAAATTTCCAAAATGAATCTGGACGGCTATGCAGTTGGCGGACTTGCCGTAGGCGAGACCCATGAAGAGATGTACCGCATCCTTGATGCTGTTGTACCATATCTTCCACAGGATAAGCCGACTTACCTTATGGGTGTCGGAACACCGGCGAATATTCTTGAGGGCGTAGAGAGAGGAATTGATTTCTTTGACTGCGTATATCCGAGCCGTAACGGTCGTCATGGTCATGTATACACCAACCACGGCAAGATGAATATGTTCAATGCAAAGTATGAACTGGATACCCGTCCGATCGAGGAGGGCTGCGGCTGTCCGGCATGCCGCCATTACAGCAGAGCCTATATCCGCCATCTTCTCAAGGCAAAAGAAATGCTTGGAATGCGTCTCTGCGTTCTGCACAACCTGTACTTCTATAATCATATGATGGAAGAAATCCGCGATGCACTGGATGAAGGCAGATTTGCTGATTACAAAAAAATGCGTCTGGAAGGATTTGCAGCAGGAGAACAGAAATAACACACAAAATGCAGAAAAATACTTGAAGTAAAAGGCTTTTTTGTGTATGATAGTGTGTAGTGTTCCTGAATAGCAGGAATGTAAGTTAGAACAGGAGGAATCATAAATGAGCAGCACAGCAAGCAGTACCGCAAGCATGGGTATGATGATTTTATGGATGGTTGTTATCTTTGGAGTAATGTATTTCCTGATGATCCGTCCTCAGAAGAAAGAGCAGAAGAGACTTCAGGCAATGCTCAACAGCATGGAAGTCGGTGACAGTATCGTTACCACAAGCGGCTTCTATGGAGTGATCATCGACATGACAGAAGAAGATGTGATTGTAGAATTCGGCAATAACAAGAACTGCCGTATCCCAATGAGAAAACAGGCTATTGCAGAGGTGGAGAAGGCAGAACAGGCATCCGCATAACTGCAAATAAGAAAGTAAGTGCTGCGTCAGATGCGGCACTTCTTTTTTTATAAAAATCGTTTACTTTTATAACACGTTCTAACTTTTACGTAGTAAAGGGTTGAAAAGTGCCAGAAAGTGCGTTATTATAATAACAATATCCATGAGGAAAGGACTCTGCGCAAGATTCGTGTGATGCAGAGAGAGGAAATGAAAAGATGGAATACAAGATTGCATTGATTCCAGGAGATGGAATCGGACCGGAAATTGTCAGTGAAGCCAAAAAAGTTCTCGATAAAGTATGTGAGAAATACAACCACACCTTTACTTATTCAGAGGTACTGCTTGGAGGCGCATCTATTGATGTCCACGGCGTACCGCTTACAGATGAGGCAATTGCTACAGCCAAAGCCTCTGACGCAGTTCTGATGGGCTCTATCGGCGGTGATGCAAAGACATCCCCATGGTACAAACTGGAGCCGTCCAAACGTCCGGAAGCAGGACTCCTTGCTATCCGTAAAGCACTGAACCTTTTTGCAAACCTTCGTCCGGCATACCTTTACAAAGAACTCGAAGAAGCCTGCCCGATCAAAAAAGAAGTGATCGGAGACAACGGATTTGACATGATCATCGTCCGTGAGCTGACCGGCGGTCTTTACTTCGGCGAAAGAAAGACCATTGAAGAAGACGGTGTAAAGAAAGCAATCGATACACTTTCCTACAATGAAAATGAGATCCGCCGTATCGCGATCAAAGCCTTTGACATCGCAATGAAGAGAAGAAAGAAAGTCACAAGCGTAGACAAGGCAAACGTTCTGGATTCTTCCAGACTCTGGAGAAAAGTCGTAGAAGAAGTTGCAAAGGATTACCCGGAAGTAACTCTGGAGCATATGCTGGTTGACAACTGTGCAATGCAGCTTGTACATGATCCGGCACAGTTCGACGTTATCCTGACAGAGAACATGTTTGGCGATATTTTATCTGATGAGGCAAGTATGGTGACAGGTTCCATCGGAATGCTTTCTTCTGCAAGCCTCAATGAGACCAAATTTGGTCTGTATGAGCCAAGCCACGGATCCGCACCGGATATCGCAGGACAGAATAAAGCAAACCCGATCGCAACGATCCTTTCCGCAGCAATGCTGCTCCGTTACTCACTCAACCTTGACGAAGAGGCAGACGCAGTAGAGGCAGCTGTACAGAAAGTCCTGACAGACGGATACCGTACAGGTGACATCATGTCCGAAGGATGCAAAGCTGTCGGAACAAAAGAAATGGGAGATCTGATCGCAGCAGCGGTGTAAGATACCAGGAGTGCTATGCACAGAACAATCCGTAGGTATCGTATAGATTGAATAAAGAGGAGATAATAAAATGAGAAGTGATTCAGTAAAAACAGGCTCACAGCAGGCACCTCACCGTTCCCTGTTTAATGCCCTTGGATTAACAAAAGAAGAGATGGAACGTCCGTTAGTCGGAATCGTAAGTTCCTACAATGAGATCGTACCTGGCCATATGAACCTTGACAAGATCGTAGCAGCCGTAAAACAGGGGGTTGCAATGGCTGGCGGTACACCGATCGTATTCCCGGCGATCGCTGTCTGTGACGGTATCGCCATGGGACACATCGGAATGAAATATTCTCTGGTAACAAGAGATCTGATTGCAGACTCTACAGAGGCAATGGCAATGGCTCATCAGTTTGATGCCCTTGTTATGGTTCCGAACTGTGACAAAAACGTACCTGGACTTCTGATGGCAGCAGCCAGGATCAACGTTCCGACTGTATTCGTAAGCGGCGGTCCGATGATGGCAGGTCATATCCACGGACACAAGACAAGCCTTTCCAGTATGTTCGAAGCTGTTGGATCTTATGCAGCAGGCAAGATCACAGAAGACGAACTGACAGAATTCGAGAACAAAACATGTCCTACATGTGGATCCTGTTCCGGTATGTACACTGCAAACTCCATGAACTGTCTGACTGAGGTTCTTGGTATGGGACTTCGTGGAAACGGAACCATTCCGGCAGTATATTCCGAACGTATCCGTCTTGCAAAACATGCAGGTATGCAGGTTATGGAAATGTACCGCAGAAACATCCGTCCGAGAGACATCATGACAAAGGAAGCAATCCTGAATGCCCTGACGGTAGATATGGCACTTGGATGTTCTACCAACAGTATGCTTCATCTTCCGGCGATCGCTCATGAAGTGGGAATGGACTTTGATATCAGTTTCGCAAACGAGATCAGTGCAAAGACACCGAACCTCTGCCACCTTGCACCGGCAGGCCCGACTTACATGGAAGATCTCAATGAAGCCGGCGGTGTTTACGCAGTCATGAACGAGCTGAACAAAAAAGGACTTCTCCATACAGAATGCATGACAGTAACAGGCAAAACAGTAGGCGAAAATATCAAAGACTGTGTAAACCTCAATCCTGAAGTTATCCGCCCGATCGACAATCCATACAGCCAGACCGGTGGACTTGCAGTCCTCAAAGGAAATATCGCTCCTGACGGCGGTGTCGTAAAACGTTCCGCAGTCGTAGAAGAAATGATGGTACACGAAGGACCGGCAAGAGTCTTTGACTGCGAAGAAGATGCGATCGCAGCGATCAAAGGCGGCAAGATCGTAGCCGGAGACGTTGTAGTCATCCGTTATGAAGGACCAAAAGGCGGTCCTGGAATGAGAGAGATGCTGAATCCGACATCTGCGATCGCAGGTATGGGACTTGGATCTTCTGTAGCTCTTATCACAGACGGACGTTTCAGTGGTGCATCCCGTGGAGCTTCCATCGGACATGTTTCACCGGAGGCAGCCGTAGGTGGACCAATCGCCTTGATCGAAGAAGGCGACATCATCAGCATCAACATTCCGGAACTCAAACTGGAAGTCAAAGTATCTGATGAAGAGATGGCAGCAAGAAAAGCAAAATGGCAGCCACGTGAACCAAGAGTCACAACCGGATATCTTGCAAGATATGCTGCAATGGTTACCTCAGGCAACAGAGGAGCGATCCTTGAAGTGCCGAAAGCAAAATAACTGAAATCATTCATTTTATATACACAGGAGGAAACACAATGCAGCTTACAGGTGCAGAGATCATCATTGAGTGCCTTAAGGAACAGAAAGTAGATACTGTTTTCGGTTATCCGGGAGGCGCGATCCTCAATGTCTATGATGCTCTTTATAAACACAGTGATGAGATCCACCACGTTCTGACTTCTCATGAACAGGGTGCATCTCATGCGGCAGACGGTTATGCCCGTGCTACAGGCAAAGTCGGAGTGTGCCTGGCAACCTCCGGGCCTGGAGCTACAAACCTGGTTACCGGTATCGCGACCGCATACATGGATTCTGTTCCAGTCGTAGCGATCACCGCTAACGTAGGCAAACCACTTCTCGGAAGAGATTCTTTCCAGGAAGTTGATATTGCCGGTATTGTAATGCCGGTCACAAAACACAGTTTTATCGTAAAAGACATCTCCATGCTGGCAGACACACTCCGCAAGGCATTTTATATTGCCAAGAGCGGACGTCCGGGACCGGTACTGGTGGATGTGACCAAAGATGTAACAGCAGCAACTTATGAATATTCCCTGCGCCGTCCGGCTACGATCAACCGTGAGACTGAGACGATCCGCAGAGAAGATCTGGAAACTGCTGCACAGATGATCGAGGAAGCAAAGAAGCCGTATATTTTTGTCGGCGGCGGATGTGTGATCTCCGGAGCTTCCAAGGAGATCAGCGAACTGGCACATAAGATCCAGGCTCCGGTCTGCGATAGCCTTATGGGCAAGGGCGCTTTTTCCGGAGAAGATCCTCTGTATACAGGAATGCTTGGCATGCATGGAACCAAGACTTCCGACCTTGGCGTGACACAGTGCGACCTTCTGATCGTTCTGGGTGCACGTTTCAGTGACCGTGTCACAGGAAATGCCAAGACCTTTGCAAAACAGGCAAAGATCCTGCAGATCGATGTCGATGCGGCAGAAATTAACAAGAATGTTGTGGTAGATGCGTCTGTAATCGGAGATGTAAGAGAAGTTCTCCGCAGACTTCTGGAAATGATTCCGGAAAAACAGCATCCGGAGTGGATCGAGCATATTCAGGAGATGAAAGCCAAATATCCTCTGAGTTATGATCATTCCCAGCTCACAGGACCATACATTATAGAGAAACTCTACGAAATCACAGGTGGAGATGCAATTATCTCAACAGATGTCGGTCAGCACCAGATGTGGGCCGCACAGTACTTCAAGTACAAAGAACCTCGTACCTTCCTGACTTCCGGTGGTCTCGGAACGATGGGATACGGACTTGGAGCTGCAATCGGTGCCAAGATGGGAAGACCGGACAAAACAGTTGTCAACATCGCTGGAGACGGCTGTTTCCGAATGAACATGAATGAGATCGCGACAGCAGTACGCTGCCATAAACAGCTTTTACAGATTGTCATGAACAATCATGTACTGGGTATGGTACGTCAGTGGCAGACCTTATTCTATGAACACAGATATTCACACACCGTCCTTGACGATGCCGTGGATTTTGTGAAAATATCTGAGGGCATGGGAGCGAAAGCAATCCGTGTTACGAAGATGGAAGAAGTAGAGCCGGCGATCCGCGAGGCTCTCGCAACAGACGGACCTGTAGTACTGGACTGCTGGATCGATCAGGATCTCAGCGTGTTCCCGATGGTACCGGCAGGCGCAAGTCTGAATGAAGTTTTTGACGAGGAGGATATGAAGAACAATGAGCAGAGTGTATAATTTTTCTGCAGGACCGGCCGTACTGCCGGAACCTGTGCTGAAAGAAGTAGCAGATGAGATGATGGATTATCAGGGAACAGGCATGTCCGTAATGGAGATGAGCCACAGAAGTCCTGAATTCCAGAAGATCATCGATGATGCAGAGCAGGATCTCAGAGACCTGATGAACATCCCGGATAACTACAAGGTATTATTCCTTCAGGGTGGTGCTTCTCAGCAGTTTGCCATGATTCCGATGAACCTTATGAAAAACGGAGTAGCTGACTATATTGTTACCGGTCAGTGGGCAAAAAAAGCATATCAGGAAGCACAGAAATACGGAAAGGTAAACAAGATCGCCTCTTCCGAAGACAAAACCTTCTCTTATATCCCGGACTGCAGCGATCTTCCGATCAGCCCGGATGCAGATTATGTATACATTTGTGAAAATAATACAATTTACGGAACAAAATTCAAAACTCTTCCGAATACAAAGGGAAAAACTCTGGTAGCAGACGTTTCTTCCTGCTTCTTATCTGAGCCTGTAGATGTAACCAAATACGGCATCATCTACGGTGGTGTCCAGAAAAATATCGGACCTGCAGGTATGGTAATCGTCATCATCCGCGAAGACCTCATCACAGAGGATGTCCTTCCGGGAACACCAACCATGCTTACATATAAGACACATGCAGATGCAGGTTCCCTGTACAACACACCGAACGCTTACTGCATCTATGTATGCGGCAAAGTCTTCAAATGGCTCAAAGCTATGGGCGGACTGGAGGAAATGCAGAGAAGAAACATCGAGAAAGCCAAGATCCTCTATGATTTCCTGGATCAGAGCAAACTCTTCAAAGGCACAGTAGAGCCGGCTTCCCGTTCTCTGATGAATGTTCCTTTCGTTACAGGTGACAAAGACATGGATGCTAAATTCGTCAAAGAAGCAAAGGCAGCAGGTCTTGTAAACCTCAAAGGACACAGAACTGTAGGCGGTATGCGTGCAAGTATCTACAATGCAATGCCAAAAGAAGGCGTAGAAGCCCTTGTTGCATTCATGAAAAAATTCGAGGAGGAAAATGCATAATGTTCCAGTATAAATGCCTCAATCCAATCTCCCAGACAGGTCTCGGCCTGTTTGGAGATGATTACAAACAGACAGAAGAAATGAACGATGCCGATGCAGTCCTGGTAAGAAGTGCCAAGATGCATGACATGGAACTTCCGGAAAATGTCAAAGTCATTGCCCGTGCAGGTGCAGGTGTCAACAACATCCCGGTTGATGTATGCGCAGAAAAAGGTATCGTAGTATTCAACACACCAGGTGCAAACGCAAACGGTGTTAAGGAGCTTGTTCTTGCAGGAATGCTCCTTGCTTCCCGTGATATCGTTGGTGGTATCGAGTGGGTAGCACACGAAGAAGACAAAGAACATATCGACAAACTGGCTGAGAAACAGAAAAAACAGTTTGCAGGATGTGAGATCAGCGGTAAGAAGCTTGGTATTATCGGTCTTGGTGCGATCGGAGCCATGGTTGCGAACTCTGCAACACATCTGGGAATGGAAGTTTACGGATATGACCCATTCATCTCCATCGATGCAGCATGGAACCTTTCCAGAACCATCAAACACAGCAAATCCCTGGATGAGATCTACAGCCAGTGCGACTACATCACCATCCATGTACCGCTTACAGACAACACACGCAAGATGATCGACAAAGAAGCTTTCACAAAGATGAAAGACGGTGTCGTTCTTCTGAACTTCGCAAGAGACCTTCTCGTTGACGAGGAAGCCCTTGTAGAAGCTCTTGACAGCGGAAAGGTAAAGAAATATGTTACTGACTTTGCAAATGCAACTGTAGCAGGCAGACCGGGAATCCTTGTAACACCACATCTTGGTGCATCCACAGAGGAATCTGAAGAAAACTGTGCAGTTATGGCAGTCAAAGAAGTCAGAGATTTCCTCGAAAACGGAAATATCAAAAACTCCGTAAACTTCCCGAACTGCGACATGGGAACCTGCGTGGCAGTTGGACGTATCACCATCGCTCACAAGAACATCCCGAACATGATCAGCCAGTTCACCAAGATCCTTGGTAGTGAGGGACTGAACATCGCGGATATGACCAACAAGAGCCGTGGTGGATATGCATACACCATCATCGACCTGGAAAGCGCAGCATCCAAAGAAGCTCTGGATGAACTCAGAGCAATCGAAGGCGTGTCTAAGGTGCGCGTGATCAAATAGACCAGTGGGGACGGAGAAAAGTGGCCTTTTTTCTATCCCTGTGGCTTTTACAAATCCCCATGGCGAAAACTGTGGGGATTTTTGTCGATGAAAACAGCTTGTATTATCTGGATGACAGTGTTACAATTCTTTTAAATTATTTATCTCATCATATCTAATGGCAGTTCAGCCAGCAAAATCCACAATCATGCAAAGTTACGATTATATATAGAAAAAGTCCGTGAAGTCTTGAAAAATTCAGCGGTAGTTTGTATAATAGAGCCACAGAACAAAACGGCGTAATTTTCCTGAGCTTTTTCTATTAAGATCATTAAGAAAAACAAGGAGGACGCATGCCGGGAAAGAAAAACACAAGCAGGAAATCACGCACAAACTCACAGAAAAATCCCATAACCTATCAGAACAAAGACGTTGTCTCCAAGATATGTGGAAAACAGATGAAAGAGAAAACTCTTTCCGTTTATGGAGTAAATCGAAGAAAATATCTCCAGCAGAATTCAGGCAGGAGAGCCGCTTTCAGAAGAAGAACAGATGCAGTTCGTGATATTACCGCTTGTCCATGCTTGAAAGGCAGCTAAGCAGCAGTGTATCCGAAGATATTTTGAACTGGCAAAAAGAATAGAATCTTCCCATATGCAGATTTTCCTTCTGTCAGGACTTCTGGTCTTTACAGATAAAGTAATCGCAAAAGAAGATTCAGAAAGGATCAAAAGGCGGATCAATATGACACAGGTAGGAAGACTTTACGAAGAAGAGAAACAGGAAGCGTTGAGGGAGCTTGAGAGGAAACTTAATAATGAAAACCGAAAAAAGATACAGAATCTGAAGAAAGAGCATCGTCATACACTGCAGAAATCGAAACAAGAACAGCGTGAGATACTTCAGAAGAAAGAAGCCCGGAAATTCTTAGAATTGTCCGAGCTTTTTTGTATACATAAACGATGTTAAAAATTATTTACGGCTTGCGATAAATTCCTCTACTTCCTCACGTGTCGGCATAACTCTCAGGGCACCTTTGCGTGTGGTGATGAGGGATGCGGCTGCGTTTGCGAAGGTGAGGAGCTCTTTGAGATTTTCCTCTGTGAGATTCTCAAGACCGTGATCGAGAACATAGTTTAATGTGCTTGCACAGAAGGTATCTCCGGCACCGGTTGTCTCGATGGTGTTTTCCTGGAGGAAAGGAGCTGCCTCTACGATCATGTCCTTGTAGTATGCGCGGCTTCCGTCCTTGCCCATGGTGATGAGGATGAGCGGGATGTTGTATTTTTCCTGGATCATGGCAGCACCCTTGTCATAATCTGTGGTTCCGCACATGAACTCTACCTCATTGTCAGAAATCTTTAATACATCACATTTGGACATGCCATATTCGATCTCCGCACGGGCATCCTCGAGAGATTTCCAGAGAGGCGGACGCAGGTTCGGGTCAAAGGTGATGATGCATCCGGCTTCTTTCGCAAGATCGATCGCGTGGCGTGTAGCTTCACGTACACCCTCATGAGTAGAAGAAAGTGTTCCAAAGTGGAAGATACGGGAAGCTTCGATCAGATCCTTCTGAACTTCTTCTTTGGTGAGCATCATATCTGCGCCCGGATCACGATAGAAAGAAAAGTCACGGTCACCATCCGGATAAGTATGTACGAAAGCGAGTGTGGTGTGGCAGTTTTCATCCATGATAAGGTTACGGGTGTCAATGCCGACTTCCTCAACAGCAGTCTTTAACTGTGTACCAAACATGTCTTTGCCGACTTTGCCGATGAAAGCAGTCTTTTTGCCAAGACGTTCCAGCATGGCGAGCACGTTACATGGAGCACCGCCAGGGTTTGCTTCCATCAGGGGATTGCCCTGAGAACTGTTTCCGTTTTCTGTAAAGTCGATCAGTAATTCGCCGAGAGCGGTTACGTCAAATTTTCTGTTTTCCATAATGAAAAACCTCCTTGGATTTCTGAATTCTGTTTCCTGTGTATCAGAAAAACTCTAGTTTCAATTTATCGTACCAGAGCAGTTTTGTCAAACAAATTTCGTTCTATTCTTTATTTTTATTGGAAAAAATGATAAACTATTATCAAAGAGATGACATTTGCAGAAACGTTTGACAGCAGCATCTCAGAATGGAGGCAGTAGTTATGGAAAGCAAAGCATACGAATATATGGACTGGCCGAGAATTGAAGCAGTGGTTTACGGAGAGGAAGCATCCCCGAAGGATGTCATGGCTCCGCGTCTTACGACAGACGGCGTTCTGATCCAGGGATTTTTCCCGGAGGCAGATAAAACAGAAGTTCTGGTCGGCTCCCGCAAATATGAAATGGAGCAGGAAGACGAAGCAGGCTATTTCGCAGCAATGATCCCGGGAAGAAAGATCCCGGATTATAAATATCGCGTCACCAAAGGAGAAGAAACAAAGGAATTTGCAGATCCTTATGCATTCTCCGGCCAGATCACAGAAGCAGAGGAAAAAGCTTTCTGCGCTGGTGTTTATTATCACGCGTATGAGAAACTGGGTGCACATCCGATGAAAATTAATGGTGTCAAGGGAACCAGCTTTGCAGTATGGGCACCGAACGCGATGCGTGTCAGTGTTGTAGGTGATTTCAATGCGTGGGACGGAAGATGCCATGCGATGCACAGAATGCCGATGTCCGGTATCTTTGAGCTTTTTATCCCGGATGTAAAGGCAGGAGATATCTACAAATATGAACTGAAACTCAAGGGAAACAGGATCGAGCTGAAATCCGATCCATACGCGGCATGCACCGAAGTTCCACCGGCAAATGCATCTGTTGTGACAGATACCAGCACTTTCCAGTGGGAAGATGAGATCTGGATGAAAGAGCGTAAGAAATTCAGCGACCGCAAACAGCCAATCTCCATTTATGAAACTTCTCTTACAGAATGGAAAGATGCCACAGAGCTCGCAGATTTTGTAAAGAAACTGAACTATACCCATGTAGAACTGCATCCGGTCATGGAATACCTTGATGACGAAGCAGGAGAATACAGCACATTTGCTTATTATGCACCGACCAGAAGATTTGGCACACCAGAGGATTTTCAGAAGGTTGTCAATGAACTTCACAAGGCAGGGATCGGTCTGATCCTTGACTGGACACCGTCTCATTTCCCGAGAGTGGAGGGAGGTCTTGAGCTTTTTGACGGAACACCGTTGTATGAGAATCCAGATCCGTCCATGGCGATCCATCCGATCTGGGGAACTCTTCTTTACAATTTCGACAGCCCGATGGTTAAGGATTTCCTTCTGGCAAACGCTTTTTACTGGCTGGAAGTTTATCATGCAGACGGACTCCGCCTGGACGATGTAGATTCCATGCTGTATCTTGATTTCGGCAGGGAATACGGACAATGGAAGCCGAACATCTACGGAACAAATGAAAACCTGGAAGCAGTAGAATTCCTGAAACATCTGAATTCCATCCTTGATAAGAAACTTCCGGGAACCCTCACGATCGCACAGGAGGACGGCCTCTGGTCCGAACTCACCGGAAGCGTGGAGGATGACAACATCGGATTCGACTACAAATGGAACAACAACTGGGCAGGAGATTTTCTTGCTTACCTTTCCAAAGATCCGATCGAGAGAAAATATGTCCACGATCAGCTCACTCTGTCCATGATCTATGCTTACTGTGAGCATTATGTACTGCCGCTCGGAAACCGTGAGGCAGGAAATCTCGCTGAATTTATGGAGAAACTTCCGGGAGATGAGGCACAGAAATTAAGCCAGGTTCGTGCGGCATATGCCTATATGATGATGCATCCGGGCTGTACCATGATGGCTCCGGGCAAAGAACTTCCAGAGGAGATGGAGAAATTTATCCATGACCTCAATGAGCTGTACCGCACCCATCCGGCACTGATCCAGAAGGATGATGAGTACGATGGATTTGAATGGATCCAGCTTATGAAATATGAGGAAAACGTCCTGACTTTCATGAGAAAGACAGACAAGCCGGAAGAAACGCTTCTCGTTGTATGCAACTTCGCGGCTGTTCCATATACAGACTATAAAGTAGGCGTTCCGTTCTTCGGCAAATACAAAGAAATCTTCAACACCGACGCCAAAGAATATGGCGGACAGGGAACGGTAAATCCGAGAGGAAAGACTTGCAAGCAGGATGAGTGCGATGAGAGAGAGTATTCCATCAAACTCAAAGTTCCTGCACTTGGCGTGACAGTATTTTCCTGCACACCGACCAAGAAAAGAGAAGCAGTCTCTGCCCCGGTGAAGAAAACTGAGAAAAAACCTGTGGCAAAGAAACCTCGCGTTTCCAGAAAATCTTCCAGGGCCGCTGTCAAGGAACCGGCGGCTACAGTGAAAGAGGAGAAGAAAGTTCTTGTAAAAGAAGCAGTTACTGCACCAAAGAAAACCAGAAAAACTGTAGCGAAAGAAACAGCATAAAAAATAATTCGCTGTAAATGAAGTTACAGCATAAAAATTAAAATTTGTTCTTGATTTTTCTGAGAAATCAGGTATAATAATGGTTGTGTTTCAGACACAGGCTGGAATAGCTCAGTCGGTAGAGCACTTCACTCGTAATGAAGGGGTCGTGAGTTCGAGTCTCATTTCCAGCTTGCCATTAACAGGATCCGGATACTTTGAACAAGGTATCCGGATTTTTGTGTTATGCGGAGAATTTTTTTGTACTTTTTCAGTGCTTGCATTGCTGAAAATTTATGTTATCATTATGAGATAAAGATTTGTTGCTTTTATAACGTATTAACTTGTAAAAGTCAGTTGCTGTGAACGAAGTGAACAGTAACGAAAGGAATGATGAAACAAATGCTAGATAAAATAGAAGAAAAAATCCTTCAGAGGATAGACGCAGACAGAGAGCAGATCATAAGCTTTGCAGAGGATATCGCGGCACATCCGGAACCGGGTTTTGAGGAAATACGGACGTCGCAGAAGGCGGCACAGTTTCTTAAGAACCTTGGATATGAAGTGACAGAACATCTTGTCCGCACCGGTGTAAGAGGTGACAAAAAGATCACAGACGGTCCGAACCTCACAGTCATCGGGGAACTGGATGCGATCGGATGCAAGTCACATCCAATGGCAGATTCTGTTACCGGCGTGGCACATGCCTGCGGACATCACGCACAGATGGCAGCAATGATCGGCTGTGCGATCGCGCTGGCAGATTCGGAGATCCAGAAGGAACTCGGCGGCAGTCTTTCTTTCCTTGCGGTTCCCGCTGAGGAATATATTGACGCAGACAAGAGAGCATGTCTTCGCCAGGAAGGGATCGAATTCTGCTGCGGCAAGAGCGAGATGATCCGCACAGGAGTTTTTGATGATACGGATATTGCGCTGACGACCCATGTGCATATGGTTCCGGTCGAGGAGGATTTTTACCTGGGAAATCCGGCGTGCAACGGTTACAGTGCAGAACGAGTCACTGTCAGAGGCAAGGCCGCACACGGGGCGATCGATCCGTGGAACGGTGTCAACGCCCTCAGCATCACGACCAGCGCTATCCAGATGATGGGACTGATGCGAGAGACTTTCCGCGAGGAAGACCATGTACGCCTCCACAATGTGATCCGTAAGGCCGGTGATGTCATCAACAGTGTGCCGGATGAGGCGGTGATAGAAACGAAGGTGAGGGCAGCTTCGCTTGAGAAACTGGAGGAGATCATGGATATGGTCAACCGCGCTTATGACGGAGCAGCCTATGCATTCGGCGGCAGGATCGAGCGGGAAATACTCCAGGGCTATATGCCGATCCTTCCGAGAGAGGCAGATACGGCACTTCTGGAGGCGGCAGAGGATCTGGAACTTGAGTATCGCACTGTACAGAAGGGCGATTTCAACAATGCCTGCACGGATGTAGGCGATCTGAGCCACCTGATGCCGGTCGTGAATTTTACATTCAAGGGCTTTGAAGGCAAACTCCATGGGGCAGACTTCCGTATCACAGATCCGGAAAAGGCATACATCCTTCCGGCAAAACTGCTTGCCCTGACCGTGTACAAACTCTTAAGAAACGGCGGAGAGCAGGCCGGAAAGATCTGCACAGAGTTTACCCCGGTTTTTGACAGAGAAAGTTATACTGCTTATATCAGAAAGCAGACAGAGCAAAAATAAAACAGCAGGAGGACAGGCAGAAAAATGGCAGAAACATGTTTGGAATTAAAAAGATCAAGAAATCTTTTTCAAAGGATGAAACCGTTCTCAAAGAGATCAGTCTTTCCATCGGAAAAGGCGAATTTATTACACTTCTGGGATCTTCCGGATGTGGCAAGACGACAACTTTGCGTATCATCGCGGGCCTTGAGACACCGGATTCCGGTCAGGTATTTCTGGACGGTAAAGATGTGACAGATCTTGCACCGGAAGCGAGAGACGTAAACACAGTATTTCAGAATTACGCCCTGTTTCCGCATATGACCGTTGCAGACAACATCGGCTACGGACTGAAACTTAAGAAAGTTCCGAAAGCCGAGATCAGAAAACGTGTCGCCGAAATGCTGGAACTGGTACAGCTTCCGGGATATGAGAAGCGTAAACCGTCAGAACTCTCCGGTGGACAGAGACAGCGAGTTGCGATCGCACGTTCTCTGGTAAATAATCCGAAGGTCCTTCTTCTTGATGAGCCTCTGGGAGCATTGGATCTCCAGCTCCGCCGCGCGATGCAGCTGGAACTTAAGAAATTACAGAAAAAACTTGGCATCACGTTTGTCTACATCACACATGACCAGGAAGAAGCGATCAATATGTCAGACCGTATCGCAGTCATGAACCAGGGAAGATTTGAGCAGATCGGTTCCCCGGATGAGATCTACAATCATCCAAAGACCAGCTATGTGGCAACTTTTGTCGGAAATGCAAACATCCTTAAGGGAACTGTAGAAGCAATGGAAAGCGATCAGGTGCGCGTAAGCCTTGTAGGAGGAACTGTTCTGGCAGCGGCAGACGGCAATGTTTTACAGGCAGGAACACCGGTGACACTGGCAGTCCGGAGCGAAAATATCGTTCTTGACGAAACCTGTCAGAAAGGTCTTGACGCAGAAGTAGTCGAGAAGAGTTTTGCCGGAGGTCTTCTCCGCGTTGTACTGAAACTTACCGACGGAACAGAAGTGATCGCAAGCAGATACGGCATCGATGCGAGCGTGCAGCCAGGACAGAAAGTAACCTGTTTCTTTGAACCGGAGAATGCCGTTCTGGTAGATCTTGACACAGAAAGCGGGGCAGAATCATGAAAAAAAAGAAATCCGGCTCTGTCTGGATGATCCTGCCGTTATACATCTTTACGATCATTTTTGTGGCAGGACCGCTGCTTTATATGCTGGCACTGAGCTTTGCACAGCCAAAAGCAGGACACGGCGTGGAGTGGACATTTACACTTGCAAATTATAAAAAGATCCTTGACCCTGTCTACATGCAGACCTTTACAGGATCTTTCCAGCTTGCCCTGACCAGTACCCTGATTATCTGCCTGGTCGGATATCCGTTTGGATATTTTATGGCAAAACTTTCCGACAAATGGAAAAAACGCGCGATGATCTTTCTGATGCTGCCGTTTTGGGTAAACTCCCTGATCCGACTTTACGGATGGATGATCATCCTTCAGACCAAAGGGCTTCTGAACCATGTGCTCAAAAGCCTTGGGCTGATCGAGAAGCCGCTTCGTATCCTTTACAGCTATCCGGCGATCGTGATCGGTATGACCTATGTGCTGCTTCCGTTTATGATCCTTTCTGTCTATTCCAGCGCGGAGAAACTGGACTGGTCGCTCGTCGAGGCGGCAAGAGATCTCGGAGCGAGCCCGTTTAAGGCTTTTTGGACAGTATCTTTCAAACTGACTCTGCCAGGTCTTCTTTCCGGTGTGATCTTGACATTTATCCCGTCCATGGGACTGTTTTTCATCGCAGATATCCTGGGTGGAAACAAGATCGTGCTTGTTGGAAGTCTGATCCAGGAACAGATGACAAGAGGAAATAACTGGCCGTTCGCGGCGGCACTGGCTGTGGTATTGATGATCCTTACGACACTGATGATCATGCTGTACCGCAAAGTCACAAATGCAAAAGAATTGGAGGGTGTGGGATGAAAAAGAATTCAAAACTCTCCAGGTTTTACCTTGGATTGATTTTTGTACTGATGTATCTGCCGATCGCAGTCGTCATCGTATTTTCTTTTAATGAATCAAAACTTCCGGTGCGTTTTACCGGATTTTCCCTGAAATGGTATCAGGAGCTTTTTTCTGACAGCGCAATGATCGAGGCACTTGGAAATAGTTTGTTCCTTGGAGTGTTAAGCTGCTTTGTATCGGCGGTGATCGGAACTCTTGGGGCAGTCGGGCTTTCCAGGATCCACTGGAAGACAAAGGGAATCTTGGAATATATTTCCATCCTGCCGCTGATGATCCCGGAAATCATCCTTGGTATGGTCCTGATGGCTTTTTTCTATATGATGAATCTGCCGTTTGGTATGCTGACGCTCCTGATCGGACACACCGTTTTCTGCGTGCCGTATATTCTTATGGAAGTAAAAGCACGCCTTGCGGGAATGGACCCGTCGCTTGAGGAAGCGGCGAGGGACCTTGGTGCAGGACCGTTTCGGGCATTTTGGGATATTATCCTTCCGCTCATAATGCCGGCGGTAATGTCAGGTTCCCTTCTGGCATTTGCAATGTCCATGGATGATGTGGTCATCAGTATTTTTATTAACGGACCGCGTCTTTCTACTCTGCCGATCAAGGTCTACACACAGATCAAGACAGGCGTGACCCCGGAGGTCAATGCACTCTGTACGATCATGCTGGCGGTGACCCTTCTGATCCTGCTCGTTTATACCGCAATAGGAAAGTTTACAGGCAGAAATCAGAAAAAGAATTAAGAAAGTCTTTTCAATGAAACAAAAGTAAGATATACTAAACATGTCTGGGGTTTGTTAAAATCGAAACAAGACAAGAAGAGGAGAAAAAGTTATGAAAAAATTAGTGGTATGTGCATTATGTGCGGCACTCGTAGTTCCAACACTCGCAGTTTCTGTTCAGGCAGATGACTCCAAAGAACTGGTGCTCTACACATGGGAGAACATGTTCCCGCAGGAAGTTCTTGACGGATTCGAAGAAGAAACAGGAATCAAGGTCGTTTATTCTAATTTTGATACAGATGAAAACATGCTGGAGAAACTTTCCATGGCAAAAGGCGGAGATTATGATGTTGTCGTAGCAGATGACTATATCATCCAGACTGCCATCGAGGAAGGCCTGGTGGAGAAACTTGACACATCCAAGCTGTCAGGATGGGAAAACATCAACCCGCTTTATCAGGGACAGTTCTATGATCCGAACGATGAATATACAGCACCATACGGTGCAGGCATTCCGCTGATCGTTTACGATCCGGAGCTGGTGGACATCGATATCAAAGGCTATAATGACCTCTGGGATGCCTCTTTAGAGGACAGCATTGCCCTGACTGCCAATTACCGTGTGCTCAACGGTATCACAAATCTTGCTCTTGGCCAGGACTTTAATGACCAGAATACAGATGATATCGCCAAAACAGGGGAGAAGCTTCTGGAGTTAGCACCAAACGTGCGTCTGATTCAGGATGACAATACACAGGATGCGCTTCTTAATGGGGAAGCAAGTGTTGCCTTCCTTTATACATCTCAGGTAACAGCAGCCCTTCAGGAAAATCCGGATCTCAAAGTGGTATATCCGGAAGAGGGACTTGGCTTTGGCGTTATGGGAATGTTCATCCCGAGCCAGGCACCGGACAAGGATGAGGCTTATCAGTTCATGGACTACATCCTTCAGCCGGAAAACGCAGCAAAATGTTTCGATTATATCGGATATTACTGCACAAACAAAGCAGCAGATTCCCTGCTTGAGAATCAGGACCTTGTTGTTCCGGATTCTGTAACAGAAGGATCAGCAGTAGAAAACATCAGCGCGGAGGCAGATGAGGCCTACAATAAGAACTGGACGGAGTTCAAGGCTGCCTGCAACTGATAGAAACAAGGGGGAAGCAGGATGGAAATCTACAAAGGTATTGCTACCTTTTCGGGAATTGCCATCGGAAAAATCTTATATTACAGCAGAGGGGAATATCAGATACGTCAGTGTCTGGTAAGCAACATCAAAAAAGAGATCGAGGATTTTCGTAAAGCGAAGGAGCAGGCGGTAGCGAAGCTCAAAGAACTTTACGAAGCCAATAAATCTCTGAATGAGCAGGAGGCCAGGACTTTCCTTAATCAGGCAAAGCTCCTGGAATCCGGAAGCTTCCAGAATGCGATCGAGAGCAGCATTGCCAACGAAAAGGTCAATGCTGCTTATGCAGTTATGACAAATCGTGATGAGCTGGTAGAGACCTTCCGCAACCTGGAAGAACCGGTGATCCGTAAGAGGATTTCAGACATTCAGGAAATATCCAACCGTCTGATCCAGATCCTCGGCGGAGCGGCGATCCGGATCAATCTGGGAGAGGAACCGGTGATCCTGGTGGCAGAGGCTCTGTCACCGACTGAGATCATGGAGATGGACAAGGAGAAACTTCTTGCCGTTGTCATGCATCATGGATCAGCCGTTTCTCATGCCTCCATTATGACAAAGACAATGGAGATCCCAACTCTGGTAGACATTGCACCGGATGACGAGTGGGATGGTATGACCGCGATCGTGGATGGTTATACAGGAACCATGTATCTGAATCCGGATGCAGAGATCAAGAAAGAATACGAGATCCGTCTTGAGGCGGATCGAAGAGAACGAGAAGAACTTCTCAAACTCAAGACACAGAAGGATGAGACGAAGGATGGAACAAAGATCGGTCTGTACGCAAATATCGGCAACATGAGCGATCTGAGCAGTGTCCTTTTTTTACGGGGCTTCCGGCATTGGGCTCCTTCGAAGTGAATTCCAGTATCTTGGAAGGGAAAACTATCCGAGGGAGAATGAGCTGTTTCATGCGTACAAGAAGCTGGCAGAGACGATGGGAGAGCGTACAGCAGTGATCCGTACCGCCGATCTCGGAGCTGACAAGCAGGCTTCTTATCTGGATATTCCGGCGGAGACCAACCCGATCATGGGAAACCGTGGCATCCGTCTCTGTCTTGACCGTAAGAAGATGTTCAAGGCACAGCTTCGTGCGATCTACCGTGCCAGTGCCTATGGTAATCTTGCGATGATGTATCCGATGATCGATTCCGAAGAAGAGATGGATCAGATCGAGGAGATCATTCAGGAGGTCAAGGCAGGACTCGATGAAAAAGAAATTCCTTACCGTAATATCCGGACAGGTATCATGATCGAGACACCGGCAGCGGTTATGATCAGCCAGGAACTGGCAAGGAGAGTCAACTTCCTGAGCATCGGAACAAATGACCTGACACAGTATACACTTGCTATGGATAGGCAGAATCCTCTGCTCAAGGACAAATACAACGATCATCACCCGGCGGTGCTCCGTATGATCAAGATGGTAGTGGAAGCTGCACATCAGGAGAACCGTCAGGCAGGGATCTGTGGTGAGATCGCAGCAGATACGGAACTGACAGAAACCTTCCTTCAGATGGGGGTTGATTTCTTGTCTGTAGTGCCGGCGTGCATCCTTCCGGTCAGAAAGGCGATCCGCGAGACAGATCTGAGTTCTCAGCGAGGGTGATTATGAATAAAAAAAGCAAAGTGATCCTTCTTCCCTGTAATTCTTACAGGGAAGAACTTGTTTATGAGAATCTGGAGACCGGCCTTGAACTTCTGGGCAGTCTCGAATCTATTGTCGGCAAAGAAGAATCGGTTCTTCTGAAACCTAACCTTCTCAAGAAAGCAGAAGCTGATAAAGCTGTTATCACACATCCTGTGATAGTTGGCATGTTTGCTAGGCTGATGCGGGAGAAGGGGTATCAGGATATTATTCTGGCAGATTCGTGCGGCAATGGAACAACAACGAAAGTCATTCACGGAACAGGTATGGATACCTATCTTGATAAATTTGATATTCCGGCGATCGACTATACCAAGGGGGTCCATGTGGAGAATCCGGATGGGATCCAGGCGAAAGAGTTTGTCCTTCCTGCGGAACTTCTGGAGAGGGACTGCGTGATCTCTCTGTGCAAGATGAAGACGCATGCACTGGAACGTATCACAGGGGCGGTCAAGAACAGTTATGGATTCATCTATGGATTTCACAAGGCGAAGGGGCATACTCTGTATCCGAGCGCGGACAGTTTCGCCAGAATGCTGGTGGATCTGAACCAGTATGTGAAACCACGGCTGTATATCATGGATGGAATTGTTGCGATGGAGGGGAACGGACCTGGCTCCGGCGATCCGGCTCCGATGAATGTGATATTGATGTCGCAAGACCCGGTCGCACTGGACAGTGTGTTTTGTCATCTGATCCATCTGAAACCGGAGATGGTCCCGACAAATTATCACGGTGAGAAGATGGGACTTGGAACTTGGAAGGAAGAAGAGATCGAGCTTCTGACACCCGGCGGTCCGATCCGTATGGAGGATGCGGTGGCACAGTATGGGAACCCATACTTTGATGTAGACAGGAGAGTGGCGCGTTCCGGTATGTGGGAGCGTCTGGCGAAGGCTCTGAATATTTTTCAGAAGAAGCCATATATCCAGTCAGACAAGTGTATCCGCTGCGGGATCTGCGTCAAGAGCTGCCCGGTCCCGGAGAAAGCTGTGAATTTCCGAAACGGCAGAGAAAACCCGCCGGTCTATGATTACAGGAAATGCATCCGCTGCTTCTGCTGCCAGGAAATGTGCCCGGAGAAAGCGATTCATGTGAAATGAGAGGCGTGGCTGGCATGAGGCATCGGGATGCGCGAGATACTTGTGTTCGATGCCGATTATTGTTGGAGACTGGGGTGTGTGGCATCGGAATTCCTAATGCCTCCTGAACTCGATGCTGAGTGTGGGGAAATGGATGGCACTAGACATCGGATTGTGGGAAATTAGAAACAGGGAACGGGGGCTTTTGGAGTATTTATGACCACACATTATATGGAAGAGGCTGAAATTGCTGATCATTTATGCATTATCAAGCAGGGAAACATCATCTTTGATAAGCCTATGAAGGAGGTACATAAACAGTATGCCGCAGAGCAGCTGCTGCTTTATCCGGCCAGTAAAGCACAGCTGATTGCAGAACTAAACCGACACCATATACCATTTCATGAGCAAAACGAGGCTCTCTGCATACACACGGGAGGCATGCTGAAAACGATGTCTGTCCTGCGCCTCTGCGAACGCTATATTCAGCGCTTTGAAAACCATCCCGGTAATATTGAAGAACTTTATCTGCAAATGCTTCAGGAGGAACAGGTATGATTTCTTTAATAAAACGGAATATGCTGCTGTTTTTCAAGGATAAGACTTCGGTATTTTTTTCCTTTATGGCAGTATTTGTTGTACTGGGACTGTATGTATGCTTTCTAGGTGACATGATGATCCAGCCGTTAAAGCAGGATTTCCCGGATACGGCAAGAGAACTGAGTGATACCTGGATCATGGCAGGAACTCTGGGAATTGTTTCGCTGACAACCTCTTTAAGTGTACTTGGAATTATTATCGAGGATAAAAGCAGGTCCATACTCAATGACTTTTATATTGCGCCCATTTCGCAAATGAAGGTCACCGGTGCCTATCTCATCTCTACCATATGTATAACATTTCTGGTATCCGTTGTAACGTTGATAATCGGAGAGCTTTATATCGTTGCTTATGGAGGCTCCTTCTTAACACTGTCCGCACTGTTAAAGGTGCTTGCATGCATGGTGCTGTCTATCCTGGCCTGTACGGCAATGCTTTTTTTCTTCATGTCATTTTTTAAAAGTGCAACATCCTTCAGCAATGTCACGACCATTATCGGCACACTATCCGGATTTCTCATGGGGATTTATGTGCCGGTAGGAGCACTTCCCAAGCTGCTTCAAACCGTGATATCGCTGTTTCCACCGAGTCATTGTGCCGCGTTGTTTCGCAATATCATGATGGATGATGTCTTAACGAAAACCTTTCAGTCAATACCGCCGGAGCATTTGACTGCATTTCAAAAAGCAGTTTGGCCTTGTCTACAGCTATGGCGGACATACGACCGATACACTGGATCATATCCTGATCATCGCAGGAATGGGACTGCTGTTTTTCCTATTGCAGTATGTAAGGCAGAACAGGAAATAATGCATTCAATACGTTTATAAGAATTATGATTGCTATGTTTTCCATGATTCTTTATATATTTGCATGCCTTTTCCTCGCATCGGCTCCTGTACTTTTCTATTAGAATCTGCTAAGCTTTTGAATATATCCGATAGATACCATAAAAAAAGGATGCATATTAGATAACAGATTTGAAATGAGGCTGAATCTGTGCAATACAGCCCGGTATAAGAAAGGAGTCAGTGTATGGAAAGCAGAAATCATGTAAAGCTGCGTACATTTCAAGAAAAAGATTTTGCAGAGGTGCTGCGGCTGTTTTATGATACCGTGAGAAATATTAACAGCAGGGATTATACGACTGAACAGATTTCGGCCTGGGTACTGGGTGTCAAGGAGAAGCGAATGAAAAGTGCGCTGTTGGCGCATACCACTCTTGTTGCCACAAGCAATCAGAAAATGGTAGGATTTGCGGATATGGATGAAACCGGTTATCTGGATCACCTCTATGTTCACCATCAGCATCAGAAGCAGGGAATCGCCACGATGCTTTGCGATTTGCTGGAAACGGAAACCTCATCACCTACTCTTTCAGTGCATGCATCGATAACGGCAAGGAATTTTTTCCGCAGCGTGGCTATCGGCTGATTTATGCACAGCAGGTGGAGCGGCAGGGACAGCTGTTGACAAATTTCTATATGAAAAAAGAAAAATAGAGTCATTTCTTTTGGAATAGGACAGGCTGCTGTCATATTTCTCATGATATCATGTGGGCATATAAAGGAGGACATATCATGGAAGAGAGATATTGTCAGTGCTGTGGAATGCCAATGGGAGATACAAAGGAGTTATATGGAACGGAAAAGGACGGATCAAGGTCTGTGGACTATTGTAAATACTGTTATGAACATGGTGCATTTACATCAGATTGTACAATGGAGGAAATGATTGAATTCTGTGTTCCTGTCATGGTTAAGGAAAATCCGGGGATGAGTGAAGATAAAGCGCGGGAAATGATGACGCAGTATTTTCCAACACTGAAGCGGTGGATGAAATAACTGATATAAAATTCAGAATTTACCAAACGACAGTGCACAGCTGTCGTTTCTGCATACGATATACAGAGGTGATGAATTTGAAACAAAACATAGGATTTATCGGATTTGGAAATATGGCACAGGCCATGGCAGATGGAATGCTTGCGAGTGGAATTGTAAAGGGAGAGCAGCTGTATGCCTGTGCCAGGCAATGGGATAAGCTGTGCAGAAATACAGAAGTGCGTGGGATGCATGCATGCAAACATGCAATTGATATGGTACGGCAGTGTGACATCATCCTGCTCGCAGTGAAGCCTGCACAGATGAGTGAGGCGATTTCCACAGTGAAAGAGCACCTGCAGGGAAAAGCCGTAGTTTCTATTGCGGCCGGTATGTTCTTTGAAACGTATGAACAACTGCTTCCACCACATACACAACATTTGAGCGTGATCCCCAATATGCCGGTATCCGTTTGTGAAGGTGTCATGTTATGGGAACAAAGGAATTCTCTGCAAACAGAGGAGGCTGTGGCCGTTGAACAGCTTTTCTCCGCGATTGCCTTCATAGAAAAGCTGGAAAGTGATCAAATGACAATTGGTGCAACCGTGGCAGGCTGCGGTCCTGCCTTTGCGACCATGTTTATAGAAGCGCTGGGGGATGGCGCAGTGGCATATGGGCTTGGACGTGAGGCTGCTTACCGGCTTTGTGCGCAGATGATGGCTGGCACTGCAAAGCAGCTACTGGTTCATCCACAGCATCCGGGACAGCTGAAGGATCGCGTAAGCTCTCCGAAGGGAACGACGATTCAGGGAGTTGCAGAGCTGGAGCGTCTTGGTTTTCGCAATGCCCTGATTTCTGCAATCGAACGGATTGA
>ENA-OQDT01000146-OQDT01000146.1-human-gut-metagenome-genome-assembly--contig:-NODE-146-length-43478-cov-4.430325_pt1 | contig 43478 bp, 41 predicted proteins | sample MGYA00242786_ERZ504617 | MGnify/ENA primary metagenome ERZ504617 (study PRJEB26092, sample SAMD00036337) | human gut metagenome | host: Homo sapiens | study: EMG produced TPA metagenomics assembly of...
CTGCTGATCGGAGGAGGGTTTCTTCATTTTTATTATGTAAATGGTTTTACAAGTGAAGAGACAATGCTGAAGATCATGGATGCACTTCTGAAAGTGAAAAAAGAAGATATGCCGGAGGATATATGGAAGTTCGCAAATGCATGCATTCCGTACGTTGGAGTAGATGTCATGTTCGATTTTGATCAGATATTGAAAAGTCTGCTGTCGGGGGAAACATGTGTATTTATTGACGGATACCGGGCATGTATTGTGATCGACTGCAGGACATATCCGGCAAGAAATGTAGAAGAGCCGGATAAAGACAAGTCACTTCGGGGATCCAGAGATGGTTTTGTGGAGACAATCGTATATAACACGGCAATGATGAGAAGAAGAATCCGGCATCCGGCACTGATCATGGAGATGATGGAGGTAGGGGACAGTTCCAGGACAGATGTGGCACTCTGCTATATGGGTGACCGGGCAGATAAGGCATTGCTGAAAAATGTGCGTGACAAGATCCAGAGCATAGATACAGATGATCTGCGGATGAATCAGCAGAGCCTGGCGGAATGCCTGTTTAAGCGGAAGTGGTATAATCCGTTCCCGAAGTTTAAATTCACCGAACGGCCGGATACAGCATCGGCATGTCTGCTGGAAGGGAAAGTGGTGATCCTGGTAGATAATTCACCGTCTGCGATGATACTTCCGACATCGGTCTTTGATATGATCGAAGAGGCAAATGACTATTACTTTCCAACATTGACCAGTGTCTATCTGAAGATATCCAGAACACTGATCAATCTGATGACGATATTCCTGACGCCGGTCTTTCTGCTTTTTATGCAGAATCCGAACTGGCTGCCGAAAGTATTTGCCTTTGTGGCGGTGAAGGATACGGTGAATATTCCGTTGATCTATCAGCTCCTGATGCTGGAAGTGGCAATTGACGGCCTGCGCCTGGCGGCCTTGAATACTCCGAGTATGCTAAGTACACCGCTCAGTGTGATCGCTGGTCTTGTCATGGGAGAATTTTCAGTGGAATCGGGATGGTTTAATGCAGAAGTCATGCTCTATATGGCGTTTGTTGCAGTTGCAAATTATACACAGCCGAATTTTGAACTTGGCTATGCGCTGAAGTTCATGCGTCTGGCCCTGCTGATACTGACGGCATTATTCAACGGGTGGGGATTTGTAATGGGAGTGTTCTGGTGGTGTGCAGTATCTGCTTTAATAAAACACTTTCCGGAAGAAGCTATCTTCATGTAAGCCTGAAATAACCGTGTGTGAAAAATTACCATTACAGGAAAATGGGATAATAAGTATACAAAAGAAAGGCAGAGATAGAAATGAATCACAGAGATGAAAGACTCGGAAGTGCACCGCTGGGAAAACTGATGTTTTCTCTGGCACTTCCTTCTGTGGCGGCACAGCTTATCAATGTGCTTTATAATATAGTAGACAGAATGTATATAGGTCATATTCCGGGATACGGAAATGTGGCGCTGACCGGTGTCGGGGTTACATTTCCAATCCTGACGATGATCTCGGCATTCAGTGCGTTTGCGGGAATGGGCGGGGCACCGCTTGCTTCCATTCAACTGGGAAAACAGAACAGACAGAGGGCAGAACAGATCCTTGGAAATTCGGCGGGACTTCTGGTACTCTTTTCTGTAATCCTGACGGCATTCTTTTCGATATTCAAGACACCGGTCCTGTATGCGTTTGGAGCCAGTGATGCAACGATTGTCTATGCGAGGGATTACATATCGATCTATCTGATCGGAACCATCTTCGTACAGCTGGCACTTGGACTGAATGCTTACATCAGCGGACAGGGGGAGGCAAAGATTGCAATGTTATCCGTTCTGATCGGGGCAGTATTAAATATCTGCCTGGATCCGCTGTTCATCTTTGTATTGCATATGGGTGTGCGCGGAGCGGCTGTTGCAACGGTCCTGTCGCAGGCAGTCAGTGCAATATGGGTGGTACATTTCCTGGTTTCGGAAAAAAGTGTGATGCGTCTTACATTGAAAAATATGCATTTGAAAAAAGGTGTGATTAAGATGATCGCAGGACTCGGAATCTCACCATTTATTATGCAGAGTACGGAAAGCCTGGTAACGATCACACTGAATACGGGGCTGCAGAGATATGGCGGTGATCTGTATGTAGGATCCATGTCGATCCTTATGAGTGTCATGCAGATGATCACGATTCCGGTGCAGGGGATCACACAGGGGATACAGCCGATCATCAGCTATAATTATGGTGCTGGAAATAAGGAACGTGTGAAAGCAACGATGAAAAGAATGATCCTGGTCTGTCTGATAGGAACACTGCTGCTTGCAGGTGTGGCAATTTTTGCACCGCAGATATACACAGGGCTGTTTACGGATAATAAAGAACTTCTGGAACTGACGTGTAAGGTTATGCCGGTATATTTCCTTGGAATATCCATCTTCGGAATCCAGTGCGCATGCCAGACATCGTTCATTTCGCTCGGACAGGCAAAGGTATCGTTATTCATTGCGCTTTTAAGGAAGATTATTCTGCTGATTCCACTTGCGATTATTCTGCCAAAATTTATGGGCGTGATGGGAATCTACCGCGCAGAACCGATTGCAGATGTGATATCGGTCCTGACAACCAGCGCAGTATTTATCATTACTGTGAAAAAAAGGTTTTGCGTAATATGTAAGACAATGGTAAGATAAAAGGACTTGAGGATGAGGAGGTTTCCGATATGAGTGAATATGTAATAACGATCAACAGTACATCTGATCTGCCAACTTTTTGAAAATATAAAATTTTGTGCATGTTTTGTATTATATCTTTTATGTAAATTCAGTATAAACAGAGTTATTATAATGACGTAAAATCCAAAAAAATCAGAGAAAATTGTTGAGGTACATAGCATGAAATCTAAGTACATGGCAGTAATACCGTTTTGTTTGCTTTGGGGTATTACTGATATCAGGATGTTCAATTACAACACAGAAAAGTACATCTTCACAGGAAAATATGCCAGAGATAATCATTGGAAGTGACGATTTTCCACCTTTTAATTATTCCGATGAAAATGGAGAGCCGGCAGGGATTGATGTTGACATTGCAAATGAAGCTCTGGGACGCCTTGGTTATAAGCCGGTATTTACAAAGATTGTATGGGATGATAAAGATAAAGACCTGGAAAATAAGGAGATAGACTGTTTATGGGGGTGCTTTTCCATGGATGGCCGGGAGAATGATTATAAGTGGGCAGGTCCATATATGGTGAGCCGGCAGGTCGTTGCAGTCAATGAAAACAGTAATATAAAGAAGCTTAGTGATCTGTCGGGAAAAGTAATCGCAGTACAGGCTTCCACAAAGCCTGAGGATATCTTTCTTAACAGGATGAATCCTGCTATTCCATTGGTAAAAGATGTGTATAGCTTAGAAAACCGAAAACTGCTTTTTACCTCTCTTGGAAAAGGTTATGTTGATGCTATAGCAGCTCATGAAACCTCCGTACAATAGTATATAAAAGATTACGGGGCAAAGATAAGAATCCTGGATGAAGCTATCCTGACTACAGGAATCGGGGTAGCTTTTCCTAAAAACACGGATAGTGAACTTCCGGAAAAACTCACAGAAGTCTTTAAAGAAATGAGAAAAGATGGAAGTGAAGAGAAAATTCTAAAAAAATATCTTCCCGAAACCAGTGGATATCTGGAGGTGGATAAAATTGAAAATAACTAAACTGTCCAGACGGCAGACTCAAATCATCGTTATCACGGCGGGACTGATTCTGTTTCTGATAACTATAGTTTATTCTGTAAAAACTGACATAAAAGCAGTTGCCAGGCAAATGGACGAGACTCTGAAATATGTGAAAGAACAATGTTATATTTATAACAGATATAATGAAGCATCCCAAACAAAAGGTTTAATGCGTGCAATTGAAAATGCCCAGCAGGTTAATCGTAATCTGACGTATATAAAGGATGAAGTTACGGAGGATAAGCTGAAAACATATGCGGAGGAACAGAGACTTACCGGAATTATTATACTTGATGCAAACGGAAAGGTAAAATGTGAATACAGTACAGACGATCTTAATTCCTGGGCTTTACAGGATGAGATTCAAAAGAAAACCATACTTGATGTAGCAGCACATCCCCGGAAAACATACGCTGCAAGTATCGTTCTTGAGGATGGGTCACAGGTGGATCTGGCTGCATATGGACGCTCTGACGAAAAAGGCATAATTATCACTTTTTATCATACATCAGCTGAGTATGCCAGAAACTATAATCTTACGGTCCAGAGCCTTCTTAGTGGCTATGATACATATTCCAGCGGAATGATCGTTGTAACAAATGGAAAAAATGTGGTTGCTTCAAATGACGAAGATCTGATCGGACAGAGCTCTGGAGATATTAATATTATCCAACAGGTAAAACAGAAACCAGCTAACAAACTGGTTCGTGTATCAGACAAAAAATGCAGATATATTGGCAGAATGACTAAGGGACGCGATTACTATGTTTATATGTTTATAGATGAGCAGATGGCGTTTGCTTCTGTTTTTTAAAAACCTGTTGGTCGTGTTGCTGTTGTATATATTTGTGGCTGCTTCCGTATTTGCCTTCCGCAGGAGATCAAAAGCACAATTGTTGAAGATTCAGATGATGCAGGAAGAAGCTTATAAGCAGAAACTTTTGCAAGAAGCTCAAAGAGCTGATATGGCAAATAATGCAAAAACAGAATTTCTGCAGCGAATGAGTCATGATATCCGAACTCCTATTAACGGAATCCGTGGCATGATCGAAGTGGCTGATTATTATAAAGATGATTTAAAAAAGCAAGATGAGTGCCGCAGGAAAATATGGGATGCTTCAGGATACCTCTTGGAGCTTATTAATGAAGTGCTTGATATGAGCAAATTAGAGTCAGAGGAAATCGTGCTGGAAAATAAGGATTTTGATATTAACAAACTACTGCACGAAATAAGAGAAGTGATAGAAAAACAGGTATATGAACGTGGAATCAGCTTATCTGAAAAAGAATACAATCTGGAATACAGATATTTGAATGGGAGTCCGGTCCATTTAAAAAGAATCCTTATGAATATCATAAGTAATGCTGTCAAGTATAACAAAGAAAAAGGAGAGATACTGCTCAGCTATTATGAAACACAGGTGGATGACAGGCATATACTGTTTGAGTTTCACTGCAAGGATACCGGAGTTGGAATGAGTAAAGAATTTCAGAACTATATTTTTGAGCCATTTACTCAGGAAACAGGCGGTGCAAGATCTGTTTATGGAGGAACAGGTCTTGGTATGCCAATTACAAAAAAACTAATAGAGAAAATGGGTGGTACGATTAAATTTGAAAGCGAGAAAAATGTAGGAACTACATTCATGGTACAGCTTCCATTCCTTATTTCTGCTGATATGAAGCAGGCAGAAAGCCAGGAAGATGATGTATCAATTGAAGGCATGAAAATCCTTTTGGCCGAAGATAATGAATTGAATATGGAAATTGCGGAATTTCTTTTGACAAATGCAGGAGCAGAAATTATAAAGGCTTCAAACGGCAAGGAAGCTGTTGAAGCATTTGAAAAATCAGGTGTTGGTGAGATCAATGTAATTCTGATGGATATTATGATGCCGGTTATGGATGGCCTGGAAGCTACCAGAGAAATACGCACAATGAACAGAAGTGATGCATCTGCTGTTGTGATTATAGCCATGACAGCAAATGCCTTTGCAGAAGACAAGAGTAAAGCGTTGAAAGCCGGAATGGACGAATATCTTACCAAACCACTGGAGTCAGAAAACTGATTCATGCATTAAGCAGATATAAATACAATTAACAGTAACATTCTTAATAACCTGATTCAGCCATAGAAACAGGACGTGGTACTGAATAATGATATGCCCCTCTGCCGATACTTGTTAACTGATGCATTTTGTTTATATATTCCCTTATTTTGTACATGGACTCTTTTATATAAAAGGTGTATAGTGAATAAAATTATATGATAAGGTTTGTTAAATTTCAGGACAGACCAGAAATATTGATCAATAAAAGAAACAACCAGATTCATATCATCTGTCGGGAAATATCTCATTATTACCGCGCACTTAATTATGCCATACATCATATGGAAGAGGATGAATTTCAATATCGAGAGCATGTCTGCTTTGAAAGAAACGGTCTTATGCTGGATTGTTCCAGAAATGCTGTATTTACAGTTGAAAAGGTGAAATTCCTGATCAAGACACTGGCAAAACTTGGAATGAATGTACTTATGCTTTATACAGAAGATACCTATGAAGTAGAGGGGCAGCCTTATTTTGGGGCTTATCGCGGAAAATACACCAAGGACGAAATAAAAGAGCTGGATGCTTACGCCTCCATGTTTGGGGTAGAGCTTGTTCCGTGTATTCAGACACTGGCTCATCTGCACAATGTGCTGAAGTGGCCGGGAATGGATAAGATTCGTGATTCTGCGGACATTCTCCAGCCTGAAAAAGAGGAAACTTATCAGTTTATTGAAAAGCTGCTCAGCTCAGTAAAAGAGAATTTTTCTACCAACAGGGTACATCTTGGAATGGATGAGGCTGTCATGCTGGGACTTGGAAATTATCTAAAAGAAAATGGATATAAAAAAGGGTCACTGATAATCAGGGAACATTGTAACAGGGTCGTAGATATTTGCAGAAAATTAGAATTAAAGCCTATGATATGGAGTGACATGTACATTACAGCAAATTCTACAGGCGGATACTATGATCTGCCCGAAAATACGGACTGCTCCAAATGGGAAAAACCGAAAAAAGATTTAGGATTAGTATATTGGGACTATTATCATGATGATACCAGAACCTATGAAAAAATGCTGGATATCCATGCGCAGCTTTCGGATAACGTTATTTTTGCAGGAGGTTCTTGGATTTGGAACGGAATTTCCCCCAATTATTCTAAGACCTATGCGTGTACCAAAGCAGCTCTTTCTACTTGTAAAAAATACAATATAAAAGAGGTTCTCTGTACAGCATGGATGGATAATGGTGCAGAAACCCCGATGGATGCTTTGCTTCCGGGACTTGTACTTTTTGCATACCTTGATTTTCACAGAGACTATGACGAAACAATCCTTAAGCAGGAGTTCAGGAACTGCACAGGCGGAGAATTTGATGATTTTATGGCACTTGACAATTTTGATTCTTTATTCTTAAATTCGAAAGAGAATAAAGAGGCTCAAAATCCTTCAAAATATCTGTTATACCAGGATCCAATGTTAGGCATTTTTGATTATCATGTGAAAGAATCAGGTGTCAATACAAAATCTTACTACCAAAACATACAGAAATATATGAAGGAATGTGCAAAAAAAGCAGGAAAATATCAGCTTTTATTTTCATTTTATGAAAAACTGGCGGCGGTATTAGCTGATAAAGCCGATTTGGGTATGTGTATAAAATCAGCATATGACAGATCGGACAGAGCAGCGTTAAAAGATATCAGTCAGAATGTTATTCCTGAAATCATCTGCAATCTGACAGATATGAAATCATCAAGAGAAAAAATCTGGATGAACGATGCAAAGCCATTTGGTTATGAGATCCTGGATATAAAAATCGGTGGCGTGATTACAAGACTTAAAAGTACAGGATACCGGATTGACAATTATCTGAATGGAAATGTGCTTCGTCTGGAAGAGCTGGAAGAGGAAAGACTTCCCTATTTTACCAAAGGAATGGACAAGCGGGAGAACTTATGGAATCGCATCATCAGTGGATGTGATTTGAATGATACGATCTGATAAAGGTAAATGAAAGAAATCATTTAAAAATATAAAAAAAGGAGATTCCGGAGTACTGACTTATCAGGGAAGCAGATATTTGGGATTCATAAAAGACTGATTATTTGCTCCCAGATGTTCTCATCAGCGTTATAAACGATCAGAAAATAACGATTTATACAGGAAATCAAAACTATTCTCACAGAATGGTCTTGGTTTCCTTTTTTGCTGTTACAAATCAGTTACAACTGCAATACAGAATTTAATGTATAATTAACCTGTGAAAAGATATTTATAAAAAACATGTGAGGTAATAATTATGAAGGCAAGAATTCTTGTGATAGAAGACGAAATGTCAATCAATGACCTGCTATGTATGAATCTGGAGATTGCAGGGTATGAAACAGTAGGATATCTGGATGGAAATGAGGCATATGAAGCAATTATTCAAGATCATGCGTTTCAGTGTGCACTTGTAGATATCATGCTTCCCGGAAGAGACGGCTATAGCCTGTTACCGAAATTGAAGCAATATGAAATTCCCGTAATATTTCTTACTGCAAAGGGAGATATCGCGAGCAAGATAAAGGGATTAAAAGACGGTGCGGAAGATTATATTGTAAAACCATTTGAAATGCTGGAAGTGATGGTTCGTCTTGAAAAAGTACTGGAACGTAATGGCACTGTACAAGAACAGATTCAAATTGGTGATGTCATCATTGATACTGCTAGTCGTACTGTTACAAAAATGGGCATGGAAATCTATTTAAAGCCAATGGAATATAACTGTCTCATGGTGTTCGCCAAAAACCCGAATAAAGCACTGACCAGGAATCAGATTCTGCTGGAACTGTGGAATGAAGAGTTCTGCGGAGAAACAAGAACTGTGGATGCACATGTGGGTCGTATCAGGAAAAAGCTTGGCTGGCAGGATAAGATTAAAACAATTCCCAGAATCGGTTACAGACTTGAGGTGGATTTATGAAACTCTTAATAAAGATCTTTTCTCAGACTACATGTATCATTTTGTTGGTATCGTCAGGGATCTTTCTCTATACCACTTATTGTTGGAAAAATCAGAGTATACAGAATATCAACAGTTATGAAAGCAGTATATTCAGAACAAATATCTTACAGTTTGAAAATAAAACAAGCCTTTCTGACAATCAGAAACAGAATGCCGACAACGAAATGCGCCCCCAAATAGTTACTTATGCTTTTCGGTCAGGTTTTTCATGACAGCGCGGTTTTATATCTTGATGGAAAAATGACCTATAATGGAACTGTTTATGAATTCGATGTAAAAAAGTTAAGAGAATTATGTGCAAGTAAGGCAAACATGGTGGATCATGGCAGCAACAGTGATGGTCATGGCCCTATGATCAGTCAGATAAATGGAAGGACACTTTTGTTATTTTACTATGGCAATGTAAATATGGGATATCAGATTGTTACTTATAAAGATATAACAGATGTAATAGAAAAAAGTCATCTGCTGTTTTTTCAGACGGGTGGATTTACTTTATCTTTGATCGTGGTGATGGGAATTATCCTTTATTTGAGCCTTAGAAAAATCACAGCACCGCTTACAGGCCTAAGAGAAGCTACGCTTCTTGTTTCTGAAGGTATTTATGATTTTAAAGTACCGTCAGAGGGAAATACAGAACTTGCGCAGATAGGTGCAACCTTTAATTTTATGACAGGTAAAATAAAAGAACAAATTGAAAGTCTTTCTAACATAAACCGGACACAAAAACAGCTTATTGGAAGTCTGGCTCATGAGCTGAAGACCCCAATGACTGCAATCATAGGCTATGCAGATACATTGCTTACTGTGCGCCTAACCCCAGAAAGGCAGGAGAAGGCTCTGATTTATATTGAAAATGAATGTCGCAGGCTGTCAAGACTTTCTATGAAAATGCTGGAATTAACCGGACTCTACGAAGCTTCGGAAGACTCATTCAATCCAGCTGAAATACAGGTGGATAACTTCCTGAAAGAAGTAAAAGAACTTATTGATTGCAGGCTTCAAGAAAAAAACATCTCTCTTGATGTATTTTGTGAACCAAAAGAATTGGTAAAGAAGTTTGATCAGGACTTAATGATAAGTGTAGTGACAAATCTAATTGATAATGCAGTCAAAGCTTCCAGGAAAGAATCTAAAATTGTGCTTGAGGCAACCCCAGACCATCTGATGGTTCAGGATTTTGGAAAGGGAATACCGAAAGAGGATCTGGAAATGGTGACGGAACCATTTTATATGGTAGACAAATCTCGTTCCAGGGCAAAAGGAAGTGTAGGGCTCGGTCTTTCTTTATGTCAGAAAATTATAGAACTGCACGATTTCCAACTGAAGATTGAAAGCAATCCGGGAAAAGGAACTACCGTCTCTGTTTTCTGGTAATCACACTAACGTTTACATATCAGTTACAAATCGCGAAAGATTTGGTGTAATGCTCGATGATATACTTATAACAACCTTAGAAAGGAGATATTACCAGAAATGAGAAAAAACATAAAAAAGTTTGCAGGAATAGTGCTTTGTATTGGAATGTTTACAGGATGCGCACAGACCCCGGATTCTTCTTTGGTAAAGCCGAAGGGGAGCAAGGCTGTAGATGCTTATACGGAAGCGGATGATGTTAGCGGTTCTAAAGGAGAAGCATCTGAAAGCAAGAACGATGACGGTTCAGAGTCAAAGACAACCATCAGGAATCTCATTGATGCTCCTCAAAATTATAAAAGCCATGTGGAAGATGACAGTGCCAAGCTCGTGGTAAATACAGATGCGAGCGTAGAAATTCCGGAAGTGGAAAAGATATCTGCTATTTCTGTCACTGCGGCAGAAGTTACCCAGGAGCTTCTCGACCGTATTACAAACGCATTCTTCTCAGAGGCAAAACTTTATACCCTGGATAGTTATTATGTGAAGACAAAGGATGAAATTAAAAAAACTCTGGATGAACTAAAAGAAGACGTTGCTAACGGAAACCTGGATCCGTATAACTATGGAACAGACGATGATGGGAATTATGTCTATGATATCTATGAAGATATTGAGACATGGGAACAGGAATACGAAACTGCTCCGGAAAAGAAAACCCTGACAGAGGCAAAACCTGTTGCCGGAAATTATTTCAGTTGTATTGCACAAATGCCAGACGATTCACAATACTACTATATGATATCTTCCGATGGCTCCGATACCTTGTCAGTCAAGATCAAGAAAGCAGCAAACAAGGGCGGGGAAAAAATACCGGAGGATGCAATGTGGTGTGATTACGGATATTCTGAAGAGGAAGAAAAACCCACAGAAGAATCTATCGGGCTGTCCCTGGATGAAGCAAAAAAACTTGTAAAGGAAAAAGTTGAAAAAATGGGCATCACAGATTTACAGTTTTCTAACTGGAATTACGCGGTGTGCAAAAGTTTTGAAGGCGATAATAGTTCAGGTAATTTTGGAAATGGATATAGAATTGATTATGCACGTACCATAAATGGTGTGCCGGTAACTCAGACAATTGCAGACGGTGGGGCATTGGAAGATATGGACAGCACGATGGAAACATGGTCTTATGAAAGTCTCTGTTTCTATGTCGATAAAGATGGCATAGAAAGCATGACTTATTCAAATCCCTACACAATTGGTAACATAAAGACAGAGAATTTAAATCTTCTTTCATTCAGCGAGATTATGAAAATTTATGAAAAAATGATGGTGGTAACAAACGCTGATAATATGCAATATGAAAATTCCAGAGTCTATAATATTGATCGGATCGTTCTTGGCTATGCCAGAATATATGAGCCGTCTACTGACGCACACACAGGTATTTTGATCCCCGTCTGGGATTTTTTCGGCAGCATGACTTCAGAAAGTGAATATAACGGAGAAACAGAATCAAATACCAGTAAAGATCCAAATGAAAGTTTCCTCACCATTAATGCCGTGGATGGCAGTATCATAGACCGGAATCTGGGTTACTGACATGAGACAGGTATTTGGAATTGTAAGGTACAATTTCTTCGGATTTTTACGCAATCCCAAAGTTATTTTTATATTTCTGTTAGAATTTGTACTTAGTTTCCTGCTTACAGGCAGAATCATGGTTGTAATGGATACCTACGATACACCGGTACAGGCCATTGAACCATTTATCTGGACATTTGGGGATGGGATAGCAGTACTGTCCAGTTCGCTGCTCTTGCTTCTTATGTTTTCTGACCTGCCGAAGATGACACCTATTACTCCATACCAGCTGACCCGGACAACCAAGAGGAAATGGCTTTTAGGTCAATTCATTTATGTTATTCTTGTAACTGTTTTATATACGGTTTTGATGCTGCTGTTTACGGCCGTGCTGTGTATGAAAAAGAGTTATCCAGGTAACCTGTGGAGCGAAACTGCGGCCATGCTTGGTTATTCAGAATTAGGAAAAAACCTGCAGGTCCCTTCTACAGTAAGGGTCATGGAAAGTATCTCACCCTATGGCTGTATGCTGCAGGTTTTCTTCCTTCTGTTTTGTTATTCGCTGACCTTAAGCTTTGTAATCCTTGTAGGAAATCTCTATAAAGGGAAGACTAAGGGGATGATTTTTGGCCTTCTTTACAGTGTTTTTGGCTTTTTATTGGACCCGAAAGTACTGGCTGCAATTTTACATAAAGAAAAATACGAAATGTATCAGGTAAATGTATTAATCTGCTGGATCAGTCCTCTGAACCAGGCAGTATACGGAAAACATAACTTGGGTTATGATCCATTGCTCCCGAAAATCTCGCATTCCTATATGTTTTTTCTGGGTATTTTAGTTCTTCTTGCAGTTTTTGCAATTAACCGGATGAAAAAATATACCTTTGAATTTCTTGGAGAAAAGACATGATCGGAAGGGGGAAAACCTATGTGGGGTGAAACAAAACGTATGTTTTTTAATAAGAATTTTCTGGCAGCATGGCTGATAGCCTGCATTTCCATAGCCATTGGACAGACTTATCCCAGCTTAAAAAAAGCACTGACATGTGGTACTTTTATCAGTATACTGGAAGGTTCCTTAAAAAGTCAGGCAGTATCTTTTGCCATTCCGGTAGCAGCCGTATTGCCATGGAGTGATTCCATTCTGCAAGAATATAAAAGTGGATTTTTAAAGGAGATACTTCCCAGAACGACTCGCAGACAGTATATCGAAGGTAAAGTCTTTTCCATTATGGTATCTGGTTTTATGGTCTGGACGTTATCTATACTAACGGTACTTTTTATCAATTTTATTGTGTTCTATCCGCTGGAGATAAAGGGTGCTATTCAGAAAGAAGCACTTCTGGACTTACTCATGAAGGCATTTCGGACAGGACTTATCGGAAGTATCATAAGTACTTTAGGTGGAAGCTGCGGGATTTTATGGGATTCTGCTTACATGGCATATGGAATCCCTTTTGTAAGCTTTTATTTCGGAATTATCCTTCATGACCGCTATTTTAAGAATCAGATATGGTTTTATCCAGTAGAATGGATACTGGCTGATGAAAATTGGGGACCGGACAAAATAGGAGTTTGGCTATTTCTACTGTTGTTTTTATTAGTAATGCTGGGAATTCTGGGAGGTGTTTTATATGGAAGATTGGAAGAAATCTGAAGGGACATTTAATCTGGCCTGTGATCTGGAAAGAGCAAGTGGAATGATGCAGAACACCTGCGTAAAAATAGAACACGTGACCAAACGTTTCGGTGAAGACATGGTGTTACAGGAAGTAAATCTTTCCCTGAAAACAGGGAACGTCTATGGGATTGTTGGAAATAACGGTTCCGGAAAGACCGTCCTTATGAAATGCATCTGTGGGTTTCTCCCTGTAACTACGGGCACTATTTTTGTATTTGGAAAAAAATAGGCCATGATGTGGATTTTCCTGAAAGTCTTGGAGTTATTATCGAGACTCCCGGTTTTCTTACACAATATACGGGCTTTAAAAATCTGGAGATCCTGGCAGACATGAATGGCCGGATTTCGAAGGCCGATATCCGCATAGTCTTAAAAAGGGTAGGATTGGATCCGGACATGAAGAAACCAGTCGGAAAATATTCCCTTGGAATGCGTCAACGCCTTGGTATTGCACAGGCCATTATGGAAGATCCTCTGTTTTTGATCCTGGATGAGCCGTTTAATGGACTGGATAAACATGGCGTGGAAGAAATAAGAGAACTGCTGCTGGATTTAAAGGCAGCAGGAAAAACCATTTTGCTGGCAAGCCATAATGAAGAGGACATCAGAATCTTATGTGACCACGTATATGAAATGGATGGAGGAATCTTAAGAGAAAGGACTGCCTGATAATGAGAAATTTATTTGTAAAAACGGCATTAGTATTGTGTACGACAATAATATTTCTTCCAGCTACCGTTTTTGCCACAGAGCCTCAAAACACGGAGATTACATCTGCTGAAGAAGGATTTACGGACTCAGATCCGTCCGTATCTTATGAGAATGACAACTCGTTAACCCTTGATGAAAAAGAGGATGATTCTACGAGTACCGAACCTCCGGCAGAGGATGAAAAGACTCCTGATAAAGCTGATACCGATAAAGAAAATCCGGATCCGGATATTTTTACATCAGGAGATGACTTTGGTGATGGTTCTAAATCGAATCCTTTTCATGTTGTAATAGACAGTGATAATCCGGAGGACGGTGACGCCCCGCAGATAACAGATCCGGTTATAGACAACGGAGGGTATTCGGGCGGTGGGGGAGGAGGTAATTCAACATCAGACTCATCAAGTGAAAAAATATTACATAAACCGCAGGTATTATTAGAAGACAGCAATCTTTCAGGTGGACGATTGGAGGCTGGTTCTACAACAGAAATGTCGCTGACATTTCGAAATAAAAGCTGCAGTCAAAATGTATTTGGTTTAAAAATTTCCCTTTCTACAGAGAACAAAGGAATCGAATTTGAGAAAAACTCTTTTTATGTACAAGTCCTGGCTCCTGGTGAAGCAATTACTTTGGAACAGATGATTACTATAACAGAAAACTGTGATCCTGGCCAGGCTGTCATTACTTTTTCTCTGGATTATGAAGATTCGAAAGCAACGGCAACTACCGGTACAGAATTACTGTCTTTTCAGATCATCCAACCGGTTCGTGTTAAGCTGGAAGCTTCAGATATTCCATCTGTTTTATACACTATGGATACAGTAGAGATCCCGGTAAAAGCAATGAATCTCGGAAGAGACAAAATATACAATGCAAGTGTCAGCTTAAAGGCTGATGAATTAAGCTCAAACGATACTGCATTCTTAGGGACCATAGAGGCCGGAGATTTATCCCAGGGGAGTCTTCGCATATATGTAAAAGGAAAAACAGGAAAATGTGCAGGTCAATTAATTCTTACGTATGAGGATGCCGATGGCAAATCATATGAGAAGGAAATAAAATTTGATTCTGAAATCAAAGAAACTCAGATAAAGTCTTTAAAGGTTGAAGATGACCAGGAGAAAACCAATAACTGGTGGTATTCCATAGTTGCAGTTGTTGCAGTACTGCTTATTTCCATAATCCTGATTCTGGTCAGAAAGCTTCATAAGAAAAATATCCTTCTCGAAGAAGTGAGAAAGGCGGATTCTCATTGAAAAGAAAAAAAATAGACAGCTTTACCTTATTTGTCATACTTCTGCTGGCATTGATACTTACATTATTAGGAATGCTGCTGGCAGGTATGAAAGAAGAAAAACGGCAATTTACTGTGCTGCTCCCACTTGGAGATCTGGCTTATGATGAAGATTTTTTGCAGAAAGCGAAGAAGATAAAAGGTATAAAAGAAATCTGGCCAGTCATAGAAGTCCCGGTTGTCATCAAAATTGAAGATTATACGGAAACAACGACTTTTTCAGGAATTGATATGAATGCGTTTGGAAAAAATCCAACTCAGAATGAACTGGGGAAGATGCCGTTGTTATTGCTGGGAAATGGTTCCCTACGGGATATGAAAGACTATAATAATCATGCCATTTCAAAAAAACAACAGGAAAAATTTTTAGAGATGGGTGAAAACCTGAATATTTTTTATTCCCTGGATGAAAAAGAGAAGGATACTTCCAAAGCCACGGATGATCTTACCACTTTATCCGGCAATTCCGCAAGAGGACCGCAAACCTCATATATGCCCTGTAAAGCCACTGTAGTAACAGAAGGCAACGAAATCTACATACCCATTTCCCAGGCACAGGATCTCTGCAGAGAAATAGGAGAACCTTCTGAAATCAGTAAAGTATATCTAAAAATAAATGGAAAAAATAACCTGGAGAACGCAAAGAAAATACTTTCAGGAATTTAGCATAATATATAGCAAGAATTCTCCTTCCTATGCAATGAACAGAGATTTCGCTTTTAAGCTATAAATGAGCAAGTTCGTGATTTTGCATAAAAAAAGACACCTTAAATCGTTTGTGTTGTACAATGAAAGTAAACAAACATTGCAACATTTACGAAAGAAGGTGTCCATCGCAAATACTATACGTCATTCTACATTCACACCAGTTTAAGAAATTAAATTTATGCAGATCTTTTTTGAACAGAGTGATCGGTCATCTCATGAGTATCCTGATCAGTATCTTTATCTCAGGTTACCATGGAAAGACTACCGACTTTGCATAAAACAGTTCCTGCCATAGAACTACCATCGCACATTTCCTCAATTCCGGGAAATGGGATGATACCCTACTGGAAAAATGCTTTGAAATCCTCTATAGTTGAAATTATTTATTCAGAAGCACAGCGCACCGGAAAGCCTGTTTTTTGTATTGTGGATGATACCATAGCTTCAAAGACAAAGCCTTCGTCACAGGCTCTGCATCCAATTGAAGATGCGTATTTCCTTTGTGACTGCTGGTATGTTTCTGAAAAAATGATCAACACATTTGTACAGAAGGGGTTCCATACCATTGGAGCTTTAAAAACAAACCGCCTGCTGTACCCGTCAGGAATGAAAAAGAAGCTCAGCGAACTTGCTGTTGGATTATCGGTAACAGAGAAGGGATTTGACCTTGTGACAGTCAAAAAACGAAACTATTATGTGTACCGGTACGAGGGAAACCTCAACGGCATAGAAAATGCGGTAGTTCTTTTAAGTTATCCTGAAAAGGCATTTGGAAATCCCAAAGCACCTGAAGGACTTGCAAAATTCAGGAGGAAATAAATAATGAACTCATGCACAGGTAAAGTAGTAGACTGGATCCTGAATGTTAGTAAAGGAGAAATTGACTATGGTAAAAAAAGGTTTTGCTGTGTTTTATGTTAGGAGTCGCAACCATAAGTTCCGGATGCGGTAAACAGGTATCTTCTGAAAAAAGCAATGTTGTGGATATGCTGGAAAGTGATGATTCTGAGGTCAAAGACACCTTCCCTGATACATATAATGCAGAATCAGAATCTGGTAAAGTTAAATTTAACTGTACATTGGAATTACCGGAAAATATGAATACCAGAACAATCCAAAAAACTACCGTAGAAGGTGTACATAGCTATGACAAAGATAAAGCGTATTCCCTGCTCGCTGAAGGAAAAGAGATATCTAATAAAGAACAATATGATGGAGATAATGGCGAAATTATCAGTTATACATTTTCTGATGGAGCAAGTCTCTATTTAGACTACAACATTACATGGACGAGTGCTACATCTTCTCTTTATGCATATCTTGGAGTTCAGCAGTCGGACTATATAGATTTGTTTTCAAGTGATTCCGTTTCTCTTGATAAAGACAAATACATTTCAGAAATAAAAAAAGATATGAATGAACTCGGATATGACACAGAAAATCTCTCTTTCCAGGCGATTCCGTTAAGTGTAGATGCAATGAAAAAACTAAGGGATCAGGAATTAAATAATGGTTTATTAGAAAAAGGAAAAACGAACGAACCAACGTCAGAAGATGAAGCTTATTTTATCTATGCCTATCAGGAAAATACCGGGATTCCAGTATTCCATGAATTGATGAGCGTAGCAAAGCAAATGTCAGATGATTCTCCAGATAATGCACCTGTACAGGCCATTTATTCTGCTCGTGGACTGGAGAGTTTAACGATAGATTATATCTACAACTTTAAAAATGAACAGAATACGGTAACTCTGAAACCTTTTGATGAGATTGCATCAGTAGTAGAGGAAAAATATGACAACATATTAAACGATGTAAATTATGAGGTTACACGAGCAAAATTATATGAACGTGTTTACACTGGTGAAGATCAGAAGTATGCAGAAGAACCGATATGGTATTTTGAAGTGATGGAAAATGGCAGCAACAAAACAGTAATGCTGGTCAATGCAGAAACAGGCAAAGAAATTAATTTGCCATCATAAAGGAGAGTTGGTATGGATGGTTCAACAATTCCCTACTATGTAGTGGAAGAAAGAAAAAAACTGAACAGGTGTATAGAAGAAGCACCGAATGATTATGAAAAGGAAATATACCGGGCAATCCGCAATATGCCGGTTCCATATGAAAAATTAAATGAAATCTTAGAGAACAGCAGAGATATTATCACATCCAAACAAAACAGAAAAGCGAAAAACAGAAAATTCTTTGCCACTGGGATACCAATTAATTTTTATGATTCTGGTGGTCGCTATATATACTCTTCTGAATAAACAAGGGGATGATTGAATGGAAAAGGAAAGATACCTAAAAACAGATTTCAGGCGATTGCTAAAAAAATATCCTCTGTATCTGGCGATAGCCGGTGTAGCAGTCTCTTTCATTTTTTCTCTGGAAAATTATGCTTTTGAAAAAGGCATGGTAAATTTTAATGTTATGGACACTTATATATATGCGGTTGAAATGTCCGGGAAGACAGTTTTATTTAAGACGATCTGTGGCTTTCTGTCCTGTGATGAAGGAACGGTTTCTGTAAATGGAAAAGTAATGGGAAAAGATAAGGACATGCTTACAGAAGCAGGTATCATTATCGAAGATCCTGGGTTCTTACGAAACTGGAGTGCTTACCATAACCTTGAATTTCTGTACACGATACGAAATAGACCAGATAAATCATATCTGCATTCAGTGTTAAACACAGTTGGACTTGATTCGAAATTGAAACGCCCGGTTGGAAAATTCTCGCTTGGTATGCGGCAGAGGCTGGCACTTGCCCAGGCTATTATGGAAGATCCACCAATCCTGATCTTGGATGAGGCAATGAATGGCCTTGATAAAAATGGTGTAGCAGAAATCCGGGAGCTTTTGCTGAAGATGAAGAATGAAAATAGGCTGATTATACTGGCAAGTCATAATCGGGAGGATATAGAGATTCTATGTGATGAAGTATATGAGATGGAAGATGGAATACTTCGGAAAATAGTCAAAGAGTAAGCAAAAAATATTTCGTATACGATAATGTATGTTCCATACTTTATCTATAAGAGAGAACAGAAATAAAGTACAATACAGCAGACAAATGCAACCAGTTCTCATTTTGCCAGAGTGTTTTGGCAGAAAAAGGCTGGATGAGTAATGCCACATAACAATCGCCTCGACTACGAATCTGAAAAATAGCAAGATTACATGTCCCCTATAGTTTTACCTCATACTTTCAAGATACAGAAGATAGGTATTTTTAAATTCGGAATATTTTTATCGTATGTATGATCACCTTTCTTACCTGAGCTTCAATGGCAATAATATGGGAATATGGAACAGTATATATTCCATCATGAGTTTCTATCGGAATCTTTTGAGTCATAGTGTTGTAATAAGCTAATGCGTCCTGAAAATTTCTGAGGAAGCGTTTTTATCCAAAGGCTTTGAAAGATAGCGGAATACGTGAAAATGCATTGCTTCATCCAGATACTCAGAATAAAAAGCGCAAATTGAGATATGATAGTGAACTCATGCACAGGTAAAGTAATAGACTGGATGGTTAACTGTAATGTGATCGGCTCTTGCCTGTTACTGTTCCTGTGCACTTTTATATGTACAAGGCTTAAATATAGCTGGTTGCTGCTTTTGATTGCAGCTATTGGAATAATAAGTTTGATACGGTTCAGCCGATCGATACACTAAAAAAGAACCGTGTATTCCGGGAGGGGACCATTGGTGGATATGTGGTGGCCGGAATTGATGAGGTGGAACTGTTCAGCAGCACAAAAAAATCCTGTCCGGACTGCCTTACCCGGAAAAACCGTGCAGGTGAAATGGAATATTTCCACCGGAGTGTGGTCTGCATGACTGTTGGAAAAGCAACCGCATGTGATCCTGGGGCAGGAAATGCTGAAGTCGAGGGACGGAGCGGAAAAGGATGAAGGGGAACTGACCGGAGGAAAACGCCTGATATTTTTTATAAAAATGCACAAGCCAAAAAACTAAGTTACTGTTCAAGGGTTAGCTGGACTTGAGAAAACCGATGGTGTAGACTGATAACAGTCAAAGCCATCGGTTTTCTTTATCCAAATATTCTGGACACTCTGTCATATATATTGGCCGGATCTTCAAGGCGCATCAAAACAAGCATGCTCATGCATTGGCAGAGATAAGCGATGTTTTCGAAACTTCTGAATGTCACGGCCTGCGCCTGTTTCCGCTTATAATTCTTTAGAAGCCTTTCGGCTTCATTATTCGTGGCAGGTACCCGGAGATCATGCAGGAACAACAGATGGTTGTGCATGTTCTCGCGGGCAAAGTACAGGGCTTTTCCGTCCGGTGTTGCACAGACATATACCTGGCAGCTCTTTCCGTTTTCCCTGGCATTTGTACAATCTGTATGCATAACAGGGGAAAGCAGCATATCTGCATAGGCAGACCTGCGTTCAGGCTCAGTTTTTAAAGCAAACTCCGGTTTAGTCTGCTTATCATGCCTTTGGAAATATTCAGTTTTCCACCCGTCAGGTCGGACAGAAATGCCCTGCTCTTATCAATGGATGTACAGCAGTCATTGTTCAGAAGGAACAGAAATGCCCGTATGCTGCCATCATAATTCACATCATCGATAACTCCGTCTGGAAATGCTGCATGTGCACGTTCTCCCGTATGACTGTTATAATAAACATCTGCATGATATTCCGTTACATTCAGGACCATACGGATACTTACCATCTGCTTTACGATGGTCCTGGCAGTCTTTTTAAAGCACAGTCTTCGAGCACTTCTTTCAGGTGGAGGAAGAAGAATACTGGCTGTGTAGGCTCCTGTCTTTTCCGGCAGTGCCCTTTGTGGCCGGGCTGTCCCGCCTGGTCTTCTGCCTGTTTTTTCCCTGTTGTTTGTGATCTTTTTACGTCGTACTGCTTTTGAAGAAGGAATAGAAGAGTTTTTCATAATCACGGTTGATCTGTGCCCGTAGTTTCAGATTCTTTCCCTGTTCTTCTTCCAGTCTGGATGCCGCTTCATAAAACTGATGTCTGAAAACGGCTGCTTTATCCAGTGCATCCTCTCTTTGCTTTTCTGCATTCAGTGCACGGATCTCCATTTTTCGGAGTTCCTGCGCGGACCTTTTTTGTGCCTTTTCAAACTCCCGGAGCATATCCTCCAGTACCTGAAACCAGTAATTGCGCACACGGATCGTTTCTTTGTGCGCATCTGCAAGTTCTTTTTTCAGCTTCTCAATCTTATGTTCATAAACGTTGTACTCTTTCTGATGAAGTTCTTCTAACTGGATATATCTTTCACCAGATTCCAGTTCTTTGTTTCTGCGTTGTGCAGCTTTCAGCCGACACATGAGAGTGATATGATCATAAGTATCAGGCATACGTTTTCCTCCGGTACAGTCCTGCTAAACACTGCCGACGATATCTGTGATCTTTGAGATATGATCCTCGAGATATTCGATCAGCTCTTTCTGTTTCTGGATGAATTCCTCCTGGATCTCGATCTGCCTGAGATAGCCGTCAAGAAGTTCATCACGTTTTTTTAGTTCCTGTATAAAATCAATCTCCATCCATTATGCGTACACCGCGGGGAAGAATCGTTACAGACCGCACCTATCAGCACCTTGGAATCCCACAGGAAGAAACAAAATGAAAAAGAATTGTAATATTCTCTTGTAAAGAACAGGGATATGAGGTTATAATAAGGAGAGATCATACGGAAAGAAATTACCGAAAGAGAGGAAGCACACAGGATGTCATCCAAGAACAAAACGGAAGTACTCATTGATGGGAAGATCTATACCCTTAGCGGATATGAAAGCGAAGAATATCTGCAGCGGGTTGCCACATATATCAACAACAAACTGGCAGAACTGAAAAAACTGGACGGATACGGAAGGCTGTCCCAGGAAAATAAAAGCATACTGCTGGAGTTAAACGTTGCAGATGATTATTTTAAAGCCAAAAAACAGGTTGAGATGATCGAGGACGAGCTTACGCAGAAAGACCAGGAGCTGTACGATCTCAAACATGAGCTGATCGGTGCACAGATCAGGCTGGAAGATGGTGCGAAAGAGCTTGCAGCATTGAAAGAAAGCGTGTCAGAATATCAGAAGCAGATTGTCAGACTGGAAACGCAGCTTGGAAAAAAATAATCAGAAAAGGTTGGAACGGCACATAGCCTGCCAGCCTTTTTCTTTCTTTTAACAGAAATCAGGAGGTGTTTTGTGGAAACAGAAGTTCTGGCCCCGGCAGGCTCTCTGGAGGGATTAAAAGCAGCACTGTATGCCGGTGCAGATGCGGTATACACAGGAGGCAGGATGTTTGGTGCAAGAGCCTATGCCAGCAATCTGTCAGATGAAGAGCTGACTGCCTGCATAGAGTACTGCCATTTACATAAGAAAAAGTTATATCTGACGGTCAATACGTTGATGAAACCACAGGAACTTCCGGAGCTTGTGCGCTGGCTTACACCGTTTTATGAAGCAGGACTGGATGCGGTGATCGTACAGGATCTGGGGGCATTGTCTCTTTTGAAGCAGGAGTTTCCGGAGCTGGATCTGCACGCCAGCACGCAGATGTCCATACATTCTGCGGACGGGGCAAAACAGATCGAACGCCTCGGAGCAGTCCGTGTCGTTCCGGCAAGGGAAATCTCGCTGGAAGAGATTGCAAAGATCCGCAGGGAAACCGCCCTGGAGATCGAATGTTTTGTTCATGGGGCATTGTGTTACAGTTATTCCGGTCAGTGCCTGATGAGCAGCATGATCGGGGGAAGGAGCGGAAACCGCGGACGCTGTGCACAGCCATGCCGGCTGCCTTACCGCTATGAAAACGGACCGGAGCAGTTTTATCTCAGCCCGAAGGATATCTGTACCCTGGAGATCCTGCCGGATATTTTGGAAGCAGGTGTGGATTCTCTGAAGATTGAGGGACGGATGAAACGGACGGAATATACAGCCGGTGTTTCAGCTATGTACCGCAAATATGTAGATTTATATAAGAAAAAAGGCAGGGAATACTATCAGGTGGACAGACAGGATATCCAGGAACTGATGGATCTGTATAATCGCGGCGGTTTTTCCACAGGCTATTACCGGCGTTACAATGGTATATCGATGATGTCCGTTAAACGGCAGAATCATTACGGGACAGAAGGTGCCGTTCTGCTGGAACAGAAAAAAGGCGGGCAGGCATCTTTTCGGGCACTGGAGACTTTGTATGCAGGTGATATGCTGGAGTCGGCCACGCTTACGACAGATATCAGAAAAGGAAAAATTTTTTCTCTGAAGCTGCGGGATGCGAAAAAACAAAAACAGGGGGCGGTTTTTCACCGTACTTACTGTGCGCCGCTTATGAAACGTCTGGAAGAGACGTATACCGGAAAGACGCTCTATGAAAAAATTAAGGGCAAGTTAATGATTCTGGAAGGAAAACCTGCTATACTGTCGGTGACTTATACCGGGCCGGATGGGACTTATGAGGTTTCCAGAGAAGGAGCAGCCGTGCAGACTGCACAGAATCAGCCGATACAGGAAGAACGTATCCGCAGGCAGATGCTGAAAACGGGCAATTCCTCGTATGCCTTTGAAAAGCTGGATATTGTCCTTAAGGGAAGCTGTTTTCTGCCTATGCAGAGCATCAATGAACTGCGCAGGCTGGCACTGGAAGAGCTGGATCAAAGACGGCTGGCACCGTATAAACGGAGGTATGCACAAAGAGAACACACCGGAACTTCTGCGGCAGCCGCACAGAACGACAAAAATACGACTGCGGCAAAAAGAAACCGCCTGGTGGTTTCTGTGGAAGATCTATCTTTGCTGGAAAGTCTGACAGAGATCACGGAGATCGAAAGAATCTATCTTGACAGCAAATGTTTTCTTTCTCTTGAAAACTGTGACTGTATCCGGCAGATGGCAGGAAAATGCAGGGCAAAGAATAAGGAGCTGTGGTATGTGTTCCCACATCTGTTCCGTGAAAAAGATGCGCTGCGCTGGGAGGCACAGATGAAAGACCTTCTGGCCTGTTTTGACGGTGTACTGGTAAAAAATCCGGAACAGATCGCCTGTCTTCAGAGGCAGGATTACAAAGGAGCATGGGCATCTGATTATAACGTTTACAGTTTCAACCAGGATGCAAAATCACTTCTGAAAAAACTGGGGGCAGACTTTACCGTATGCCCGGCAGAGCTGAATTTCAAAGAACTGCACAGGCGGGGATGCGAAGGGGATGAGCTTCTGATCTATGGAAGGCTTCCTGTCATGACTTCGGTGCAGTGTCTGCAAAAGACAGCCGGCAGATGCACAAAACAACCGGGCCTGCACAGCCTGCAGGATCGTCTGGGAAATGTGTTTCCGGTGAAAAACTGCTGCACGCAGTGTTACAATGTGATCTATAACACGGTGCCGGTTTCCCTGCACGGCATCTCACAGGAAGTAAAGAAGCTTGATGCCGGGACACTGAGGCTTGCTTTTACGACCGAAACAAAAGAAGAAGCAGCAGGGATCGTAAATGGCTTTGTAAAGGAATATGTTTACGGAGACGGTACATATCAGCCTGGATATGCGTTTACAAGAGGACACTACAAACGAGGAGTAGAGTAGGTGAGAGATTGGATAAACTGATAGTAGAATTTTCAAAATACGTTTTAATTGTTTTAATGGGAATCTATACGCTGCAAAGTATCCTGATTTTTGCAAAGCGGAGCGAGGCAGCCAGGGAATTCCTTTTCCTGAGACAGAATATCGTGATGTTCTGTATTCATTTTGTGGCATTTATGGTGCTGTATTTACAGATGGACCAGGCACAGATCCTGCTCTTTTACGGTGAGCAGGCACTGTATCTGGCAGCGACGCTGATCTTTTTCAGGCATTTGTATCCGAAAGCATCAAAACTTGCGATTAATAACATGTGTATGCTGATCACAATCGGTTTTATCATGGTAACCAGATTATCCTATGATCAATCGGTCAAACAGTTTAAGATCTGTGTGATCGGAACAGTCATTGCACTGATCGTACCATGGCTGATCAGCAAGCTGAAATTTATCACGAAATTTGCAGTAGTTTATGCCATTCTTGGCATCGGGCTTCTGGTGGCGGTTGCTGTGATGGCAACGGTGACAAACGGAGCAAAACTTGCACTGACCGTGGGCGGCATAACACTTCAGCCATCCGAATTTGTCAAGATTATTTATGTCTTCTGCATTGCCGGCATGTTGTCAAAGTCCACCGACTTTGCACAGATTGTCAGAACTACGGTACTGGCGGCCGTACATGTGCTGATCCTGGTGATCTCCACGGATCTTGGAAGTGCACTGATCTATTTTATGACGTATCTGATCATGCTTTTTGTGGCGACAAGAGACTGGAAATGGCTTGCACTTGGTTTTGGCGCTTTTGCGGTGGCAGCCATTGCTTCTTATTTCCTGTTTTCCCATGTGCGTGTGCGTGTGCAGATCTGGAAAGATCCGTTCAGTGTATATGAAGGAAGCGGCTATCAGGTAGCACAGGCACTGTTTGCGATCGCGGCCGGCGGCTGGTTTGGCACCGGGCTGTATCAGGGTTCCCCGACGGAAATCCCATATGTGGATCAGGACTTTATGTTTGCGGCAATCGCAGAGGAGATGGGCAGCATTTTCTGCATCTGCACGGTTCTGATCTGTATGAGCTGTTTTATCATGTTTGTCAACATTGCGATGAAGATGACAAATGATTTTTACAGGTATGTGGCACTTGGACTTGCCTGCACGTATGCAATCCAGGTATTTCTGACGATCGGCGGTTCCATGAAGATGATTCCAATGACTGGTGTCACACTTCCGTTTGTCAGCTCCGGAGGAAGTTCGATGCTCAGCACGCTGATCATGTTCTCGGTGATACAGGGACTATATATATTAAGAAAAGATGAGGATGATCCATTTGATGAGGAAGAATATTACGAAGGACAGCAGGGATACGGGCAGTACTAAACGCAAAGGCTGGAAGAAGGAGAAAGATGGTACCTCCAGGCAACAGTCCTATGCAGAGCCGGAGTATTTCGATGAAGAAGAGGAGGAACGCACCCGCCGTCAGAAAAACAAGGATCTGGTACGTGTCAGCTATTTTATGGTGGCATTGTTTTTGTCAATGGCAGGTTATCTGATCTATTTCAACATAGTGCTGCGTGATGATATCAATAATAATCAATATAATACAAAACAGGCAGTTTATCAGGAACAGATCATACGCGGGAACATTTATTCAGCGGATGGAAATGTGCTGGCAAAGACGGATGTTGCAGAGGATGGGACCGAAAGCCGCAGTTATCCGTACAACAACCTGTTTGCCCATGTGGTCGGTTATGCGACCAATGGCAAATCCGGCATTGAATCCGTACACAATTATGACCTGGCAAACAGCCATGCATCGATCCTTGATCAGATCCGTGAGCAGAAGCTTGACACCAAGGTACAGGGAGACAGTCTGGTACTGACGCTGAATTCTGCCCTGCAGGAAGTCTGCTATGAGGCACTTGGTGACAACAAAGGGGCGATCGTAGTGATCGAGCCGTCTACCGGAAAGATCCTGGCGATGGTATCCAAACCGGATTTTGATCCGAATACGATCGAGCAGGACTGGGACAGCCTGATCAATGACAGCAGCAACAGTTCTCTGTTCAACCGTGCACTGCAGGGACAGTATCCGCCGGGATCAACATTCAAGATCCTGACTGCACTGGAATATATCCGGGAACATCCGGACGACTACCAGAATTTCAGTTACAACTGTGACGGAAGCATTTCCAGGGAGGATGTACGGATCACCTGCTATGAAGGAGAAGTGCATGGATACGAGGATCTGGAATCCGCATTTCGTGATTCCTGCAATGGTGCTTTTGCACAGATTGGTATGGATGTGGACAATGCGTCTTTCAGAAAACTCTGCGAATCCTTTTTGTTTAACAAGGATCTGCCGATCGATCTGCCATCAAGCCAGAGTCTTTTCCGACTTTCAGAAAGTGCATCTTACGGAGAAGAAATGATGACAGGCATAGGACAGGGGGACACTGTGGTATCACCGTTTGAGATGGCGCTTGTTTCAGCAACCGTGGCAAACGGAGGAGTGATGATGAACCCATATTATATTGATCATATCGAGACGTATGACGGAGATGTAGTGAAACAGTATAAACCGGTAAAATACAAAGAACTGATGAGTGATGAAGAAGTGGAGATTATTTCCGGCTTCATGAAAAAAGTCGTTACGGATGGTACAGCACGAAAGATTTCAGGGGAAGCCTATACTGCAGCAGGAAAAACCGGTTCCGCGGAATTTGGTTCCGAGGGCGGGGTGGAAGGTACGCATTCCTGGTTTACCGGATATCTCGATGCAGAAAATCCCAAACTTGCCATCAGCGTGATCATTGAGGATGGCGGGGCAGGAAGTGCATCGGCTGTACCGGCAGCCAAGATGGTCTTTGACAAATGGTGGTATGAGCTGCAGTATCAGCAGTAAAAAGAAATATGGCTTGCACTCAAAGTGAAAAAGGGTTATACTGAAACCAGTTTCAGACACAACGCATACAGGAGGAATTGCAATGATCGAGGCAACGAGCTGTGGCGGTGTGGTAATCTTTCGTGGGAAGATCCTGCTTTTGTATAAAAGTTACAAGAACAAATACGAAGGCTGGGTGTTGCCGAAAGGAACTGTAGAAGCTGGCGAAGAGTTTAAAGATACCGCTGCCAGGGAAGTGCTGGAGGAAACAGGTGTAGATGCTTCCATTATAAAATATGTCGGAAAGAGTCAGTATACATTTAACGTTCCGGAAGACATGGTTTCAAAGGATGTACACTGGTATCTGATGATGGCGGACAGTTATTACAGCAGACCGCAGAGAGAAGAATATTTTGTAGATTCCGGATATTACAAGTATCATGAGGCATACCATTTGCTGAAGTTTTCCAATGAAAAGGCTATTCTGGAAAAAGCATACAATGAATATCTGGATCTGAAAAAAAGAAATCTCTGGGGCAGCAAAAAATATTTTTGACAAATTACTGCACCAAGGAAGATGGAAGGGGGTCTCGGAATACCGAAGGCTCCCCTTTTCATCTTAGTCGGAGAAATTCGCATGTGTTCGACTTGAATTCAGAAAAAAGGAGATACAAAGATGCATATGCAGGAAGAGATTCTGAAAAAACTGGACATTGAATATTCTTATCAACTGGCAAGAAGGATGGAAAAATTCCGTTCCAATGAAGTACTGGGATACCGCCCGGCGGGTTCAAAGGCAGAATTTGAGACCGGAGAGATGCTGTACCGGGAAATGAAAGCCATCGGTCTGTCGGATGTCTGCAAAGATGCAGTGACAGTAGATGGCTGGGAATTTAAGAAAGCAGTGATGGTTGTTGAAACAGATCAGCAGCGCTTCGAATTTCAGCTCGGAGCTTATCAGACGAATTTTAAGACGGATGGGTTTGAAAAATTTTCACTGGTCTATCTGGGAAAAGGAACGGAAAAAGATTACGAAGGGCATGATGTCGAAGGAAAGCTGGTTCTGGCGGATATCAATCAGCGGGATGAGTGGTGGATCAATTATCCGGTTTATCAGGCACATTTAAAAGGTGCAAAAGCCCTGATCGCAGTGCAGGATGGCGGATATGCAGAGATTGACAGTGAAGCGTTAAATGCCCAGGATATCGCAGGACCGTCCGATGCACCGGCTTTTTCAATTTCCAGAAAGGATGCGGTGATTCTTAAAAATCTGCTGAAAGACAAAGAAGAACTGGAAGTCTTCTTTGATGCGGACAGCCGGGTTTATCGTGATTGTACTACCTACAACATCCGCGGCTGCATTCCGGGGAAACATCCGGAGCGGATGGTTCTTTTATCTGCACATTATGATTCCTATTTCAGCGGTTTTCAGGATGACAACACGGCAGTTGCCATGATGTTTGGTATTGCGAGGGCATTTCTTGCAGGCGGCTTTCAGCCAAACAATACCATTGTATTCTGTGCAATGGCAGCAGAAGAATGGGGCGTGATCGATTCTGATTTTGACTGGTCGGCAGGTGCTTACGAGCAGGTATTTACGGCGCATCCGGAATGGGTTGGAAAGGTGATCGCAGATCTCAATTTTGAACTTCCGGCACTGGCACATGGGACAAGGGCCAGGATACGCAGTTGTTATGAGTATGTACCTTATCTGGAAGAATTTCTGATGAACCTTCCGCTTCTGACACAGGCATATCCGGAGGAGACAAGGATCACTGCGCCGATCGAGACCTGGTCTGATGATTTTTCCATGGCGATCGCGGGAATTCCATCCATGGTCAATGATTTTACGGGCGGAAGTTTTATGGAGACACATTATCATTCACAGTTTGATAATGATGATTATTATGATGAGCAGGTATACCGCCTGCATCATGAGCTGTTTGCACTGCTGATCTGTGCGCTGGATCAGACGGCAGTTGTTCCGCTGTGTTTTGCACCGGTCATGAAGCGTGCCAAAGAAAGCCTTTCTTCTGTCTGTACGCAGGTCGGGGAAAGAAAAGTACTGTTTCAGAAAGCCGATCGGCTGAAAGATCTGCTTCAGAAGGCAGAAGAAAAGCAGAAAAGAGTATCGTTTTCTTTCCAGGCAGAATGAAATATACCGGGAACTTCTGGAAAAGGGGAAATTGCAGGAAGCAGAACAGTTTTTTTTGCAGCAGAAGGCACAGGAAAAAAGACAGCTTCAAAAATTTAAAAAAGAGCAGGATACGTTTGTCCGGATGGACTGGTATGGAAATGTTCTGTATCCGCATGAGATTTTTTCGAGAAATATCCGTCTGCTGGAGCAGAGTATACGGGAATTAAAGGAAGGTGCTGTATCAGAGGCACTTGGAAGACTTTATCAGGTAGACAATCATGCCTATGCATTTATGTTTGATGAAGACGTGTACGATCATTTTACGGACTATGTATTCCATCAGCCAAGAGAACGGCTGAAATGGGGATATGGAAGGATACCGGAACATGAAAAACTGTACCATCTGGTACGTCAGCTTCTGGCAGAAGAAAGAAGCGGTGCCGTTGATTTTGAAGAAGAAATCAGCTGTCTGGAAATGGTATGTGAAAAGCAGTACCAGAATCTGGAACATGCAATCGATGTGATCACAGAAACGATTACCAGATATTATCTGTAAAACTTAAGAGAAAGAAAGGGAAATAGAAAAGAATATTATGGACAGTGATAATTTATACCGCGTGCAGAAAAAGGATCTGCCGAAACTGGAAAAGCTTTTAAACCTGTGTTTTGCGCATGATCCGCTTTACGAAACTCTGATACCGGATACACAGATAAGAAAAAAACTGATGCCGGAACTGTTTCACTGCGATATGGATGAGTTTTATGAAACCTGTGAGATTTTTTCAGACAGCGAGGATCTGAACAGCGTTCTGGTCGTATCAGATGAGACAAAATCATGCAATATATTCCGGTTTCTTTATACGGAAGCAAAAGCAGTTTTACATACGGATGGATTTCTTATAAAAGAAGACCCATCCCTGCATACTTTTTATAATTTTATCAAAGGTGGGGATTATCTTAATTCAAACTGGACAGATCAGCTCCATCAGGACAGCCGTCTGCATGTGATCTATCTGGCGGTCAGTCCTCAAATGCAGCATCATGGCATTGCAGCAAAGCTTCTGGAAGAGACGATCCGATATGCGGCAGAACATAAAATGATGATATCACTGGAGACTCATAATCAGAATAACGTAGAATTTTATCAAAGATTCGGCTTTAAAGTCTACGGTATAGTTGAAAAAAATTTTTCGCTGAAGCAGTACTGCATGATACGGGAAATTCAGTAAGAAATTGTGCTTTCGATTGCATTATTTTACAGGATTTGGTAAACTATAAAAAGAGAAAGGCTACAAAGGGGAGATGGCATGAAGTGGTATCCGTATCTTTATATAGGAGAAAGGGCAGCAAAGAAAAAAAATAAAATTCTGAGGCGGTTAAAGACAGGAGCCGGCCAGATAGATGTCTGGGTGATAACGGAAGCGGCAAATGGAGTTGATCAGTTTGACATTCTTTCATCTGCCTGGCTGAAGCGAAGAGCGGTGCGGAAAAAACTGCCTGTGATCATCGGAGTTGCAAAGGGATATGATGAGGCGGTAGAGCTGATCGTACAGATGGCAGAGGAGACGTACCATAAGACTGGAAGCGGAGATATCAGATCCTATTTAAAGAGCAGATGCAGCAAAAATTTTCAGGAAAGAATTTAACGGGTGCTTGATATGTTACATATCATTTTGACAATACTAAAAGTAGCAGGGATTCTTCTGGCGGTGCTTCTGCTGCTTTTGCTGCTGCTTCTGCTTACAGTTTTGTTCCTGCCGATCCGATATCGGGCAGATATGAAAAAGGATACCTCATGGCGTGAGGCCGCGGCATATGTAAACGTGTACTGGCTGTACGGTCTTCTTACTGTGCGTGGAACTTATGAAAAGGAAACATTCCACTGTTATCTTAAGATTTTTCATAAAAAAATCATGCTTGTCGGAGAAGAACAGGAAGCAGCAAAGCAACAGAATGCAGAAGAAAAGGTACCGGGACCGGGAACAACGGAACCGAAGCAGGATAGAAAAAAAACAGAGCAGCCAAAAGAAGTCAGACAGATACAAAAAGAAGATGCCCCTGCAGAAGAAAAACAACTCCCGGAACCGAAGCCAGATCATTCCGGTCACGTATGGGGCAGATGGCAGCGTAAGATACAGGGGGCGTTACAGAAGATCCGGGACCGCATCGGAAATACATGCAGATATATCCGGGAAACGCTTCGCTCACTGCGGAAAAGCAAAGAAAAAATGGAAGATTATCTTGGCTTTTTTGCCTCAGATCTCAGCAGAGAGGTTTATCAGATTTTAAAGGGACATTTGCGATATCTGCTTTTCCATATCCGGCCGCGCAGGATAAAAGGAAGGCTTCATTATGGATTTTCAGATCCGGCATACACCGGGGAATTTACCGGAATGCTCTATCTGTTTCTTCCGGCAGGGTACAGCGGACTTCAGCTCTGTCCGGATTTTGAAAACAGGGTCTGTGAAGGAGAGCTGACTTTTTCAGGGCATATTCGTGTTTTTCATATTACAAAGACAGCAGTAAAAATATTTTTTGATAAAAAGTTAAAACTATATTGGAAACGTTTGAAACAGTTAAGGAGGGCTTGAGCATGGCAGCAGAAAACAACAATTTCCAGGAAACCGTAAATTCCCTGTTTAAAGGAATGGATAGTTTTATTACGACCAAAACCGTAGTAGGAGATGCCATCACGGTTGGGGATACGATTATTTTACCGCTGGTAGATGTCTCTTTTGGTGTGGCAGCTACGGCAAAAAATGAGGACAAAAAACAGAACGGTGGTGGCGGTATGGGCGGAAAAATGAGCCCGAGTGCTGTGCTGGTCATCCAGAATGGAACGACCAGGCTGGTCAATGTAAAAAATCAGGATGGCCTTACGAAGATTCTGGATATGGTACCTGATTTTGTAAATAAGTTCACAGACGGAAAATTTTTCTCGTCCGGGGAAGCACAGGAAGAAATCAAAGAAGAAAAAGCAGAAACAGAAGAATAGTGAAAATGGGGCATCGGAAATAAGGATGTCCCATTTTTTTGATCAAAGTCCAATCTCTGTCTAAGATAAAAAACTCTTTGCAGCAGGCCACATGTAGGTTCAACTTGAATAAAAAAGGATTTAAAAACAGAGCAGATGCATAGGTTAATAGTAAAGAAAATGGTAAGAAAATGATGAAACGTCTGATCGGTTATACCTTATTCTGGATCGCATTCGGCATGACCATTGCAATTTTTTATGCCTAATGTTTTTGTATCCATTGTCTTCATTTTGGTCTGCTGCTGCTTGGATATTTTATGTTTTGCTGCTGAATCAGAAATCACCAAAATTTTTCTTGCAGGGCAGAAAGATATGGTGCATCGATGGGGAGAGAAGATCCGTTATCCAGCTCCAGACAGTTATTATTTATAAGGAAAATATAAATACAATTTACCAGACAGACTTTACTGCTTCGTATGAAATCATAATGGACAAGTTCACATTCCAACTGATCCATAGGGTAACGGATGCGGCGTATGGTTCCATCGTTTCGGTGGATCAGAATATGTTCAGGGTCCGAACATTCAATATACAGAATCTGATGAAGATTCAGTTTGTGGATGGAATCGGCGGTGCGCAGAATATAAAGAAAAGTATCTTCCCTTTTATGATACTCCAGCATAAAAGCCTTCAGGGTGGAACTCAGGTCTTCATGAAAATGATCTTTACGTACAAAACTGTAAGGATGCGCTTTGAAGGAATCAAAAACATACTCTTCCCGGGCAGACACAAAAATGATAACAGGATTTTTCTGATGATTTCGAATCTGCAGCGCAAGCGTAATACCGTCCAGCCTTGGCATTTCAATATTCAGGATGTACAGGTCAAAAAAATTCGCCTTCCGATACCCGGCGCATAACGTCCTCGCTGGAACGGAAAGAAGAAATATCTGCCTGAACGTTCATATTCATGATATATTTTGTGATTTCACTGGTGATAAAAGTCAGGGATGCAACGTGGTTGTCACACACAGCTATATGTAAAGTATCCATAAAGAAGTACCTCCTTTCGTATGCCTCATGTTGAGATGAAAATAGTGTTATTCGATATCTGATAATATTTTATTATAGCATGGCTTCGTGAAGAAATTGCGAACATTCCGTTAAAATATAGATTCTGGAAATCACAAAATAAGTATTTGTAACTTGCGGGAAAGTATGATATAATCTAAAAAGTTCGATAAAACCGCGCAGGATGCGGTACGGGAGGTTAATATGTCAATTATACAGGCGATAATATTGGGTATTGTGCAGGGGATTGCCGAATTTTTACCGGTCAGCAGCTCCGGGCATCTGGCGATCATTCAAAATATATTTCATATCGAGACAGAGGGAGGACTGTTTTTTGACGTTATGCTTCATCTTGGAACACTGGCAGCGATTTTTGTCGTATACCGGAAGGATATTCTGAGGATGATCATAGAGACACTGAATATGTGCAGGGATATTATTTACAATCTGAAAAGTTATATTCAGAACCAGCGCAGTTACAGTGCATTGCGTTATCGCAGGATTGTGAAAAATAATTATCGTAAATTTGTAGTGCTGGTTCTGGTATCGACGATACCGACCGGTGTGATCGGATATATGGGAAGACATCTGGTAGAAAAGGCGAGTGCGACTCTGATCGTGCCGGGCATCGGCCTGATCCTTACATCGATTCTCCTGATCGTTTCAGAGATGGCACCGGATGGAAAAAAGATACCAAGAGATATCAGTTACGGAAGCGGTTTTCTGATCGGAGCAGCACAGGGATGTGCGACATTGCCGGGGCTTTCCCGTTCAGGAACCACGATTGCAGCCTGCATGATGAGCGGATATGACAGAAGATTCGCAGTAAGATATTCTTTTATTATGTCGATACCGGCGATCCTTGGGGCGGCACTGGTTGAGATTAAGGATATCGGAAGCGAAGGGATTTCAGGCGGCATTGTTCTAAATGGACTGATCGGAGCAGTTGTTGCAGGATGTGTCGGATATATATGCATCAAAACCATGCTTGCGGTTGTACGCAAAAAGAAATTTAAGGGATTTGCGATATATTGTTTTGCAGTAGGCGTGATCGCGATCATAGCAAACTTTTTCGTATAGGATAGACAAAAACTGTTACGGCACAGAAACTGTAACAGTTTTTTTGACCCTTGCCATGCAGAAGGGAGTATTACTATTTATGGCAGAAAAAGGAATCCTGCAAAAACAGCAGGAGGTCTTCCGGGTTGGAAACAAAAACGAAATCCGGGTAAGATCAAAAAATCAACAAAAAACAGGAGCAGATAGAAGAAGCGAAGATTTCCATGGGGGAGGAGATTGCACTCTGGCTGATACTGGCACTTTCCATTCTGATCCTGATCAGCAATTTTGGATTTGGCGGCTTTCTGGGAAATGCAGTCAGCCACTTTTTTATGGGCACTTTTGGTATTCTGGCATATCTTTTCCCGTTTGCACTGTTTTTCGGTGTGGCTTTTGCAATCTCAAACCGGAAAACGCGGATCATGTGGGTGAAAATGAGTGGCTTTTTGCTCTTATTTCTGGCACTTACGATTTTCAGTGAACTGATCAACGGATTTGATAAGCATAAAACACTGCTGGAGTATTATCGTTACAGTATGGAAGAACATACCGGAGGCGGGATTGTTGGTGGCATGTTCTGTAAGCTGCTCTGCCCGTCGATTGGAATAGTCGGCTCCTATGTGGCAGTGATCGCTCTGGTGATCGTTTCGATGATCCTGATTACAGAACGTTCTCTGTTTCGTGGTGTACAAAAAGGAAGTGAGCGCGTTTATGTATCTGCAAAAGCGGATGCGAGACGCAGGATGGAGCAGGCGAGACTTCGCAGAGAGGAGCAGACCTTATATCGGGAACAGAAGCTTCTTCGGGAACAGGAGGCCTTTTTGCATCGCAAAGAGGTATTCGAAGAAGAAAAACAGCGTCGTATGGATCATAAAGCTTCCGGTGTGACTTTCCAGACAGATCTGCAGCCATCCTCTGCTTCTGCGTCAATGTCACAGATGGAAATTCCACAGAAAACAGAAGAAGTGCAGGAAGAAGCACCAAAAGAACCGAAAAGAACGGAGAACGGACCGGTATTTGATTTTATGGAGCATTTTTCAATCGAAGGACTGGAAGAACCAGAAGAAACGGTTCTGGAAGAAGAAATTGTTTCAGAACTTCCACATAAAGAGGAAAAAGCATCCAATCCGGAAGAACAGGTGTCTTTGCCTGCGGAAGGAGCAGAAGAGGTACAGGCAGAAAAACCAGAGAAAAATAAGAAAAATCCGCGTTCTTCTGCGAGCGAGCAGAAAGCGCAGCTTGAAAGTGTCAGCGAAGAAATTGAGGCTGCAGAAAAAATGCAGAAACCGGAATATATTTTTCCGCCGATGGAGATGCTTGGACTTCCTAAGAAAAATAAAAATGGAAACAGCAGTGAGATTCTGAAAAGCACTGCACAGAAACTGCAGAACACACTGCACAGTTTCGGTGTGGAAGCACATGTGACGAATGTGAGCTGCGGCCCGTCCGTTACCCGCTACGAACTGACTCCGGAACAGGGTGTGAAAGTCAGCCGTATCGTCAACCTGGCAGATGACATCAAGCTGAATCTGGCAGCAGAGGATATCCGTATCGAAGCACCGATACCGGGAAAGGCAGCCGTTGGTATTGAAGTTCCCAACAAAGAGAGCAGCGGGGTCTATTTAAGAGAGCTTCTGGAGTCCAGAGAATTTCAGGAAGCTTCCTCCCATCTTTCTATTGCAGTCGGAAAAGACCTGGCTGGCAAGATCGTGGTGGCAGATATTGCAAAGATGCCCCATCTTCTGATCGCCGGTGCGACCGGATCCGGTAAATCGGTCTGTGTCAATACGATCATCATGAGTCTGATCTACAAATCTTCGCCAGAGGATGTCAAGCTGATCATGATCGATCCGAAAGTGGTGGAGTTAAGCGTTTACAACGGAATCCCGCATCTGTTTATTCCGGTTGTTACGGATCCGAAAAAGGCGGCGGGTGCGCTGAACTGGGCGGTAACGGAGATGACAGAGCGGTATCAGAAATTTGCCATGTTCGGTGTACGTGACCTGAAGGGATATAACAAAAAACTGGAAGAAATTCCACAGGAACAGCGCACCACCGAAATGAAAAAGCTGCCGCAGATCGTGATCATCGTAGACGAGCTTGCAGATCTGATGATGGTAGCTCCAGGAGAAGTAGAAGATGCGGTCTGCCGTCTGGCACAGCTTGCCCGTGCAGCCGGTCTGCATCTGATCCTGGCTACACAGAGACCGTCTGTCAATGTTATTACCGGCCTGATCAAAGCAAATATGCCGTCAAGGATTGCATTTAAGGCATCCTCCGGTGTGGATTCCAGGACAATCCTGGATATGAACGGAGCAGAGAAGCTGCTTGGAAAAGGTGATATGCTGTTTTATCCGCAGAATTACCAGAAGCCGGCAAGACTGCAGGGTGCTTTTGTGACAGATAAGGAAGTGGAAAAAGTAGTCGAATTTCTGACAGATCAGAATACGGCTGAAACATACAATGCAGAAATGCAGGAGCAGATGTCCAAAGTGGTACAGGCAGTGCAGGATACCAGAAACGGTGGAAGTGATGTGGACGAATATTTTACGGATGCCGGAAAATTTATCATTGAGAAAGACAAAGCATCGATCGGCATGCTCCAGCGTATGTTCAAGATCGGTTTTAACCGGGCGGCGCGCATCATGGATCAGCTTTCGGATGCCGGTGTTGTCGGTCCGGAAGAAGGAACCAAGCCAAGAAAAGTACTGATGAGTATGGAACAGTTCGAAAATTATCTTGAGCAGGGGCAATAAGTATTGAAATTTTTGGGGGATTGTTTTATACTTTAATGTAGTGTTTTGTAGAATCCTTGCGACTGTATACAAAAAACACAGTCAGGTGTGTTTTTATAAAACAAAAAATATGGAGGTATGATATGTACAAGATTTTAAAAGCAGGAAAACTTGCAGGCAATATCTATGAGATGGTCGTAGAAGCTCCGCGTGTTGCAAAGCATTGTCTGCCTGGACAGTTTATCATTGTAAAAATGGATGAAGTCGGTGAGCGTATCCCACTGACTATTTGTGACTATGACAGAGAAGCCGGTACAGTCACCATCGTATTTCAGCCGATCGGAGCATCCACAGAAAAATTTACCACACTGAAGGCAGGAGATACTTTCCGTGATTTTGTAGGTCCTCTGGGACAGCCATCTGACCTGTGCACAGAGCCGCTCGAAGAAGTAAAAAAGGAAAAAGATCCTTTTTGTAGCTGGTGGTGTAGGTACCGCACCGGTATATCCACAGGTGAAATGGCTGCATGAGCACGGCATTGATGCGGATGTTATTGTCGGTGCAAAGACAAAAGATCTGGTTATCCTGGAAAAAGAACTTTCCAAAGTAGCAGGCAACCTCTACGTTACTACAGATGACGGTTCTTACGGAAGAAGCGGTATGGTAACAAAAGTGATCGAAGATCTGGTAACAAAAGAAGGAAAAGTATATGATCACTGCGTAGCGATCGGTCCGATGATCATGATGAAATTCTGCTGCCTGACCACAAAGAAACTGAACATCCCGACTGTTGTCAGCATGAACCCGATCATGGTAGACGGTACCGGTATGTGCGGAGCCTGTCGTGTTATGGTAGGCGATGAAGTAAAATTTGCCTGCGTAGACGGTCCGGAATTTGACGGCCATAAGATTGATTTTGATGTGGCAATGAAGAGACAGACTCTTTACAAGACAGAAGAGGGACGTGCACTTCTGAAGCTGCGTGAAGGTGACGCACATCATGGTGGATGTGGAAATTGCGGAGGTGACAAATAATGGCAGATGTATTAAAGAAAGTTCCTGTAAGAGAACAGGCACCAAAAGTAAGAGCAGCCAATTTTGACGAGGTCTGTCTTGGATATAATGCAGAAGAAGCAATGGAAGAAGCTTCCCGCTGCATCAACTGTAAAAATGCAAAATGTATGCAGGGATGTCCGGTATCTATTAATATCCCTGCATTTGTACATGAAGTAAAAGAAGGAAACTTCGAAAAAGCATATCAGATCATCTCTGAGTCCAGTGCACTTCCTGCGATCTGCGGCCGTGTATGTCCTCAGGAAAGCCAGTGCGAAGGAAAATGTATCCGCGGTATCAAAGGCGAAGCCGTTTCCATCGGAAAGCTGGAGCGTTTTGTAGCTGACTGGGCAAGGAAGAACGGTATCCGTCCGGCAGCTCCTGCAGAAAAGAACGGCAAAAAAGTCGCTGTCATCGGTTCCGGCCCATCCGGTCTGACCTGTGCAGGTGATCTGGCAAAATTGGGTTATGATGTAACCATATTCGAAGCACTGCATGAGGCAGGCGGTGTACTGGTATATGGTATCCCGGAATTCCGTCTTCCAAAACTGGATGTTGTTGCAAAAGAAGTAGAAAACGTAAAAGCACTTGGTGTTAAGATTGAGACAAACGTTATCATCGGACGTTCCATCACCATCGATGAACTGATGGAGGAAGAAGGATTTGAAGCAGTATTTATCGGTTCCGGTGCAGGTCTGCCGATGTTCATGGGAATCCCTGGTGAAACTGCAAAAGGTGTATTCTCTGCAAACGAGTACCTGACAAGAAACAACCTGATGAAAGCATTCCTTGAAGATTACGATACACCGATCGTACACGGCAGGAAAGTAGCCGTTGTCGGCGGCGGAAACGTAGCAATGGATGCTGCAAGAACCGCTCTTCGTCTTGGTGCAGAAGTACATATCGTATACAGAAGAAGTGAAGCAGAACTTCCTGCACGTGCAGAAGAAGTACATCACGCAAAAGAAGAAGGCATCATCTTCGATCTGCTGACTAACCCAACGGAAATCCTGGTAGACGAGAACGATGCAGTAGCAGGCATGAAATGTATCCGTATGGAGCTGGGTGAGCCGGATGCTTCCGGAAGAAGAAGACCGGTAGAAATCCCGGGATCTGAATTTGTCCTGGATGTAGATACGGTTATCATGTCTCTTGGAACTTCACCGAACCCGCTGATTTCTTCTACGACCATCGGTCTGGATGTCAATAAGAGAAAATGTATTATTGCAGATGAAGAAACCGGAAAAACATCAAAAGATGGTGTATATGCAGGTGGAGATGCCGTTACCGGAGCAGCTACCGTTATCCTGGCTATGGGTGCAGGTAAAGCAGCAGCAAAAAGGTATCCATGAATTCCTGAGCAATAAATAAGATGTCTGTGATGCCCTTTTTTAAAAGAGCACTTTCAGATATTTTCAGATAAGTATAAAGAAAGGTGTCACCTGTATCAATGGGCGGCATCCTTTTTTCCTTTATCGAAAATTATTTTCGGGTAAATGAAAAAATGCTCCGCGAGGATGCACACTGCGTAATACAAGGCAGATATCGCAAGCAACCGCTGCAGGTACAAGAATGTGCTTTGTCACATTCTTGTAATTTACCAATATTTATGCTATGATAAAAAAACAGGTTTAAAACCCGCAAAAGGTGGGTTTTCAATTCCGGAGTATGCAGAAAAAAGAGTTTCTGCATGAAACACGAGAATGAGGAGGAAACAAGACATGGGAATGACGATGACACAGAAAATTCTTGCAGCTCATGCAGGATTGCCAAGTGTAGAAGCCGGTCAGTTGATCGAGGCAGATCTGGATCTGGTACTGGGAAATGATATTACTTCCCCGGTTGCCATTCATGAGATGGACAAGTTTAACAAAAAGAAAGTATTTGACAAGGATAAGATCGCACTGGTAATGGATCACTTTATTCCGAATAAAGATATCAAATCTGCAGAACACTGCAAATGTGTACGCGAATTTGCCTGTAAAAATGAGATTACCAATTATTTTGACGTAGGAGAGATGGGAATCGAACACGCACTGCTTCCGGAAAAAGGACTGACCGTAGCAGGCGATGTGATCATTGGCGCAGATTCCCATACCTGTACATATGGAGCACTGGGGAGCATTCTCTACCGGTGTCGGAAGTACCGATATGGCAGCCGGTATGGTAACCGGAAAAGCCTGGTTCAAAAGTACCGTCTGCGATCAAATTCAAACCTGGTGCAGGCAAACCTAGCGAAATGGGTGAAGCGGAAAAGATGTGATCCTGCACATTATAGGCCTGATCGGTGTGGACGGAGCTCTTTACGAAATCTATGGAATTTGCAGGCGAAGGCATCAAATACCTGAACATGGATGACCGTTTTACAATTGCAAACATGGCGATCGAAGCCGGCGGCAAGAACGGTATTTTCCCGGTAGATGACCTGACTGTTGCATATATGAAAGAACACTCCAAACGTCCATATAAAATATACGAAGCAGATGAGGATGCCGTATATGAACAGGAGTATACGATTGACCTCAGTACTCTGAAATCAACCGTAGCATTCCCGCATCTTCCGGAGAATACAAAGACTATTGATGAGATCACAGAAGATGTTGTGATCGATCAGTCTGTGATCGGTTCCTGTACAAACGGACGTATCGAGGATCTGCGTTGTGCGGCAGAAATCTTAAAGGGACGAAAAGTGAAAAAAGGTGTCCGCTGTATCGTGATCCCGGCAACCCAGCAGATTTATCTGCAGGCCATGAGAGAGGGACTGCTTGAGATCTTCATCGAAGCAGGAGCCGTTGTCAGCACACCGACCTGTGGACCATGCCTTGGCGGTTATATGGGTATCCTGGCAGAGGGCGAGCGTTGTATCTCAACTACCAACCGTAACTTCGTAGGTCGTATGGGACATGTAAAATCAGAAGTATATCTGGCAAGCCCGGCAGTTGCAGCAGCAAGTGCAGTGACCGGAAAGATTTCCGCACCTGCAGAGCTTGGATTATAGGAGGATAGATAAGATGAAAGCACATGGTAAAGTATTTAAATATGGAGACAATGTAGATACCGACGTTATCATTCCGGCAAGATATCTGAATTCTTCCGATCCGGCAGAACTGGCAACACATTGTATGGAAGATATTGACAAAGAGTTCGTAAACAAAGTTCACAAGGGAGATATCATTGTAGCTGAGAAAAACTTCGGCTGCGGTTCCTCCAGAGAACATGCACCGATCGCGATCAAGGCAGCAGGTGTAAGCTGTGTTATCGCAGAGACCTTTGCACGTATTTTCTACCGCAATGCAATCAACATCGGACTGCCGATCATCGAATGTAAGGAAGCATCCGAAGGCATCGAGGACGGCGATGATGTAGAAGTAGATTTCGACAGCGGCATGATCTACAACCGCACAAAAGGAACCGAGTTCAAAGGACAGGCATTCCCGGAATTTATGCAGAAGATCATCAAAGCAGAAGGTCTTATCTCCTATATTAACGGAAAGAACTAGGATTTTGTCAACAGGCAAAGTAAAATATCCTGTTAAGGGGCAAAACGCCCATCCAACAGAATAATTGTCCAAGCATAAGAATTGACCTTGTAGATTTGTAGAAATACAGATCCGCAAGGTCTTTTTTGCTATCATAGAGCAGCCTTAACAGCGATTTTTCCCAAAACCAATTTCCCAAAAATGATTCTCCCAAAACATAAAAAAGGCAAAAAAACAAAAAAGAGAGGATCAAATAATGAAAGAAAATAAAAAAATCGAAATAAATGATACAGAAAACATACCGGTAGAGATAACCGACAACCGGCGAGAAATAGACGATTTATCAGATGCCGAGCTAAAAGAACTGGAAAAAGAGCTTGAGCAATATGATAAAGGCATGTGGCGGCATTTAGATTGTCTCCAAAAGTATAAACATATAGGTGAGGAAATCCCAAAGGATGTGCCGTTTACCGAGTATTTCGGTTACATCTTTCAGAATTTCCGCAATCCTAAACCTGAAGAAGAATGGACAGTCAGGGACTATAAAGTGGATGCTGCCAGGAAAATAAGACAGATGGCGGCATTTACAATCAAAGACCACGGCTATAAAGAGCCATTAACAGACAGACAAAAACGTGTTGTGGAGCGAATCCGAAACGGCACAGATTTCCACGTCTCATTGGACAAAATCTGGGAACTTTTTAAATAAGTCGATATAAGGGGCTAAAATGTCATATTCAGCCCGTAATTTTGCAAGAACTTCATTATTTTCGGTGTTTCTGGCATGATGGATTTCACCAACCAAATATTTGCGGTAATCACTAACAGCATGAGACATAATACTCCAGTTCCTTTTCATCCAATCGGTAGTAACAGGATTATGTGACAGATAATCCTTACATTTAGAAATGGCATTGTTTGTGACGGTAATATTCACTTTGTAATCTCCAAGATTCAGTGAATATGTGGTTAATGCGGCGATAAGTACTGAATTAGCATCCATAATAAACCTCCTGCATATGGTATAAGAATTAGTGGCGGAACTACCATGATTATACAGCAAACCAGACAAAAACAGATAGCGAATGATGTCAATACAGGAGGCGGATAAAAAGTACTTTTCTAATCAACCGGGATGATGTTATAATGAAGTAGACGAAAATAATTGCATACATTCAATATAAAAAAGGGGAATTATCCAATGCCTGAGATTAGTTTATTTTATGGAATACGTATAACAATGTATTTAATCTTATGACTGAATATGAAAAAAACCGGTTGTCAACCGGTCATCCTTGCAATATAATAGAGAAGCTGGCGCGCAGAATCATCTACGCGGATAGCACTCCATCATTTGCATGATGACAGATGC